>Ga0308171_1002250_pt1 | contig 21125 bp, 12 predicted proteins | sample PhyGR1_FD_202135 | JGI IMG/M metagenome (GOLD analysis project Ga0308171, IMG submission 202135) | Phyllosphere microbial communities from UC Gill Tract Community Farm, Albany, California, United States - DLSLSG.R1 | ecosystem: Host-associated > Plants > Phyllosphere > Unclassified | place: USA... | reverse complement strand
TGGGCTCAGCTTCGGCACGTCGACCAGGCCGAACCAGCGGAACGGGCGCAGGCCGCTGGCCGAGTCGTACAGCCAGCCCGACAGCGGAATGCCGAACATCAGCACGTACAGCAGCCAATGCGTGGCCGAGGCGATGCGCTCCTGCCAGGTCGGCGTGCCCGGCACCGGATGCGGTGCGCCGGCGTACAGGCGCCACAGCAGGCGGGTCACGACCAGCGCCAGCACGGTGATGCCGATCGATTTGTGCATGGTGTAGACCCAGAAGTACTTCGGGGTCCTGGGCAGTTCGCCCATGGTCAGCCCGACGATGCCGAGGGCGAGGATCAGCACGGCGATCAGCCAGTGCAGGGTCTGGCTGACGCCGCCCCAGCGGGTTGGAGTGTTCTTGGCGGTCATGGCGTGGTCTCCTGGACCGGCTGTGGGGTATCTGAGTCGGCCGGGGCGGCGGGAGTTCCCGGCGCATCGGTGGGCGCGGCGTCGGCCGGATCGTCGGCGTTGCGATCACGCACGGCTTCGGCTTCGATCCGCAGCTGCACCTCGTCGCCGATCATCGAGGCCCAGCCATCCACGCCGAAGGCACTGCGGCTGAGCGTGGCGGTGGCCGAGAAGCCGGCGGTACGGCGGAACGGTGGCAGCGGGTGGCGTTTGAGCGCATTGAGGGTCACCGCCAGGGTGACCTCGCGGGTGACGCCACGCACGGTGAGCTGGCCGATGACGTTGGCGTGGGTCGGATCGATCGGTTCGACCCGGGTCGAGACGAACCGCGCTTCGGGGAAGCGCTCGCCATCGAGCAGGTTGCGCGCGAGCGTGGCCGTGTTCCATTTGGCGTCGCCCAGGTCCAGGCGCTGGATCGGCACGGTGACGTCCAGACGCGCCGTGCGCCAGTCGTCCGGATCGAACACCAGCACGCCTTCGCTGCCGGACACGGTGCCCAGTGCATGCGAGAAGCCGGCATGTTCGACCGCGAACAGCACGCGGGTGTGCACCGGATCGAGCCGATAGCGGTCAGGGGCGGCGATGGCCAGCAGCGGGGAAGCCGCCAGCAGCAGGGCAAGGGTCAGGCGCGTGAGCAAGGCGCTGGCTCCGTCAGGGTCTGGGGCGATCATACGCACAGCCGTGTGCCGGGATGCAGGGTCATGGCTGCAACAGATCGTGGTGCGGCCGACAACAGCCCGGGCTCCTGGTGCTGTCGTCGTCACCGGGGCGGAAACAGCCCGTTCCATCCACGTCAGCGCGGCCAGGATGCGGACACCGTCCTGATCGCTGTGTGACAATCCGTACCAACAGGGAGACCGGATCGATGAGCACGCGCCGCTGGGGTGCAGGCATCGTGCTGTTGGGGCTGTGGTTGTGCGCAGTGCCGTCAGTGTTGGAAGCCGCAGGGACATCGGCAGAAACGCCACGCTTGCGCCGCCTCGGCGCGGCCGAGGGCTTGCCCTCGCGCATGGTGCTGGCCTTGGCCCAGGATCGGCAGGGATATATCTGGGCCGGTACCGATGATGGCCTGGCCCGCGTGGATGGCGTGGGCCTGCGGGTCTGGCGGAATGATCCGGCGGACCCGGGTTCGCTGCCCGGCAACGAGGTGGAAACGCTGCTGATCGATCCACTGGATCGCGTCTGGGTGGGCAGCAACGGGGTCGGCCTGAGCATGCTCGGTCCCGACCGCACCGCGTTCACCCGCTTTCCTGCGTTGGGCGAGGCCTGCGAAGGCCAGTTCTGGTCGCTGGCGTATGCCTCGCAATCGTTGTGGATCGGCACCAACCAGCACGGCGTCTGCCGGCGCGGCGAGGACGGCACCCTGGTCAGGTACCAGGCCGCCCCGGACGATCCGCGCAGCCTGCCCGACAACACCATCTACAGTCTGTTGGCCGATCCGCAGGGGCGGGTCTGGGTGGGCACCTCGAACGGCGTGGCCCGCTGGGATGGCGACGGCTTCACCCGCATCGCGCCGGCGCTGCTCGGCGGCAAGAGCGTGTTCCGCCTCACCCGGGAGCCCGACGGCACGGTCTGGGCGGGAACCGAAGGCGGCCTGTTCCGGATCGGTGCCGATGACCAGGTCCGCCCCGCGCCCTGGACGCTCAGTGCGGACGTGCGCGCGGCCACCGTCATCCACGATCGCAACGGCGGCTACTGGCTGGGGACGGCCGATGGCCTGTACCGCGGGGATGCGCGCACCGCACGCTTGCTTGCGGGCGATGCCGGCAGTGGCTTCCTGACCGCCCGCAGCGGCGTGCTGGACATGCTGCAGGACCACGAAGGCGGCCTGTGGGTGGCGATGCTGACCCAGGGGCTGGCGTATCTGCCACCGGACTGGAAGCGCTTCTCCAGCTGGTACCAGCTCGACGGCAAACCGCTGGACAGCGTCTATCTGCTCGGCGCGGCAGCGCTCGGCGACACCTATTACATCTCCGGTGCGCACGGCCTGTACACGTTGGATGCGCAGGGCCAGCTGCGGCAGATTGCCGACGACACGCAGATCGGCGTCGGTGCGACGTGGTCGCTGCTGCCCCGCGAGGACGGCGCGGTATGGCTCGGTCGCGCCGGTCGGTTGAGCCTGTACCAGCCCGCGACGCGCACGCTGCGCGACTGGAAGATCGGGGGCGGCGCCGATGTGCGCCAGCGCATCGACCTGATCCGCCAGGCGCCCAACGGCGAGCTGTGGCTGTCGGTGATGAACTTCGGCATCCAGCGCCGCGATGCACAGGGCAACGTGCTCGATACCATCCGCAACGACCAGAACCGCGGATTGACCGAGAATCCGGTCGAGCAGATGGTGTTCGACCCGCGCGGGCAGCTCTGGGTGATGGGCGACGCGATGGGCCTGATGCGATGGCGCAACGACCGCTTCGAACAGGTGCCGGGCATTTCCCGCGGCAGCATCTACGATGCGGCGTGGACCGGCCAGGATGAACTGTGGCTGGCACGCCAGGGCGCGCTGGAGCGTTATCGCTGGGATGGCCTGAGCATGAGCCTGCGCGAACGCGTCGGGGCGGCCGAGGGACTGCCCGCGGTATCGATGGGCGGCCTGGCGCTGGGAAGCAATGGGCAGGTATGGGCGACCACGCCACGCGGCCTGATCCGATGGAATGGCGCCGAGCGGCGGCTGCGCCTGTACGGCGAGCGCGACGGCCTGCCGGATGTGGAGTTCAGCAATCGCCCGCCGGTGCAGGCGCGCGACGGGCGCGTTCTGGCGGTGACCGCGACCGGGCTGGTCGGCTTCGATCCGGATGCGGCGGACAGGGTGCTGCCGCCCTCGCAGCTGGTGATCGACAGCGTGCAGGTGCGCCGCGACGATGCCGAAGGCCAGCAGATGCTGCCGACCCAGGCGCCCATTGTACTGGGACCGCAGGACCGCGACCTGATCGTGTCCGCCCGCCTGCTGTCCTTCGCCAATCCGCAGGGCAACCGCTACCGCTACCGGGTATCCGGCTACGACCAGAACTGGGTGATGCAGGCCGCCGATGGGGAGCGGATGCTGTCGCGCCTGCCGGCGGGGCATTACCGCATCGAGGTGCAGGCGGCCACGTCGCAGGGCGCGTGGACGCCGCCGAGCACGCTGGAGCTGGAGGTGCGCCCGCCATGGTGGCGCAGTGGCTGGGCGATCGTGGGCTACGTGCTGCTCGGCCTGGTCGGCATCGCGACGCTGGCCTACGTGGCGCGTGCGCGCCTGCGCCGTCGCCAGCAATGGCAGTTGACGGTGCACAAGCAGCAGTTGGCCGAGCAGGCCTCGCAGGCGAAGAGCCGGTTCCTGGCCACGCTGGGGCACGAAGTGCGCACGCCGATGACCGGGGTGCTGGGCATGAGCGAACTGCTGCTGTCCACCTCGCTGGACGAGGTGCAGCGCGGCTATGCCGGCTCGATCCAGCACGCCGGCAAACACCTGCTGCGGCTGGTCAACGATGCGCTGGATCTGGCCCGGATCGAGGCGGGGCGGCTGGAGCTGGATCTGCGGCCGTTCGATCTGATGTCCCTGCTCGACCAGGTCGAGGCGCTGATGGAACCGATGGCCCATCACCGTGGGCTGGCCTTCGAACGCAGCTTCAATCTGCCCGGTCCGGTGCAGGTCAGTGGCGATGAGATGCGCGTACGCCAGATCCTGATGAACCTGCTCGGCAACGCGATCAAGTTCACCGACCACGGCCATGTCGGGCTCGGTGTCGAGCTGGCCGACGACGGCCGCACGATCATCTTCGAGGTCGCCGACACCGGGCCGGGGATCAACCAGGACCAGCAGGAGCGGCTGTTCCATCGCTTTGAACAGGCTGACGGTCCGCGGACCGCCTCGCGTTATGGCGGCAGCGGCCTGGGCCTGGCGATCTGCCAGGAACTGGCGGTGGCGATGGGCGGCCGCATCCAGATCGACAGCCGGCTGGGCGATGGCGCCCGCTTCACGGTATCGCTGCCGCTGCCCTGGACCGTGCAGCCGCTCGGCACGCCGCGTGATCCGGGTCAGGAAACGCGCACACAGCTGCCGCCGCTGCGGATCCTGCTGGTCGAGGACGATGCCACCGTGGCCGATGTCATCGCCGGGCTGCTGCGCTCGCGCGGGCACGAGGTGGTGCATGTGCTGCACGGCCTGGCGGCATTGTCGGAGGTGGCGGCCGGCAGCTTCGATGTGGGTCTGCTCGATCTGGACCTGCCGGCGCTGGATGGCCTCGCGATTGCCGGGCAACTGCGCGCCATGGGCTATGAACTGCCCTTGCTCGCGGTGACGGCCCGCTCGGATGCGTATGCCGAGCAGCAGGTGCTGGCGGCCGGATTCAATGGCTTCCTGCGCAAGCCGGTGACCGGCGACATGCTGGTCGATGCGATCGCACAGGCGCGCGCGGGCAAACCTCCCCGGTATTGAGCGGTCGCATGCTGTTGCGATTGCCGATTCGTCTTGATTCCTGATTGTTGATCTGAAACTTCATTGATCAGCATGTGACGTGGTCCCGGTCTCGACGGCTGCGTTCGCGCGGCGTTGACGTACCGTGCTGTTCAAGCAGCGGAGGCGGTTGGGGTGCGTGTGGCAGGAGGCCGATCCGAAGCGGTGGGCAGGCGGTGGGTGGGGGTGATGCTGGGGGTCATGCTCTGGCTGCCAGCGCTTGCCGCCGCCGGCACCCTGGTCACGTTGCCGTGGCCGCGGCCGATGGGCCCTGCAGACGCACTGCCGACCTCGGCCATCCGTGCGATCGGCGAAGACCGCGTCGGCTACCTGTGGTTCGCCAGCGATGACGGCCTGCTGCGCTTCGATGGCCATCGCTTCCGCGCGTGGCGCCGTGAGCAGGGCCTGCCGGACGTGGACCTGCGCGCGCTGCATGTTGATGCACAGGATCGACTCTGGCTGGCGACGGCCTCGGAGGGCCTGGTCATGGTCTCCGCCGATCGGCGCGTGATCCAGCCTGTGCCGGGCGACGGGAGCGTGCTGGTGCCGCGCACCGGGATCGTGCAGATCACCAGCACGCCGGAGGGGATGCTGTGGGTCGGTACCCGCGACGCTGGGTTGTTCGCGCGGCACGCCGATGGTCGTTGGCAGGTCGTGCCGCTGCAGCTGCAGGGCGTCCCGGTCGCCCGGGTGAATGCCCTGGTCACCGATCGCGATGGCCGGCTCTGGGTCGGCACGCCCGAGGGCGTCGTGCGGCGCGAGGGCAATCGCTTCGTTGCCGTGGCGTTGCCGCCCGGTGTACGCGGCGACATTCAATCGCTGTGGCCCGATCCCGACGGCGGCGTGTGGGCGAAAACACGGCGGGCCGTGCACCGCTGGACCGGCGACGGTGCAGTGCTGCCTTCGCCGGCGCAACCCGACATGCCGCTGCTGCGCAGTGCGGCGGGAGAACTGTGGACCAGCGGACCTGCGGGCCTGCTGCGTCATGCGCGCGGCCACGCGGCGCAGCCCGTGCCATTGCGCGGGCACGACGGCACCACGCTCAAGGCCGCCACGGTCGGTCAGGCGCTGGAAGACCGGGTCGGTGGCCTGTGGTGGATCGGTCGCCGCCAGGGGCTGTGGCATCTGCCCGCGCGCTGGCACCAGTTCACCCTGCTGCCGGGCGCACGCGACGGCGGACCGGGACTGGACGGCGACCATGTCCTTGCGCTTGCACCCGCCGGCGACGCGCAGGTGTGGGTGGCCAGCGAGAGCGGCAGCGTGCAGCGCGTGGACCTGCGTACCGGGCGCGCCGACCGTGGTTTCGACTACCGCCCCGCGCGTCTGCGCACGGGTGCCGTGGGCATGGCCGAAGATCGCCGCGGCCAGGTATGGGTCACCAGCGGCAACACCTTGTCCCGATACGCGCCCGGCACCGGCCGGTTGCGGCACTGGCTGCTGGGGTGGGAGGGCGGTACGGGCGCGGTGGACCTGCAGGCCTGCGGCGACGGTTCTCTCTGGCTGGCCCGTTCCGCCCGCATCCAGCGACGCGATGCCGAGGGCGCGCTGCAGTTGTCCGCCGTGCCACAGACCCTTGGCCTGGTGCCGCCGGCGCACGGCCCGCAATTGCTGTGTACCGACGATGGCGAGGTGTGGGCGGTGGATCGCAGCGGCGTGAAGCGCTGGCTGCCCGCACAGGAACGCTTCGCCTCCGTTGAAGGCGCACCCCGTGACGCGGTGGGCGCGATCGCACGCGGCGGGGACGGCCACGTTTGGGTCAGCAGTCCGGGCATGCTGCGCCGCTATCGGTGGGATGGGCAGCAGCTGCGCATGACGCACGGTTTTGGCCAGGCGCAGGGCTACCCGCAGCTGCTCGCGCACGCGCTGGTGATCGACGCGCGCGGCGTGGCGTGGGCCGGCGACACCCGTGGGCTGGTCCGCGTCGATCCGCATGCGGGCGGTGTACGCCGCTTCGGCAGCGACGATGGCCTGCCGGCGCATGATGTGTTGCCACGTCGGCTGGTGCGGACCGCCGGCGACCATGTGGTCGCAGCGGTGCATGAGGGCGGGCTAATGCTGTTCGACCCGGTGGCCGTGCTGCGTCCCGCGCGAACGCCGGGCCTGGTGATACACGCCATTACCGCCCGTCGCGGCAACGCGCAGATCAGCGTGCCGGTCGGCACCGGGACCGTGCCGCTGTCGGGGGCGGACCGGCACATCCGCGTCGCCGCGCGCCTGCTCAGCGGCGGCGATCAGGCCCATGTGCGCTACCGGTTCCGGCTGCAGGGGCATGATCCGGAGTGGCAGGAAAGCGGTGCCGCCGGGCTGCGCGTGTTCGAACGTCTCCCGGCAGGCCTGCAGACGCTGGAGGTACAGGCCCGCCAGGGCGACGGAAGCTGGTCGCCGTCTCGCCGGGTCACCTTGCAGGTCACACCGGCGTGGTGGCAGACACCGCCGGCGCGGTGGGCCGCCGCGGCCAGCGTGATCGGCGTGGCGTGGCTGGGAGGCTGCGGCTGTCAGGCGCGTCGCCTACGGCAGCGACGCTGGCGCTGGCTGCGCGCCCGGCAACAACATGCCGACCGCGCGTCCGTGCAGCGCACCCGCTTTCTCGCCGCGCTCGGCGAGCGCATCCGCGTGCCGATGACCGCCGTGCTGGGCTGGAGCGAACTGCTGCTGCGCGTGCCGCTGGCTGCGGAGGAGCGCAACCGGATCAACAGCCTCCACTACGCCGGCGAACACCTGTTGCGGCTGATGGATGATGCGCTGGACATGGCCAGCGTCGAGTCCGGGCAGCTGCAGCTGCAGCCGGCACCGTTCGTGCTGCAGGATCTGATCGAAGAACTGCATGCGCTGTTGTTGCCGGTGGCGCAGGGCAAGGCGCTGGTGCTGGAGTGGACCAGCACGTTGCCGGCGTCGGCCTGCTTCATCGGCGATGCACGACGCCTGCGCCAGATCCTGCTCAACCTGGTGGGCAATGCGCTGAAGTTCACCGCGCAGGGCGCGGTCCGGCTGGAAGCGCGGTGGGCGGACGGGCGTGATGGCGTGCTGCTGCGGGTGCTCGATACGGGGCCCGGCATGACGTCCGCGCAATGCCAGCGCCTGTTCCAGCGCTTCGAACAGGCCGACGGTGCACGGGCCGCAGGCCATGGCGGCAGTGGCCTGGGGTTGTCCATCTCCCGCGATCTGGCGCTGGCCATGGGCGGCGACATCACCGTCAGCAGCCGTCCCGGCGAGGGCGCCTGCTTCGACGTCTGGCTGCCGTTGCCCTGCGTCGATGCCGGTGAGGCAGGCACGCCGTTGTACGCGCGTGCCGAACCGATCGGTGGCGGAGAGCTGCAGGTGCTGGTCGTGCATCCGTTGCCGGTGGTCGGTCAGGTGCTGCCGGCAGTGCTGGCATCGCTGGGGCATTCGGCGCGGTATGTGCCGGGGCTCGATGACGTGCCGACCGCAGCGGGCGAGGGCATGGGCTGGGATGTGATCATGGTCGACCCCGACCTGCGCGTGGGCGGTGAACGGGCGGGTGCGCGATTGTCGCGCTGCTGGCCGGGGGTGCCACGGATCGCCTTGACCCCGCGCGCGGATGCCGGGGCCCAGCGTGAGGCCATGGCAGCAGGTTTCGATGTGTTCCTGCGGCTGCCGGTAAGCCGGGCGGCGCTGGCCGATGGCCTGGCGCGCTGCAGGCGCGTCGCATGAAGCACGGGCTGCGACGGCGATGGGTCGGTGTGCTGCTCGGCGGGCTGCTGCCGGCGGTGTCGGCACTGGCGCTGCCGAGCCACGGCGCGCGCGTCACCACCGTGGACGGCCTGCCGTCCAATGTGGTGCATCAGATCGTCGAGGACCGGCAGGGTTACCTCTGGTTCGCGACAGGCGATGGCCTGGCCCGCTACGACGGGGGCGGTTTCCGGGTGTGGCGCATGGAGCACGGTCTGGCCGACAACGAAGTGCGCAGCATGGCGCTCGATGCCCGCGACCAGCTCTGGATCGGGACCGCGAATGGCTACCTGCAGCGACTGTCGGTCGATCGCCAGCGGTTCGAGCGGTGGGCGGGACCGCCTGCGTCGGCGGCCGCGCCCAGTCCGGTTCTGGCGATCCAGCCGATGGACGCGGGCGACGTCTGGTTTGGCACCCGCGACGCGGGGCTGTTCCGGCTGGGACGCGACCGCCGGCTGCGCCAGTACCTGCCGGGCGCTGGCGGCGGCCTGCCGTCGGCACGGGTGGACCACCTCGCGGCCGATCCGCAGGGCGGGGTATGGATCGGCAGTGCGGCGGGTCTGGCGCGGTGGCATGACGATCGGTTCCAGACGCCGGCGATGCTGGGCGCCTCCCTGCTGCCGGTGACGGCGCTGGGGCGGGATGCGCAGGGCGCGATGCGCTCGAGTACCGCCGATGGCACCGAGGTGCGGTACCTGCCGGCGTTGCAGCCGGCACCACGGCCGCGCGAACCGGCACGGTGGCTCGGCTCCAGCCGTGCCGGCGGAGACTGGTTTGCCGACGGCGCGCAGCTGTGGTGGCAGGACCGGCATGGGCTGGACCGCCACGCGATCACGCTGCCCCACCTGCACGGTCGCAGCATGCCGCGCATCGTGCGGGTGGTCGAAGACCGGCAGGGACGGGTCTGGTTGCTGGGCAGTCATCAGGGGGTGTGGAGGCTCGGCGCGCAGTGGCGACACCTCGAGCGTTTCAGGGCACCGGGCGATCCACCGGCCGCTGCGTCGGGCGGGCTGGCCGCCGCGACCGATGGGCAGGCGTGGTGGGCGCGGGGCGGGTGGCTGGGCAAGGTCTCGCCGGTACACGGGTTTTCGCGGGCCCGGTGGTCCTACACGCAGGATCCTCTGCGTCCCGATCGCCACGCGGTGGTCGAAGACGCACAGGGCAGGGTGTGGGTGTTCGCGGCCCCGTGGTTGACCCGGATCGATCCGCCGCGGGGGCTGCGGCGGCGCTGGCGGGTGGGTGCGGACGATGCCGGGTCGTCGGTGTCGACACAGACCGCCCTGCTGGCCTGCGATGGCCGGATATGGCTGGCCGGAAACGGGCGGCTGCAACAGCGGGCGGACGACGGCCGGGTCCTGGTCGAGCGCACTTATGACGCGGCGCGACTGCGCCCGGGCGGTACGGCCTTCGTCCTGCAATGCGACCCTGCCGGGCAGCTGTGGCTGGGTGACAGCGAGGGGCTGAAGCAGTGGCAACCGGCACACGCTCGTTTCGATCCCGTGCCGGGCAGCCCGCGCCGCGCGGTCGGGGCGTTGCATCTGGCCGCCGACGGCCAGCTGTGGGCGGCCGATCCGGACGGCTGGACCGTCTACCGGCGCGCACCGGTTGGCCTGCACCGGTCCACGCGGGTCGACACGGCGCAGGGGCTGCCGGCGGCGGTACCGCGTGGATTGGCCGATGCGGACGACGGGGCGCTGTGGGCCACCACCGCGCGTGGCGTGGTGCGGTTGGCACCTGACCGCCGCAGCGCCCGGTTGTACACGGTCGATGATGGCCTGCCGCCGATGGTGTTCGACCTCGGCCTGCTCGCGGTCGGCGGTCATCTGCTGGCGATGGATCTGGCCGGCGACGTGCTGGCACTGGATCCGGCCGGCATGATCGCGACCACCGTCCCCCCGCTGCTGGTCATCGATCGTGTGCAGGTGCGTCGACAGCGGCGATGGATCGAGCTGCCTGTGGGCGATCCGCTGCGGCTCAACGCCGACGATCGCGACATCCAGCTGTCGGCGAGGCTGCTGTCTGGTGGGCAGCGCGGCATGACCGACTACCGGTTCCGGTTGCGTGGGCAGGATCCGGCGTGGGTCCGCGCCGGACAACGCGGGACGCGTGGCTTTCCACGCCTGCCGGCCGGTGCCCATGTGCTCGAGTTCCAGGCGCGTGGCGTGGACGGCGAGTGGACGCCGCTGCAGCAGGTGCGCCTGCAGGTGGACTACAGCGGCTGGGCCCATCCCGGTGCATGGGTGTTGTCCTGCCTGGTCGCCATGGGCGGCGCGGTGCTGCTGGCAGGGGCCGTACGGCGTCACCAGCGGCGGGCGAACGCGCGGCGCGCGGCGGCGCGCCGGCAGGCGCGCGCCGAACGGGCAGCGAAGGCCAAGCAGCAGTATCTCGCCACGCTCGGCCACGAAGTGCGGACGCCGCTGACCGGCGTGCTGGGCATGAGCGAACTGCTGTTGGCCGGGCCGCTGTCTGCGGACGCGCGGGAGCAGATACTGCACATCGAGCAGGGAGGGCGCGCCTTGCTGCAGGTGGTCGATGAAGCGCTGGAGGACGCCCGGCTGCAGGCCGGAAAAGTACGTGTCCAGCCTCGCCGTTTCGCCATCGGGCCCTGGAGAACGGACATGGAGGCGGCGCTGGCGGCCTGCCTGGACCTGCACGGTTGCCGGCTGTCGCTCGGTCCGCCGCTCCCAGCCGGTGCCTGTCGCATCGGCGATCCGGACCGGCTGCGACAGGCCGTCCACCTGCTCGTGCGGGGGCTCGCCCTGCAGGTCGGGGCGACCCGCGTGACCCTGCGCATGGCCTGGCTGCCGGGTGGCGCCGGCCTGCTGCTGGATGTCATCGCGGTGCCCGGTGCGCTTCCATCGCCTGCGCTGGCCGCAGTGCGCGAGATGCTGGCCGACGTGGACGTGCTGGCGGCTGCGATGCAGGGACAGCTGCGGGTGCTGCAGCTGCCCGATCATCGGTGGCAGGCCGTGTTGAGCCTGCCGCTGGCCGGTTGCGGCACGCAGCTGCCCGATCCCCAGGTGACGGTGACTGACCACGATGGCCTGCAGGTCCTGCTGGTGGAAGACGATCCTCTCGTGGCCGAGGTCGTCACCGGTCTGCTGCGCATGCGGGGTCACGCGGTGGTTGCTGCCGGGCATGCGCTGGCGGCGTTGACTGCCCTGGCCCGGCCCGGCACGCAGCTGATGCTGCTCGATCTGGATCTGCCGGGCATGGACGGACTGTCGCTGCTGCGGCTGCTGCGCCAGCGCGACCAGCGCCTGCCGGTACTGATACTCACGGCCCGCCGCGAGCCGGAGCTGGAGGCCTCGGTCACCGCTGCCGGGGCCGACGGTCTGCTGCACAAGCCGCTGCAGGGCGATGCACTGCACGCGGCGATGCAGCGGGTCATGGCAAGGAACGTGGATCGTGCGGGCCTGGGGAACGGTTTACTATGCGGGGCGTTGCCCGATGACCGGGGTGGTCGGGGGTGACAGGCCCATTCCGGGCGACGGCAGTGAATCCACGGACAGACCCGGGAGAGCCATCAGGTGTTGCGTGTGCTGTGGCCGTTGTTGATCGGCCTGTGTGTGCTCTGGCCGGCGGTCGCGTCGGCCCAGCCGGTACCGCCGACGCCGCGGCAGCTGACCGTGTTCGATGGTCTGCCGTCCAACACCGTCAACCGCATGGCCGAGGATCGCTACGGCTACCTGTGGATCGCCACCAACGATGGCCTGGCCCGTTACGACGGCCGCAACTACCGGATCTGGCGCGCCGAGGATGGACTGCGCGACAACCATGTCTGGAGCGTGCACGTGGATGCGCGCAACCAGTTGTGGATCGGCACGGAGAATGCCGGCCTGGCGATGATGTCGGCCGATCGGCGCGAAATCCGCTTCTACGACCGCAACAGCCATCCCGGGATCGGCAGCAACACGATCTGGAGCGTGGCCTCCACGCCCGACGGCGCGATCTGGTTCGGCACCTACCAGGGCGGGCTGCATCGGCTCGAGCGCGACGGAACGCTGACCCGCTTCATGCCCGAGCCCGGCAATCCACGCAGCCTGCCGGCGGCCTCGGTCGGCTATCTCACCACCACGCTCGATGGCACGTTGTGGATCGGATCGCAGGCGGGCCTGGCGCGCTGGACCGGGCACGATTTCGAACCGGTGCCGAGCGCGCAGTTGTCGGCGCGCGTCATCACCGGGCTCACCGCCGAGCCGGACGGCAGCCTGTGGATCAACAGCAATGCCGGGGTCACCGTGCGACGCCCGGACGGTCGCTTCGTGCCGGCGCCGTGGACGGTTGCCGAAGGCGATCAGATCCTGGGGATGATGCTGCGCGACGAGCAGGGCGGGTACTGGCTCGACACGCGCTCCGGGTTGGGTCGCGCCATCAACGGTCAGTTCCAGCAGGTGCCGCTGTACAGCGCGATCGCCCGTGGGCAGGTGCGGCCGAACTGGACCGGCGCCTACGAAGATCGCGAGGGGGGCATCTGGTTGGCCAGCACCAATGGCGGCCTGTGGCACCTGCTGCCGCGCTGGTGGCAGTTCTCGGTGCTCTCGCGGCTGGAAGACGATCCCGCGTCGCTGCGCAACGCATACGTGCTGGGCATGGGCGCGGCGGCGGACGGAGGCGTGTGGACGGTGGGCACGCATGGCGCGCTGGACAAGCTCGACCCGGTGAGCGGGAAGATCGAGCAGCACCGGACCTGGGTGGATGGCACGCAGTGGCTGCAGTCGGTGCTCGAGGATCCGCACGGGCAGGTCTGGATCGGTTCCTGGGATGCGCTGCTGCGCTACGACCCCCGCCAGAAGCAGATCCGGCGCTGGGGGCGCGATGCGGCCGTCGATGCGGCCATGGAGGGCCCGGTCGAATCCTTGGCGCTGTGCGATGGCCAGCGCCTGTGGACAGCGTCGGCCAACGGACTGCAGCAACGTGATCTCGACGGGCGCGTGCTGCACCGGGTCGCCCTGGGCCATGCCGGGCTGAAGATCGGCCAGAGCGTGCTGGACATCCAGTGTGGACCGCAGGATCGGCTGTGGGTCGCCACCGGACAGGGTCTGCTGGAGTGGGTGGCGGCGGAATCGCGTTTCGCGCCCCTGCCCGGCGGTCCCGCGGCAGGCGTGTATGCCATGGCGCTGGCCGGCGATGACAGTGTGTGGCTGTCCGAAGAAGGCAAACTGTCGCACTACGGCTGGCAGGGCGATCGGCTGACCCTGCAGGAAGTGATCGGCAGTGGTGCGGGCTATCCGGCGATCACCGCGACCGGCCTGGTGGTCGACCGGCAGGGCGTGGTGTGGGCGGCCAACGCACGTGGGTTGGTGCGGGTGGATCCGCAGGCCGCCAGCGTGCGCCAGTATGGCGTGCACGATGGCCTGCCCAGCCAGGAATTCCGTCGCCGCACACTGACCCTGACCGCGAGCGGGCGCATCGTCGGCGGCACGCCGGCCGGGGTGGTGATATTCGATCCCGCGCAGGTCAAGCCGGCCACGCGCCGTGCGCCGCTGGTGATCGAGCGGGTCGAGGTGCGCCGCGGCGAGCGCGTGCTGGACCTGACCCATGCGGTGCCGCTGGACATCGCCGATGGCGACCGCGACCTGCGGATCGTGGCGCGGCTGCTGTCGTTCGCCGACTCCACGTCCAACAACTACCGCTACCGCCTGGCCGGCTACGATCCCGATTGGGTTGAAGTGGGGCCCGGGGGCGAGCGTCTGTTCTCCCGCCTGCCGCCGGGCCGGTATCGCCTGGAGGTGCAGGCACGCTCGGCCGACCAGATCTGGTCGCGTGTGCAGGTGCTGGAGTTCCGGGTGCTGCCGCCGTGGTGGCGGAGCCTGTCGGGGCTGTTGCTGCTGACCTCGGTCGTGCTGCTGCTGCTCAGTCTGTTCGCCTGGCTGTACCGGCGCCGGCTGCAGCGCCGGCATGCCTACCAGTTGGCGCTGCAGAAGCAGGAGCTGGCCGAGCAGGCCTCGATGGCCAAGACGCGTTTCCTGGCGAACCTGGGCCACGAAGTTCGGACGCCGATGACCGGGGTGCTGGGCATGAGCGAACTGCTGCTGTCCTCGCCGTTGAACGCGCAGCAGCGCGGTTATACCGAATCGATCCGGCATGCCGGTGAGCACCTGCTGCACCTGGTCAACGATGCGCTGGACCTGGCGCGGATCGAATCGGGGCGGCTGGAACTGCAGGCGCAGCCGTTCCAGCTGCAGCGGCCGATCGACGATGTCTGCGCGCTGATGGCCGCACTGGCGGGGCAGAAGGGACTGCGGTTCGTGGTCGACAACACGGTGGCGCCCGGTACCCGCACCGTCGGCGATGAACTGCGCGTGCGCCAGATCCTGCTCAATCTGCTCGGCAATGCCGTCAAGTTCACCAGCCACGGCGAAGTGCGTCTGACGCTGCGGGCGATCACGCCCGGTCGCGGGTTGCATATCGAAGTGTCCGACACCGGGCCGGGCATCAGTGCCGATCAGCAGGAGCGGCTGTTCCGTCGCTTCGAGCAGGCCGATGGCGCGCGCACCGCGGCGCAGTACGGCGGCAGTGGGCTGGGACTGGCGATCTGCCGTGAACTGGCGCTGGCGATGCAGGGACAGATCGGCGTGCAGAGCCAGCTCGGCGTGGGGACCCGCTTCACGGTGACGCTGCCGTTGCCGCTGGAGCCGGGCACGACCGGCGCGCCCGGTGCCGCCGAGGGCACGCAATGGGTGCTGCCGCCGCTGCGGATCCTGCTGGTGGAGGACGATCTGACGGTGGCGGAAGTGGTCAGCGGATTGTTGTCCGCGCGCGGGCATGAGGTGGTGCATGCCGAGCACGCATTGTCGGCGTTGCGCGAGGTCAGCGAGGCGCCGTTCGATGTGGCGCTGATGGACCTCGACCTGCCGGGCCTCGGCGGCATCGCGTTGGCCGGGCATCTGCGCAGCCAGGGCTTCGAGATGCCCTTGATTGCGGTGACCGCGCGGACCGATCCGTCGATCGAGCAGCAGGCCCGCGATGCCGGCTTCGATGCGTTCCTGCGCAAGCCGGTGACCGGTGACCTGCTGGTGGAGGCGATCGCGCGGGTCCTGCACGCCCCCCGGTAGCAGCGGACCGCTGGTCCGCTGAGGGCGACCCATCGCCAACCGCGAACCGCTGAACGTCTGCCCGCGGTTACTCGGCGACTTCTTCGACGTCGCGCGGCGAGGGCCGCGTATCGGGCAGCTGCCAGAAGATCAGCGTGGAGGTCAGGGTGATGGCGCCGACACAGACGAAGGTCGCGTGCAGCGCGGCGGTGGCGCCGTGCGAGGCATCGAGGTGATTGAAGGCGGCCAGCAGGCTGCCGGCGGCGGCCGCACCGAACCCGGTGGCGAGCATCATCACCATCGACAGCAGGCTGTTGCCGGCGCTGGCGAAGTCGCGGTCGAGATCGCGCAGGGTGACGGTATTCATGACGGTGAACTGCAAGGAATTGACGGCCCCGAACAACGCCAGCTGGACGATGCGGATCCACAGGGGCTGGCCCGGTGTCATGAAGATGAAGCTCGCCATCGCCAGGCCGACCAGCACGGTATTGACCATCAACACGCGGCGATAGCCGAAGCGTTCGACCAGTTTGACCGCGTAGCGTTTGGAAACCATGCCGGCGGCTGCCACGGGGATCATCAACAGCCCGGCGTTCATCGGGCTCATGCCCATGCCGACCTGCAGCAGCAGCGGGATGAGCAGGGGCATGGCGCTGCTGCCGATGCGCGAGAACAGGTTGCCGAGAATGCCGATGCGGTAGCTGGGGACGTGGAAGAGGGCAAGCGAGAACAGCGGCGCCGTCGAGTTGGCGGCGTGCAGCCAATAGCCGACCAGGGCAGCGAGGCCGGCGACGGTCATCAGCATGACCAGGGCATGGGGGGTGGCCATGCCGGAGATGCCATCCAGCGCGAGCGAGAGCACGACCATGCCGAAGGCGAGCATCAGATAACCGGCGATGTCGAAGCGGGTGCGGTGTTCGGCGTAGTGGTCGGGCATGATCTTCATGGCCGCGACATAGCCGATGATGCCGATCGGAAGGTTGATCAGGAACACCCAGTGCCAGGAGGCGACTTCGACCAGCCAGCCGCCGAGCGTGGGCCCGATGAGCGGGCCGATCAGGGCGGGGATGGCGATGAAGCTCATGGCGCGGAGGAATTCTTCGCGGGAGACAGAGCGCATGACGGCGAGGCGGCCGACCGGCAGCAGCATGGCGCCGCCGATGCCCTGCAGGACGCGGGCGCCGACCAGCTGGTGCAGGGTCTGGGCGAGGGCGCAGGCGAGCGAGCCGAGGGTGAACAGGATGATGGCGACGAGGAAGGTGCGTCGTGTGCCGAAGCGGTCGGCGATCCAGCCGGAGGCGGGGATGAAGGTGGCGACGGCAAGGGCGTAGCTGAAGACGACGGACTGCATCTGCAGGGGGCTTTCGCCGAGGCTGCGGGCCATGGCCGGGAGGGCGGTGTTGACGATGGTGGCGTCCAGCATCTGCATGAAGATGGCCAGCGATACGAGCCACAACAGGGGCCGGATCGAGGCGTAGCTGCTGGTGGTCATGGTGCGGGCCTTCGTCAACGAGGGCGATATGATCGCCGATGTGGGGTCAGGGTGTGGTCAAGAGCCGAAGCCGGAGCCGGAGCCGGAGCCGAAGCCGAAGCCGAAGCCGAAGCCGAAGCCGAAGCCGAAGCCGAAGCCGAAGCGTTGGATCGGTCGGCGTCGCGGAGAGGGTGCGCCACGGGTGGGTTGGCGGGACACGCCGTGAATCCGTCCATGGAGGCTCATGTCGCGCCATCCATGGCGCTCATGGTCCCGCCAACCCACCCGTGCCACACCCATGACAGTGGGCTGGCTGCCAGGGAAAGTGCAGGCAATCAGGTGCTCGGCCCGATGTTGGGATCTGGTAGATCCACGCCATGCGTGGATGGCCGCGCGCAGCGCGGCAATGATCGGGGCCGACTACCTGCCGACGCCGATCAGCGTCGGCTCAAGCGATGCACTGCTTCCACCAGGACCTGCACGTGCTCGGGGTTCATGTCGGGAGACATGCCGTGGCCGAGGTTGAAGACGTGGCCTTCGCGGGAGCCGCCGTTGCCTTGGGCGTAGCTGTCGAGCACCTGCCCGGCGGCGCGTTCGATGGCAGCGGGGTTGCCGTAGAGGGTGGTGGGGTCGAGGTTGCCCTGCAGGGCGACGCGGCCGCCGGTGCGCGCGACGGCGTCGGCGAGGTCGAGGGTCCAGTCGACGCCGAGGGCGTCGGCGCCGGTGTCCGCCAGCGCGCCGAGGTGCAGGCCGGTGCCTTTGCCGAACAGGATCAGCGGGGTGCGCTCGGCACCTTCGCCGCGCTCGAGTTCCTGCGCGATGCGGGTCAGGTAGCGCAGGGAGAATTCGCGGTACATGCTGGGGCTGAGGACGCCGCCCCAGGTGTCGAACACCTGCAGGACCTGGGCGCCGGCAGCGCGCTGGGCGGCGAGGTAGGCGATCACCGCGTCAGTCACGACCGAGAGCAGCTGGTGCAGGGAGGCCGGTTCGTTCAGGGCCATGGCCTTGATGCGGGCAAAGTCCTTGCTGCCGCCGCCTTCGACCATGTAGCAGGCCAGCGTCCACGGGCTGCCGGAGAAGCCGATCAGGGGCACGCTGCCGTCGAGTTCGCGGCGGATCACGCGGACGGCATCCATCACGTAGCGCAGTTCGGTTTCCATGTCCGGCACGGCCAGCTTGGCGATCGCAGCCGCGTCGCGGACAGGGTGGCGGAACTTCGGGCCTTCGCCTTCGACGAAGTACAGCTCCAGGCCCATCGCGTCAGGGATGGTGAGGATGTCCGAGAACAGGATCGCGGCGTCGAGGTCGAAGCGGCGCAGCGGCTGCAGGGTGACTTCGCAGGCGATGTCCGGGTTCTTTGCCATGGCCAGGAAGCTGCCGGCCTTGGCGCGGGTGGCGCGGTATTCGGGCAGGTAACGACCGGCCTGGCGCATCAGCCAGACGGGGGTGCAGTCCACCGGTTCGCGGCGCAGGGCGCGCAGCAGGCGATCATGGCGGGAGGGGCTGGTCACGGAACGCTTCCTTGGGATCTGGTGGCGCAGGGCCGGAGGGGGTGTGGCGGCGGTGGCCGCTCAGGGCGGCGCATCGCCGCTGGTGTAGGTCACGTCGTAGCCGCGATGCAGGTGTGCGTCGCGCGCTTTCTCGAACGCAGCCAGCGCCAGGTCTTCCTGCAGGTACAGCTCGCGGCGCAGTTGCCCGCGCCCGCCGATCGGGCCGGACTCGTGCAGCAGCTCCCAGCCGCCGAACAGGTCCGGTTGCAGGGTGAGCTGGAGATAACGGGCCGGATCGGCACCGCGAGCGTGTTGGTGCAGGAAGACGCGCATGCCCCGATTGTAGCCGTGAACGCCGGACGCGGCCGTCAGCGACGGCGCGGGTGCGGCGTAACGTCGCAGGCTCAGCCGGCGGCGAGCACGCGCAGGACGTCGGCCTCGTCGACGTCGGCGACGACCTCCGCGCGGCCGATGCCACGCCACAGCACCAGACGGAGCCGGCCGGCGACGTTCTTCTTGTCCAGCCGCATCCGGGCCAGCAGCGCTTCGGGCTGCAGGCCGGTGGGAATGGCGACCGGCAGTTCGTAGCGCAGCAGCAGTTCGCGCAGCTGCCCGGTGTCGGCGTCTCCGCTCATGCCCAGCTGCGCGGACAGCCGTGCGGCCAGGACCATGCCGACGGCGACGGCTTCACCGTGGTTGAGGTTGTCGTTCCCCGGTGCGCCGTAGCCCTGTTCGGTCTCGATGGCGTGGCCGAAGGTGTGGCCAAGGTTGAGCAGGGCGCGCTCGCCTTTTTCCAGCGGATCGCGCGCGACGATCTCGGCCTTGTGCTCGCAGCTGCGCGCGATCGCCTGGGCCAGCGCGGTGTCATCACCGGCCAGCAGCGCGGTGTGTTCGGCCTGCAGCCACCGGAAGAACAACGGGTCGCGGATCGCGCCGTACTTGATCACCTCGGCCAGGCCGGCACGCAGCTCGCGCGGCGGCAGGGTGCGCAGCGCGGCGGTATCGGCGATCACGGCACGCGGCGGGTGGAACGCACCGACCAGGTTCTTGCCTTCGGGAATGTCCACTGCGGTCTTGCCGCCGACCGAGGAGTCGACCATCGCCAGCAGTGACGTCGGCAACTGCACGCAGTCCACGCCGCGCATCCAGCAGGCGGCTGCGAAGCCAGCCAGGTCGCCGGCAACGCCGCCACCGAGGGCCATCACGCAGGCATCGCGGGTGGCGCCGAGGGCGGCCAGCGCGGTGATCGCGTCGCCGAAGTGGGTCAGCGTCTTGGAGGCTTCACCGGCGGGCAGCACCAGCTCACCGATCAGCAGATCCGGGCGCACGGACAGCAGCGCCGACTTCACCCCGGCCAGATACAGCGGGGCGACCGACGAATCGCTGAGCAGCAGCACATGGCGGCCGCGCACGTGGCGGGCCAGCAGCTCGCCCTGGCCGAGCAGGCCCGGGCCGATGTGGATGGTGTAGGGGGTGTCGCCGCTGACGGCGACGGTACGCGGGGAGGCGGTCATTCGGGTGTTTCCTGTCGCTGCCACTGCGCGGCCAGGCGCAGCACCAGCTGCGCGGTGGCCTCGGCGGGCGTGTAGAGATCGGTATCCAGGGTGAGATCGGCCAGGCCCTGGTAGAGCGGGTCGCGGGCAGCGGCCATCTCGTGCAGGACCTGCTCGCGGTCCGGGCGCTGCAGCAGCGGGCGGCCGCGGTCGCGGGCCAGCCGCTCCAGCTGGGCCGGCACGCTGACCCGCAGGTAGACCACGAAACCGCGCCGGGCGATCGCCGCGCGGTTGTCCGGGTCCAGCACGGCGCCACCGCCGGTGGAGACCAGCTGGCCGTGCCCGTCCAGCAGCGCGTGCAGGACCTCGCGCTCGTGCTGGCGGAAGCCGGCCTCCCCGGAGTGCTCGAAGATCGCCGGGATGCTGGCGCCGGTGCTGTCCACGATGGCCTGGTCGGCATCCACGAAGTCCAGCGTGAAGCGCTCGGCCAGCCGGCGCCCGATGCAGGTTTTGCCGGCGCCCATCGGGCCAATCAGGATGAGGTTCGGAGCGGGATTCATTACCCTCGATCCTAACATCTCCGTGCCATCGCCTTTACGCGGCGGCCCCCATGGTGGGGCGGCGCGGAGTGTCCCGCGCGCCACTGGAGCGACCCATGTCCGTAGCCAAAATCATCGAGATCAACGCCTCCTCCAAGACCAGCGTCGAGGACGCGGTGCGCAGCGGCCTGAAGAAGGTGTCCGAGACGGTCAAGGGCATCCAGGGCGCCTGGATCAATGAAACCAAGGTCGTCACCGATGGCGAGGGCAACATCACCGAGTGGCGGGTGAATCTGCGGGTGACCTTCCTGGTCGGTTGATCCCGCGCGCCTTCTGGTGGCCGTCGTCAGCGCGTCGGAATGATCCGACGCTGCTCGTCGAGCGCAATGACCTTGTCTGCCAGCGCCGGCAACGTACGCAGCGCCTGCCGGCTGACCCGTTCGTAGTACTGCACGAAGCGCTCCAGCTGGGCGCGGCTCATGCTGCTGCGGTCGGGTTGGGCGGCCTGCAGGTTCTGCTCCTGCTGCCAGCGCCAGCG
>Ga0308171_1002248_pt1 | contig 21158 bp, 16 predicted proteins | sample PhyGR1_FD_202135 | JGI IMG/M metagenome (GOLD analysis project Ga0308171, IMG submission 202135) | Phyllosphere microbial communities from UC Gill Tract Community Farm, Albany, California, United States - DLSLSG.R1 | ecosystem: Host-associated > Plants > Phyllosphere > Unclassified | place: USA... | reverse complement strand
TCTGGAAGTGGTTTTAATAGATTCAACACCAAATTGAATCTTAGTTATAAGATCACGGATAATATCACCATTGGAAACAATTTTTCCTACTCCAAAACACGTACAGATGTTGCGCAAAATCCTTTGCTAAATGCACGAAACGCACCACCTTTATTTGATCCAATGAACCCTACAACAGGAAGTTATCAGTTCTTCAATGGCTATTCTATCTCCAATCCAAGAGCTCAGTTGGATCTTTACAGATCTCAAGTAAGACAGGATAGAATGCTGAACAACGTTTTTGCGGAAATCAAATTCCTAAAGGATTTTACTTTTAGAAGTAGTTACACTTTGGACAACTACAGTCCTAGCCAGTATGAGTACACGCCGGCAATTACCTACACACCACAACCTTCTCTTTCCAACTTGGTAACTAGAAACAATAGATATAGAAACTATGTTTGGGATAATACCATCAACTGGAAAAAAAGTTTTGGAAGCCATAATCTAGAATTATTGGGTGGTTTCTCAAGAATTAGAGATTCTAGATCAGAAGAAGTGAGAACAGCAAAGAATGTTTTCTATAATGGTACCAATGAATCTTTGAATATCTACGACGGAACAGATATCTTCTATTATAATGATACCGCTCCGGCATCAGGAGGAAGACCAGAGGCAACTCAAGATCAACGTAGAATAGAATCTTTCTTTGGAAGGGTCAATTACGACTATGCAGGGAAATATCTATTGAACGCATCCGTACGTAGAGATGCTACATCACAAGTTTCTACAGATAGATACAAAACTTTTCCAGCTGTAAGTATTGGTTGGGTAGTTTCCAAAGAGGGCTTCATGAGTGAGCAGAATGTGTTTAATCTATTGAAGTTCAGAGCAAGTTATGGAGAGTTAGGAAATCCTAATGTAACAAGAAAATACAATCAAACCGTGACAGTAATCGGTGGTGGTGCATATTATGGAAATAATGGCTATCCAGCATCAACTATTGATGAGGTAATTGATCCAAGTATCGGTTGGGAAACTACTGTAGGTACAGATTTCGGTGTTGAGATGGCTTTCCTTAACAATGATTTGAAGGTTGAAGGGACTTATTTCAACAAAGAATCAAAAGATGTGGTTTACGGAATTTTCCAAGGAACAATATCTGGAGCTAGTAACCCAAGAAACTTTATTACAAATGCATACTCTTTCAGAAACAAAGGTTTTGAGGTATCGCTTAACTACAACAAGAATGTTAACGAAAATGTAAAACTTGGATTCTATGGTAACTTCACATCACTTAAAAATGAGATTACTGATGTTTTTGGAGGATCTTTCTTAGAGACAGGTGCTAGTTTATTCGGTAACTCAATTGTTAGATTACAAACTGGACAAGCTGTTGGGTCTTACTATGGATATGATGTTGCAGGTGTTTTCCAAACGGATGCAGAAGCAGCCGCATCTGGACAGGCAGGAGCAAAAGCTGGTTGGTTCAAGTTTGCTGACCAAGATGGAAATGGCGTAATTGATACCAGAGATAAAACATTCTTGGGAAGTCCTATTCCAAAGGGAACTTACGGTTTCGGTTTCACACTTAATGTTCATTCCATCGATTTTGGAATTGATTTCCAAGGTGTCTTCGGAAACAAGATCTACAATTACAACCGCGAACAACGTTATGGTAACGAAAGTTGGGATCTAGATATGTACAATAACAGATGGAGAGGTGCAGGAACTTCCAACACCAATTCTATGATCACATCCAACCAATCTATCATTTTACCAAACAGCTATTTTGTAGAAGATGGCAGCTATTTCAGAATCAGAAATATCCAAGTAGGATACAACTTACCTTCAGTGATCGCTCAATCTTTATCTGTTAAAAAATTGAGGATCTATCTAAGTGCACAAAACCCTTGGACAAGCTTCAAATACAACGGATTCTCTCCAGAGATTATGAATCAGGATAGAGTGCAGATGGGTATCGATAATAATATTTATCCGATCTCTGCGATTTATACAATGGGTATGAACTTAACATTTTAATTAGAAAATCATGAAAAAAATATTTTTAACACTCACCATATTATCAGTATTTGCTAGTTGTAGCGAGGATTTCGTGGATATCAAACCAGAAGGTCAAATCATCGCAGAAGATTTCTTCAAAACACCAGATGATGCGATGAGAGCTACCAATGCTGTTTATAGCTTCCTGAGAAGTTGGGAGAATACAGGTTTTCCTGCGCAATATGTATTTGGTGTAACAGGCGATGATGTAGAAAAAGGATCCAACCCAGGTGATGCATCTTTCATCAATGCTTATGACCATTTTACTTATACGATTAGTGATGACGGAGTTCATGGCTACTGGACAGGACAATGGCAAGCTGTTCAGAGAGCAAACCAGGTTATCACAAACGTTCCAAACATAGAGATGGACGCCACTCTTAAAACGAGATTGGTTGCAGAAGCAAAAATGCTTAGAGCTTATTTCTATTTTAATTTAGTTAGGATTTACGGCGGCGTTCCAATTTTTGACGGTTTGCCACCAGACAAAAGTTATTTGAAACCTAGAAATACTGCAGCAGAAGTTTACGCTTTCATCGTGAAAGATTTGACAGAAGCTTCAGAGATCTTACCTCAAAACTATCCAGCTTCTGAGGTTGGAAGAGTGACGAAAGGTGGTGCACTGGGCTTACTTTCAAAAGTTTATCTTTATATGAAAGATTATCAGAAAGCTTATGACACATCTAGTTTGGTGATGGGAATGGGTTATGGATTAGATCCTGACTTTAACCATTTATTTAGACAAGCTGGAGAATTTGGTTCAGAATCTGTTTTCGAAGTGAACTGTGGATGTTCTGCGGAATTTGGTGGAAGTCAGTATGCAGAAGTTCAAGGCGTTAGAAATCAATTTGGATGGGGCTTCTTCACACCGACTCAAGCTTTGGAAGATGCATTTGAGCCAGGTGATGTAAGAAAAGAATTTACAATCCTTAGAGAAGGCGAAACGACTTTGGAAGGAGACCTGATCAAAAAAGGAGATCCTCAGGCTGGTAATACTTGGAATCAAAAAGTATACGTTCCAACTTCAGTTAATAACAATGCATGTGGTTACGGATCGATTCAAAATCTTAGAATTTTAAGATTTGCCGATATTCTTTTAATTAATGCAGAAGCTGCGAATGAGCTAGGAAATACTGCTGCAGCGATTGCTAATATTAATAAGGTAAGATTAAGAGCCAATCTTGGTGAGACTGCGGCAAGTACACAATCTGCACTTAGAGCTGCCATCTGGCAAGAAAGAAGAGTAGAATTGGCAATGGAAATGGACAGATTCCCAGATCTTGTAAGAACTGGTCAGGCTGGTACTGTTCTAGGACCATTAGGATTCCAAACAGGTAAGAACGAATTGTTCCCAATTCCTTTGCAGGCTATCACAGACAGTAAAGGTATTCTGACACAAAACCCAGGTTACAATTAATAGTATTGTAAACGATAATTTGTAAGAGGAGGATTTTATCCTCCTCTTTTTTTATTTTAAATTTGAAAAATAATCTATTTATGAAAAATATTATCACAGGAATATTTTTGTCATCTTTAGGATTAGTTTCCTGCACAACGAATCAAAAGTTAAAATCCGAGTCAAAACATCCTGTTAATGATCAATTGACAGACAACCAACTCATGGACAAAGTCCAAAACGACGCCCTCAAATATTTTTGGGATTTCGCAGAACCAAATTCCATGTTGGGAAGAGAGCGCTACCACGAAGACGATATCTATCCAGACAATGACAAACATGTCATCACAACCGGCGGATCAGGTTTCGGATTGATGACGATCTTGGTTGGTGTCGATAGAAAATTTATTACAAGAAAAGAAGCGGTCAAAAGATTGGCGCACATCGCAGATTTTCTAGAAAAAGCAGACCGATTCCACGGCGCGTGGCCGCATTGGATCAACGGAGAAACTGGCAAAGTAGTTCCTTTCGGTAAGAAAGATAACGGAGGCGATCTTGTGGAAACCGCATTTTTGACACAGGGCATCATCTGCGTCCGCGAATATTTCAAAAATGGAAATGCCGAGGAAAAAGCACTTGCAGCAAAAATGGACAAACTTTGGAAAGGTGTAGAATGGAACTGGTACACAAAAGGTGGCGAAAAAGTCCTCTACTGGCACTGGTCACCATCGTACGGTTGGGAAATGAACTTTCCACTTCAAGGTTACAACGAATGTTTGATTACCTATGTTTTAGCAGCTGCATCACCAGAGTATTCCATCGATTCCGAGACCTACAACAAGGGCTGGACAAGAAACGGAACTTACACTACAGACCGCACAAAATATGGATTGCCGCTTTACGTTAAGCACAATTATGCCGAGGAATTTGGCGGGCCATTATTCTGGTCGCAGTATTCCTATTTGGGTTTAGATCCAAGAGGTCTTTCCGATACATATGTAAAAAGCTATTGGGATATGAACAGAAATCACGTCTTGATCGACTACAAATATTGCTTGGAAAATCCATTGAAATATAGAGGCTATTCAGAAAAATATTGGGGACTCACGGCTGGTTACACAAGGAACAAAGATGGCTCAGTAGGTTACGCGGCCCATCAACCGATGAAGGAAGATCTGGGGGTCATCACACCAACGGCAGCACTCAGTTCCATGCCTTACACACCGAAAGAATCGACTGCTTTTCTGAGATTTCTCTACGAAGAAAAACCAGATTTCATAGGTCAAGCTGGACCATACGACGCCACTTCCATCAATTTTGATGACTGGACAACGCCACGATATCTCGCTATCGATCAGGGAACTATTTCACCAATGATCGAGAATTATCGTTCAGGATTGCTTTGGAATCTGTTTATGAATGCACCGGAAATTAGAAGCGGACTCAAAAAAATCGGATTTAAGTCCACGGAACATAAGATCCAATAACCAAAAAGTCTTATCTTTAAAAACTAAATTTTATTGTACCATTTTGGGACAATAAATGTTTTATAAGCTATTTGACTGCGTCGAACAGTATTTATTAAAATATTTTTTGGAGCTGTTTCCCGCTTTCCACTACAATCTTTTTTTTGCAAAAAAAGGATTTCCGTTGCAATCGGGGCTAGGGATTTACAGTTCAAACAACATTCAAACACAAATTGAAGTTTTAAACTTCGAACCGTGTTTTTGAAAATTAAACATATGAAATTAAGAAACATCATTTTATTGCTGATTGGATTTTCATCTTTTGCACCTGCGCAAGAGATCCGATCCGAATTCAATAAAGAGGTCAAGATCCAGAAAAAACTATCCTACATTCTGGATATTCCGAAAGACGTAAAATCAAAAATCCCATTGATCGTTTTTCTTCACGGTTCTGGGGAAAGAGGAAATGATCTCGAGATTGTCAAAAATCACAGTCCTTTTACTTACAAGAGTTTGATAAAAGAACCAGTCGCCATTTTAGCACCACAATGCCCAGAAAATATTTGGTGGGATACAGATGCGGTCTATTTCCTCATCAAAGAGATCTCGGAAAAGTACAAGATCGATAAAGAGAGAATTTACCTGACTGGATTGTCAATGGGTGGATGGGGAACTTTGAAATTAGGTGGCGAACATCCCGAAATGTTTGCAGCAGTTGCAGCTGTTTGTGCACCTACAGACCGAGTGATGTGGGCTAATATTCACAATTACAAAGACCTTAACATCAAGTTATTCCACGGCGGAATGGATGATATCGTTCTCCCGGAAAACGCGTTCAACTTCTATCAGAAATTACATCCGATCAATCCAAAAGCAGAATTGACGATTTTCCCAAATGACAATCACAATTCGTGGGATTCTACTTATTCTGATCCGGCATTATACGAATGGATGTTATCTTTGAGAAAAAATAAAAATTAGAAAAATTAAATATATAGATGAAATCGCCACTGGTAAATATTTCAAATAAGAACCAACCATCATTTGACGATTCCACAAGACTTTAAAAAAAATTAAAAATTTACATATGAAAAAGTTTGTAATTCTAGCTGCGTTGGCCTTGTCGCCGTATTTTTTGGCGCAGGATATTATATCAAAACCTGTTCAGTCTTACCAATCTTCAAATTATCAATCCAAGAAAAAAGCTTTCATAGATAATTTGATCTCCAAAATGACCTTGGACGAAAAGATCGGGCAGTTAAACTTGCCTTCCTCAGGAGATTTTACAACCGGACAAACTCAGAATTCGGATATCGGAAAGAAAATAGAACAAGGATTGGTAGGTGGACTTTTCAATATAAAAGGAGTTGATAAGATCCGTGCTGTTCAGAAAGTAGCTGTAGAAAAAAGCCGACTGAAGATTCCGATGATCTTCGGGATGGATGTGATCCATGGTTACGAAACATCTTTTCCAATTCCATTAGGCCTAGCATCATCTTGGGATATGGATCTGATCCAAAGGTCAGCTCAGATAGCTGCTCAGGAATCGACTGCTGATGGTATCAACTGGACATTTTCCCCTATGGTAGATGTTTCCAGAGATCCAAGATGGGGAAGGGTTTCCGAAGGTTCGGGTGAAGATCCATACTTAGGCAGCCAAATTGCAAAAGCAATGGTTTACGGTTACCAAGGTGATGACCTTTCCAAGAAAAACACCATGTTGGCTTGTGTGAAACACTTTGCACTTTATGGCGCGGCAGAAGCTGGTAGAGATTACAACACAGTGGATATGAGCCACGTTCAGATGTACAACACCTATTTCCCACCTTATAAAGCTGCTGTAGATGCTGGGGCAGCTTCTGTTATGGCTTCTTTTAACGAAGTGGATGGGATTCCGGCGACGGGGAACAAATGGCTGATGACAGATGTCCTAAGAAAACAATGGAACTTTAAAGGTTTTGTGGTAACAGATTATACAGGCATCAATGAAATGATCGAACACGGAATGGGCGACCTTCAGCAGGTTTCTGCTTTGGCGATGAATGCTGGTGTAGATATGGACATGGTTGGTGAAGGATTTTTAAAGACTTTGAAACAATCAATTACAGAAGGGAAAGTTTCCGAGCAAACCGTGACAGAAGCTGCAAGAAGGATCCTTGAATCAAAATATGACCTTGGCCTTTTTGATGATCCTTATAAATATACAGATTCCAAAAGAGCGCAGAAAGAGGTTTTCAGCCCGAAACATTTGGAAGCAGCTAAGACAATCTCATCTCAATCTATGGTTTTGATGAAGAACGACAAACAGATTCTTCCGCTTAAAAAATCGGGAACTGTTGCAGTGATTGGTCCATTGGCGGACAATGCCGTGAATATGACCGGAACTTGGAGTGTGGCTGCAAAACATGCCAACTCGATTTCAGTTTTGAGAGGATTGAAGGAAACTGTCGGGAAGGATGTCAATTTCATATATGCAAAAGGAAGCAACATCTACGAGTCCGAAGAAATGGAGAAAAAAGCAACGATGTTTGACAAAACTGCAGGTCGTGACAGCCGTTCAGCTGAGCAAATCAGAACGGAAGCGCTGGCGATTGCAAAACAAGCGGATGTGATTGTGTTGACAATCGGAGAAAGTGCCGAGATGAGCGGTGAATCCAGCTCTAGAACAGATATCGGAATCCCAGAAACTCAGAAAGAACTTTTGAGAGAACTTAAGAAAACTGGTAAACCGATCGTGCTTGTTCTATTCACAGGTCGTCCGTTGGTTTTGACGGAAGAATCTGAATTGGCAGACGCTATCCTGAATGTTTGGTTCCCAGGAAGTATGGCTGGATACGCCGTTTCCGACGTTCTTTACGGAAAAGTGAATCCTTCCGCAAAATTGCCAATGACCTTCCCAAGAAGTGTAGGGCAAGTGCCACTTTATTACAACGCAAAAAATACAGGACGTCCACTAAGTGTAGAAAATACAGAGAAATGTACGTTTGAAAAATTCCGTTCCAATTATCTGGATGAATGTACAACGCCACTTTATCCTTTCGGATTTGGGTTGAGTTACACAACTTTCGGATATTCTGATGTTTCTGTGAGCAATGCAAAACCAACAGGAAATACACCAATCGAAGCTTCTGTAACATTGACCAACAGTGGAAAATATGATGGAGCAGAAGTGGTTCAGCTTTACATCAGAGATGTGGTTGGAAGCATCACAAGACCTGTTAAAGAATTGAAAGGCTTCGAGAAAGTTTACCTGAAAGCGGGTGAAAGCAAAAAAGTGACTTTCAAAATCTCACCAGACGATCTCAAATTCTTTAATAATGATTTGAAATATGACTGGGAATCTGGCGATTTCGATATCATGATCGGAACCAATTCTCACGATGTTAAAACGACAAGAGTTAACTGGACAAAATAGAATTAATTCAAATTAATATCAACAAAAAGCCTTTCAGAGTTATTTCTGAGAGGCTTTTTTTATAGAAATTATTTAACTGATTACTAGGTAACTAAAAACTAGGTCATTATTCCTTAATAATTTTCTGACTCATCAGTTTGATGTCATCTTTTTTCAAAATTAAGATATAATCTCCAGACTTCAGACTTGTAACATCAATACTTTTATCATTTTCAGCAACATTGGTGTTCAAAATGACTCTTCCTGAGAGATCCAAAATTTCTACGGAGATATTTTTATCAATTACATTTTTCAAGTAGATGAAATCTTTTGCAGGAATTGGTGTGATTTGAATGGGGCTTTTATCAACATCAGAAACAGCCAGCGTGTTAGTTTTTACTTTAAAGATCTTTCCATTCTGCGCAGCCACATAAAGTTGTTTGCTGTTGTCTTCACCAAAAGTTGTGAAATTATTATTGGTAAATGCTGAACTCCAGGTAATGGTCGTATTGTCCAATATCCCGATTTGTTGAGAACAGTAATCTGCAAAAATATATTTCCCAACCAGATCAGAATACAAACCTCCTCTGTAAACATAGCCGCCTGTAATAGAACATTTTCCGCCAGAATGGTCATAGGTTACAGCAGGAAAGGTCATGGTTGATTGACTTGCGCAGCCAGCAGCATTATAGGCAGCATTTCCTTCGTAACATCTCCAACCATAATTCACTGCTGGCGTGGTTGTTGGAACACTGTTGATCTCCTCGATTAGATTCTGGCCAACATCAGCAATCCAAATATTATTTGTGGTTCTGTCAAAAGAGTATTTCCAGCCATTTCTAAGTCCATAAGACCACACTTCATCAGCGCCATCTATGCCTACGAAAGGATTGGTCGGTGGAATCCCATATGCCGCAGTGGAATTAACATCGATTCTGAGTAGTTTCCCCAAAAGCGAGTTTTTATTTTGTCCATTGTTATCAGGATCCCCGCTGCCACCGCCATCGCCAGTTGAGATATAAAGGTAACCATCCGCCCCAAAATGAATACTTCCACCATTGTGATTGGTATTATTCTTTGGAATCGACATCATTATTTTTTCTGAAGCAGGATCGGCTGTATTTGGATTTGCCGAATTAGCTGTAAATCTGGATACCGTGATGGTTCTGCCCGCTCTGTTGTAATAAACGTAAAAGTAACGATTGGTTGCAAAATCCGGATGAAACGCTAAGCCTAACAAGCCCATTTCCCCACTGAAATTCACCCGGTCTGTGATTGTAAGAAAATTAGTGGCTTCAAATGTTCCGTTGGTATTCAATATTCTGACGGTTCCGGATTGCTGCACCACAAATAGCCGATTGTCATTGGTTGGTGAAGCTGTAATTTCCACTGGACTGGAAGCTGTCGCAAACTCCTCCAGAATGATCTGCTGTGCATGTACTTCCGATGCAAAAGCAAAAGAAAGAAGTAGTAGTAATTTTCGCATAACTATTTATTTTTTAGATTATTAAATAAGTTACCAAATTTGATGCCTTAGCATTTTAAAATTATTTAATTAATAATAAAAGCTCATTTTTAACTCATTTTTCTGAGGAATTGTTGTATTTGTTTTCATTATAAAAACTATAATGCACTTTTCTCATTTTCAAATTCTTATTTCCGCTATAAATCATTATATTTGCCGACTTAATTTATATATATCGTAAGAAAATGCAAGGAAAAGGACTCGTTACATTAGTTGCCATCGTTCTTGGATTAATTTGCCTTAATGAGCTTCTGCCTTCTTTCTATGCCAACAAAGTAGAAAAAGAAGCAAGAGCAATTGCCGGCGAAAATCCAGTGAAATACCAAGCTGAGCTCGCAAGACTTTCTAAAGACACCCTGAATCTAGGTTTTACAAAACTGGATTATGCGTCTGCAAAACAGAAAGAAATGAAACTCGGATTGGACCTTAAAGGTGGTATCAACGTATTGCTAGAGATCAACCAAAGAGATTTGGTGAATGATCTAAGTAATTACTCAACAAATGCTACTTTGATAGAAGCACTTGACAGAACAGACAAAGCGCAGAAAAACTCGAGCAAACAATACATCGAGGATTTCTTCACACAGTTTGATGCTGTCAATCAAGAAAAAGGAACCAGCCTGAAACTTGCAGATCCTGAGATCTTCGGAAACACCAATCTTTCTGAGGTCAAATTCAACACACCGGATGATCAGGTTAAAAATATTGTAAGAAAGAAAATCGATGCATCTGTAGGAACTGCTTTTGAAGTTCTTAGAACCCGTATCGATAAGATGGGTGTAACACAACCAAACGTTCAGAGAGTTCCTGGAACTGGAAGGATCTTGGTAGAGATGCCTGGTACAAAAGATATCGATAAAGTTAAAAAAATGCTTCAGACCTCTGCAAAGCTTCAATTCTGGGAAGTGCAGTTAGGACAAGAAGTCGTCCCATATTTTTCTCAGCTTGATCAATTGGTTAAGACCAAAGGTGATTCAATAGGTGTTGCAAAAACAACCAACTTGATGAACTTGATCCAGTTGAACAGTACGCCTGGAAATGCTGTTGCGAATGTGAAATTAGCTGACACAGCAATCGTCAATAAATTACTTAACAGCGCCATCGCTACAAAAGCTAGACCTGTTAACTTGAAATACACCCAGTTCATGTGGGGTTACAAACCAGAATCTACAACTTCTAACAGTCTTGTTCTTTACGCGATCCGTGGGAACATTACTCAGAAAGCGCCAGTTGACGGTGCGGTAGAATCTGCAAATATCAACTATGACCAGCTGGGTCGTATCGTTGTAGATATGCAGATGGATTCTCAAGGTGCCCGTGATTGGAAAACAATGACGGAGAAGAACAAAGGAAAAGTGGTAGCGGTAACTTTGGACAACAGAGTTTATACAGCGCCTTCTGTAAACGACGTGATTCCTGACGGTAGAACGCAGATCTCTGGAAACTTTACGCAAGAAGAAGCTAAAGATCTAGTAGATGTTCTAGGTGCTGGTAAATTGCCTGCAGGTGCGAAAATCGTACAGGCAGACGTTGTAGGTCCATCTCTTGGAGCTGAATCTATCAACGATGGGGTGATGTCTTTCCTTATTGCATTTGCAGTGATCATTGTTTACATCATTTTCTACTACGGTGGTGCTGGTGTTTACGCAGTGATTGCGATGGTGATCAACTTGTTCTACATCTTCGGGATCATGGATTCTTTGGATGCAACATTGACACTTCCTGGTATTGCTGGGGTTGTACTATCTATGGCAATGGCGGTGGATGCGAACGTTATCATCTACGAAAGAACGAAAGAGGAGCTATTCCGTGGGAAAAGTATTCTTGAGGCTTACAAAGATGGTTTCAAACATGCGATCTCTGCGATCATCGATGGTCACGCAACGACTTTCATTACAGCATTGATCCTTTATATCTTCGGAACGGGACCTATCAAAGGGTTTGCGGTAACGTTGATGATCGGGTTGGTAATGACATTGTTCACTTCTGTATTGTTATCTAGAGTAATGATCTTCAGCAGACTGGAAAAAGGAAAATCTCTTTCTGTATGGACTGCACCAACTAAGAATCTTTTCAGAAACACTTGGATCGATTTCATCGGGAAAAGAAAATATGCTTATTATTTCTCTGCAATTTTGATGGTGATCTCTATCGCTTCGATTGCAGTTAATGGATTCAAATATGGTATCGACTTCACAGGTGGACGTAACTATGTTGTAAGATTTGAAAAAGCAGTAGATGCGGAAAATGTTGAAGCCAACATTGGTAAATTAATGAAGACCGCAGATGGTCAAAACAATATCGTAGAAGCTAAGACTTTTGGTAACTCTTCTCAGTTGAAGATCACTACCGATTATTTGATCGACGACGAGTCTCTTGCAGCGGATCAAACTGTAGAGCAAAAAATCTACGAAGGTCTAAAATCTGAATTGCCTGCCGGAATGAGTATTGCAGATTTCAAATCAGCGGACAAAGGTCATGCAGGAATTGTTTCCTCCACCAAAGTTGGACCTACAGTGGCAGATGACATCAAGACCCACGGGATCTTGGCAGTTGCTGCATCACTATTGGGGATCTTCATCTATATCTTGGTAAGATTCGACAAATGGCAGTTCTCTCTTGGAGCGGTTGCTGGTTTGTTCCACGATGCTGTGGTGATCCTTGGGGTTTACTCCTTGTTCTACAAAGTAATGCCGTTCAATATGGAGATCAATCAGGATTTCATTGCGGCGATTCTTACAGTGATTGGATATTCCATAAATGATACCGTAATTATCTTCGATAGAATTAGAGAGTACCTACGCGAGAAGAAAGCAATTACGCTTGCAGGATTATTTGATGACTCTATCTCTAGTACAATCGGTAGAACTTTCAATACCTCTTTCACAACGATCTTGGTGATCCTTGCTATCTTCATCTTCGGTGGGGATAACTTGAGAGGATTTATGTTCTGTCTATTGATCGGTATTGGATTCGGTACCTATTCATCTATCTTTATTGCATCGGCTACGGCTTATGACTTCCTTAGAGGTAAGAAAAAAGAAGACAAAGTCACTGGAAAATCTTCTATCAGCAATGCTGAAATAGTAGAGTAATTTTCCTTAACATATACAATGAAAGCCCTCAAGAGATTGAGGGCTTTTTTGTGTCTTTTTTGTCAGTTTTAGTTGATTTTTAAAAAGTCTTTGTCATTCCGTAGGAATCTAAACCGAAGAGATTCTTTCAGAATGACAAACTTAGTGTTAATGATGGATTAGCATTCAGTTTATTAGAGAACACAAGCCGCAGAGCGGCGACCTGCTAATAGAAACCAGTCGAAAAATACAACCAAAGCTCCTTAGGAGCGACCTGTAAAAACACCAATTTTTTTTTATCCGCCACAATTCTTTTTTAATGTTTTCTGAGATTAGCCGAAGACAGCAAAAAAAATCCTGCAGAACAATATCTACAGGACTAAAGTTGAACTAATACATTACTTTTCAAAATAGTATTAACCCCACAAACGTATTAATCAACCTATTATCATTCAATTGGCGGAGGTAGCTGTTCGGGTTCACCACTTGGAGTATCGTAGATCACATAGTCATTATACTTTGCTTCGTCGGTTTCGTAGAAGATATCTTGTCCGATGCCTGCATACTTTATCAACAATCTGTAAAGACTATTAAGGGTTTCCACTCGGTCTTCGGTAGCAACATCCCGGTCCGAGATGCCTTTGGCTTGCGCATCTATGGCGAGATCTAAAGTATCTCGTTGGGTGGAGAGCGTGGCGATTTTGTCGGCGCTCAGCCCTTCGGAGGCAAGGTCTGACAGGTATTTTTCTGCAGTTACCGTCATGATCCTGGCGTTGCGTACCAACTCGGCATCACTCTGGCGGGCAAGGTCCGATGCACCAAATTCCTTGTACTTGGCACTCGCAAGGCCGTAGACATTTTGAGCCATATTCAGAATGGTACGCATTGTTTTGGCCAAGGTACTTCTGGCAGCATCTTTTTGGGCAGTAAACTCTATTTTGATTGCTTCCAACTGTTCATCAGAAGGGAAATTGTCCACCGCATCGCGCGCATTGGTAAGCTCGGTTTTCTTGGCTAGCGTGTAGCCTCGGTCTGTGAATTCTGCGATATCACGGTCTATCAGATTGATAAACTCGTCGGCTTTTTGTTTCAGGACGGCATCGGGAAAGATGTATTCCCGGGATACAGAATTTTTTTTCATCGTTGAAGTGTTTGTGTTTCTTGAATCGAATTTAGAAAAAATTTACTAATACAACAACTTATTTCCGAAAAAAATATCTTTAGTTGGTTTCACAAGTTGCTGACTTATAGCAAAATCGATGCATCTGCTTCAACTAAGTGAATCAACGGCTCAACTAAATGAATCGATGACCTAACTAAATGAATCAACGGCATAACTGAGTGAATCAATACAACAACTTAATAAATCATTGCTTTAACCAAACGAATCAAAAACATTACTGAGTGAATCACTGATCAATCTTAATTCATCGGTGCTTCAACTTAATATGTTTTTGAGGTTTTGGAATATTTCAATAAAAAAACAGACATTGGTGGTGTCTGTTTTAGTTATCGGATGTGGATGCGTATGGTTTCTTTATAAGATTTTACTGTTTGGTAAGTGTCCAATCGCCTTGTTTGTCTTTGTTTTTCCAGGTGCCTTTTTTATCTCTAAGATTACCATAAAGTGTGAAGGTAAGCGTATTTGAAAGGACGGGCTGCAATGTACCATCGTCATAGACATAGCTGGCAAGGTCGACTTCTGTCATTCCCAGTGTGCCTGTGATGTTTCCGCTTTTCGAGACCTCGATGACCAGAGTCCCGGCTTCAGTCCCGTAGTATGTTCCCACCCACCGGCCCATAAAAGGCGAAGTGTGGTTTTCCTGTTCTTTCTTTTCCCAATAGTTGTCAGAGATTCTGTCACAGGAGATGAAAGTACAGGATAGGATAAGAAGGGAGAGGATGGTTTTGGTTTTCATTGGTGGTTGTTTTAGTTTGGGTAAATTTAATAAAAAAAAGTGTCTGTCTACTGTATTTAGTACGAGCAGGATGGGAGCATCGACGATTTATTTTTATTGTAAAGAATATTTATCTAGAATTTTTTTTAGCTTTTCTTCTAAATTCTCTTCTATTTCATTGTTAATTATGATCCAATTTTCACAAGTAATAAAATTTAAAGCTTGATATATCTCTAAGAAATCCCAGAATCCATTTTTCAAATTGTCTATGTCTCCATATATTTCACTTATTGCAAGTTCTATAGAATCATCTATTCCATATATGAAGTTCTTTTCGTTTTCAGTTAGTGTGTTTTCATAGAAAAATCTGGATACTATTCTACTTGCCACTTTTATATTTGGGAAGTCCTCACAAGTTGAATTATATAAAATTCCAAACACTGCTCGTTGTGAAATTTTTAAATTGCAATTTGCAGAAAGTCTTTTAAGGAGGACAATCAGATCATTAATATTACTGGTTGTGGATAATTCTATAAATTCATATTCCGACTCACTTTCTCTTGATAAAATATTATCTGCCCATTCGTTTACATAATTGGTGTCAATTAATCCATCAGTTAAAAGTATTTCGAAAACTTTAAAAAGCTCTTTATATTTAGTGTAGTTTTCTGACATAATTAATTGATTCCTATTTTAAATAAATTACAATTTGTGTACTGGCCATTTTTAGGTGAGTAATATTAAGAAATTTCCTATGAAATCTATTCAAGCTGGCAATAATAGTGAGAAATCAAGTTCTTCATTTTAAAAGCAAATTTATAAAATCAAAAAATTCCTATCTTCGCAAGCATGAAATCGCGGTGATTCAAAGGACGGAAATACCAATGAAAACTGGCGAATGCACAAGACCTTAAAAGAACAAATAAAACCTTACTTGTGAAAAAAAATCAAAAATCTGCTGCCATTGGTTTCATCTTTATCACGCTGTTGATAGATATTACAGGCTGGGGAATCATCATTCCCGTGGTCCCGAAACTGATAGAAGAGCTGATCCACGCAGACATCAGCGAGGCAGCGAAATATGGTGGCTGGCTAAGTTTTGCCTATGCCTTTATCCAGTTTGTTTTCTCGCCACTCGTAGGAAATCTGAGTGATAAATATGGTCGCCGACCTGTGATCTTGCTTTCCCTTTTTGGCTTTTCCATCGATTATATTTTCTTGGCTTTGGCACCGAGTATCTGGTGGCTTTTTGTAGGGCGGATCATTGCGGGAATTACCGGCGCAAGCATCACGACGGCGAGTGCGTACATTGCAGATATTTCAAATGATGAAGACCGTGCGAAGAACTTCGGGATGATCGGGGCGGCTTTTGGTCTTGGCTTTATCATCGGACCTGTGTTGGGTGGCGTTTTGGGACATTATGGCGCGCGCGTTCCGTTCTATGCGGCGGCGGTTTTGTGTATGATCAATTTTATCTATGGCTACTTCGTGTTGCCGGAAAGTCTCAGCAAAGAAAACCGACGGGAGTTCAGCTGGAAACGGGCGAACCCAATTGGATCTTTCAAATTCCTGAAAAAGCATCCCGAGATCTCGGCGCTTACAACGGCTTTGATTTTAATTTATATTGGCGGACACGCGGTCCAGAGCAACTGGAGTTTCTACACGATGTACCGATTCAATTGGGATGAGCGAATGGTGGGAATCTCGCTTGGGGTCGTTGGTTTGTTGGTAGGATTGGTGCAAGGTGTTTTGATCCGGTGGATCAACCCGAAAATTGGTGACCAGAAAAGTATCTTTTATGGCTTGATGCTGTATGCCATCGGAATGCTGTTGTATGCTTTTGCTACCGAAGGTTGGATGATGTTGGTCTTCACGATTCCTTACTGTTTGGGTGGGATCTGTGGCCCGGCGTTGCAATCGATCATTACCAAGAATATTCCGTCCAACGAACAAGGCGAACTGCAAGGTGCGCTGACCAGTTTGATGAGTGCGACTTCGATTATTGGGCCGCCATTGATGACAAATCTATTCTATTACTTCACGCATAAGGATGCACCGTTTTTGTTTCCGGGTGCACCTTTCTTTTTGGCATTCTTGCTATTTGCGGTGAGTATTTATTTTGTTTTGATTAGTTTTAAGGGGAAGAAATCTTAGACTTTCGGAGCGTAAGTGTAAACGTTGTAAGGCAAGATTCTTTGTGCTGTTTTCTGAGCAATAATGCATCCCAACAAAATAGGGAAGAACAAAGCGTAGCCATTTGGAACCAGACTGCAGGTCAAGATCAAGGCGGTGAAAGGAGCGTAGATGGCGGATGATAATGTGGCAGCAATTCCTATCAAAACAAAATTAATCAAGATCAAAGACGTTCCAAAGAAGGTGTTGCAAGCAATCGCGAATGCCAATCCCAAATAAGCACCCACAACGATACTCGGTGCAAAAACGCCACCGTCGCCGCCAGCGCCTAAGGTGAGAGACGAGGCCAGAGGTTTTAATAAAATCAATGCAAAAAGAAAAAGTAGTGAATAACTTTGCGGATGACCGATCAATTCATTTAACGAATGGTAACTGTCGCCATAAAGGAATGGGAAAATACAGATCAAAGTTCCGACGGCTAAAGCACCAAGGTTCACTCTAAGGAAATTGTTGTTGATCCCGGAAAAGAATTCTTTCATCTTGATGACCAGGAATGTGAAATAGACAGATAACGTTCCGCTGAGTAAACTTAGAACAATCATAAACGGAATTGCGATCCAATGCCATTCGGTCACTGGTAAACTGATCAAAGAAGTGGAAGGGAAAAAGTAAAGGAACAGCCACGACAACAAGGCCGAAGCAGAACAACTGATGAATAAGGTCTTACTGAATTTCCTAGCGATCACTTCCAAAGCAAACAGAAAACCGACCAACGGATTTCCGAAAAGAACGCCTACGCCAGCCACAACTCCAGCACAGATCAGTTCCAACTTGTAAACATTCGCAGCGAATTGTTTCTCATAAACCGAATTCCCGACAGTGGCAGTTGCTACAACGGTTGAAACCTCTATGCCTGTGGATCCTCCAAAGATGACAGTCAAAAAACCATTAAAATAGTGCGATGGAATTTTAAAGAAAGGCAGATGGTCTTTGCGCTGGTCCACGGTTTTGTAGATCTCTGTGATGCCCTTGTTCTTTCTGTTTTTGAAAAGATATTTTCTAAGAAAGTAGATTGCGGTGATGCCAATAGTTGGAAGAACGATGAACAGATAGGAATTGTTTTTCTCAGCAAATTCAAAGAGGTGTTCCTGGCAAAATTCTGTGATCTTTTTAAGAGAAAGCGCTAGAAAAGAAGCAATTATCGCAATGAATACCGATGATGTGATCAATTTGAAATAATTGTGCGCCTGTACTTTTTGTCTTTTCATTTTCCTAAACTCTTAATGGTCACAAATTTACGGTAAAATGTCTGAAATCTTTTTGACATAAAGATGACATTTCTCCTTTTATTGATTTTATAATAAATTTAATAATGATCTGTATATCACTTTTCTAAATCTTTGCTTAATTTTGTCAAATGGAATTGAGTATTGGAGAAATGCTGATGATTGCCTTGGCAATCGTTGTTTTGTTCGGACCCGATAAATTACCCGAGATTGCAAGAGGTCTTGGCGAAGGCGTGCGTAAGATGCGTGGCGCAGTAGATGATATCAAAACCGAGATCATGAAGGAAGCCGACAATCCTGTTTCCGAAATCAAAAAAGAGATCGAAAAGGTAAAGCAGTCCGCACAGGATTATAATCCTTTGGCCGATAAGAAAACCGAAACTTTCATCAACGAAGACACACCTAAGAAAATCGATCTTTCCGAAGACGATTCCCACGAAGGTCCAGTAAGCCGATAATATTTATGAACGGATTGATCGAAAAAGACCAAGAGCTTCTTCTTTTCCTCAATGGATTAGGCAATTCCACCTTTGATCCTTTTTGGTTACTGGTTACGGGAAAATGGTTTTGGATCCCGTTCTATGTGATCTTGCTTTATTTGGTTTACAAAAGTGTACCACTCAAGAAACTTTTATTTGTTTTGATCTTCATTGCCATTGGGATCACGATTTCCGATCAGTTGGCAAGTGTTTTCAAACATGGCATCGAAAGATTGAGACCTTGTCATGAACCATTATTGATGGAAAAGATGAGAATGGTGATCTGTGGCGGCAAATATGGTTTTTATTCGGCACATGCTTCTAGTTCTTTTTTTCTGGTTAGTTTTCTGTCTATTTTGATCGGAAAAAAATACAAAGTTCTTCCATATATTCTGGTTTTCTGGGCGGTTGTTGTTTCTTACAGTAGGATCTACGTTGGTGTCCATTATCCTTTTGATGTAACATTTGGTGCTGCAGTTGGTTTCCTTTTGGGTGGTGTTTTGGCCAATCTTGCCAAGAAAGTGGTGAACAGAAAGACGATTTAAGTTTTTAAAGAGTCAGGACTAACGGATCAGGATTAAGTAATAAAGACTTAAGAATTAATTTTGCATCTAGCATCTAGCATCTAGCATCTAGCATCTAGCATCTAGCATCTAATCATTGTGATAAGGTTTCCCTTGCAAGATTGTAGCTGCACGATAGATTTGTTCCACAAAAAATAAACGGATCATTTGATGTGTAAACGTCATTTTGGATAAAGAAATCTTCTCGTTTGCTCTTTGGTAGATCTCTTCGGAAAATCCATAGGCGCCACCAACCAGAAAATTAATTTTCTTCACAGAGCTTCCCATCCAAAAATCGATCTTCTCCGAGAATTCGCGGCTTGTGAACTGTTTTCCTTTTTCGTCCAAGAGAATCACGAGTTCATTGGATTCAATTTGATTTAAAAATAATTTGGCTTCTTCCTTTTTCAGTTGATCTGGAGTCAGGTTTTTAGCATTCTTGATATCAGGCATTTCGATGAGTTCAAAATTCCAATGTTTTGGGATTCTGGGAAGATAATATTTGATGAGAGAGATGATTTCTTTGTCATCCGTCTTCCCGATGCAGATCAAATTAATACGCATTTACTATATTTGTGCGGCAAAGATAAATGAATGGCAAAAAAAATACAGCGTTTTTTCCTGAATATCAAAAACTTTTTCGACGAGATCCATATTCCTGTTTTAGGAATTTCTTTGTGGAAAATGTTCTCCATCTATTCTGATGCGATTTTCAAAAATCCTTTGGGAAGACAGGCTGCGAGTATTTCGTGGAACTTTTTCCTAAGTCTATTTCCGATGATCTTGTTCTTTTTGTCGGTTCTGCCGTTTATGCCACATTATGATAAACTTCAGTTTTACATCTTCGAAGTTTTGATGCCAAGGGTTTTTCCTTCTCATATGCAAAGCGATGTTACGACTTACATTCAGGAAAATATCATCCCAAATATGAAATCCATCAGTAACTTGACCATTCTATTATCCTTCGTTTTTGCGACCAATGGTTGTTTTACATTGATCAATGGATTTAATCGAAATACAGAACTCCAGAGAACATTCGTTAAAGAATATCTTTTGGCAATGCTGGTGACGATCTGTTTTTTGACGCTTGTTTGTCTTTCGATTTTCGGGATCTATTACAGTGAGGTTGTTTTGAAGCTATATACACCAACTTACGACATCACATGGTTTACCAAAAACCTTACGAAGATCATTAGTTTTATCTCGTTTCCGATCTTTTATTTCATCTTGCTTACTTTATTTTATTGGGTCGGTTGTCTAAAGATCACAAGAATTCGTGAAGCCTTTCCAGGTGCTGTTTTGACAACGATTCTCTTTGTGCTATTAACTTATTTCTTTGCAATCTACGTTGCGAATATTGCACGTTATAATGTCCTTTACGGTTCTATTGGTTCCATTATTTTGGTCATGGTCTGGGTGAATGTCAATGTTTTCCTTGTCCTCATGGGAAATGAACTCAACCTTGCCATCAAAAAAGTGAAGCTGGAGAAGATCGTGCGGGATGAGATGAGGACAATCAATGAATTTGATAAAAACTAAAAAAAAACTATGATAAAAACAATTTCAAAAAACACATGGAGAGCTCTGTTTGGGATGCTTACTTTGCTTATGTTTGATTACGTCGGTGCCCAAGATTATCAAAAATTGATGACTTCGGCGCAAGAAAATATTCAAAAGAAGAACTTTTGCGAAGCTTTAAGTAATTTCAATGATGCATTCAAAACACCAGAAGGAATCAAAGAAAATAATCCTTTTGTGCTGTATGCAGCAGCGAGCAGTGCAGCCTATTGCAATGATAATAAGAAGGCTATCGATTGGCTGTCGCAAGCTCAAGAAATTGGGTTGGTAAGTAAGGCTGAAGAAATAACTTACATAGAGTCTGATAATGCTTTTGTGAAACT
>Ga0308171_1002246_pt1 | contig 21160 bp, 18 predicted proteins | sample PhyGR1_FD_202135 | JGI IMG/M metagenome (GOLD analysis project Ga0308171, IMG submission 202135) | Phyllosphere microbial communities from UC Gill Tract Community Farm, Albany, California, United States - DLSLSG.R1 | ecosystem: Host-associated > Plants > Phyllosphere > Unclassified | place: USA... | reverse complement strand
CCTGGCATCGAGATCATGTATAAAACTCGCTTTCTCCGTCTCGAAAAGACGATGCTGTGCATAGGCTTATGTATCAATAGCCCGTCATCTCCAGATAACCCACACCCTTGCTGCTACCCTCGAAGGAAATTGGACCTTCCCAATAGGGCGTGGACGTTGCCATCCAGGCCTGCTCGTTGAAGGAGCGCGTCGTGATATCAAGACCTTTGCCCGGAATTCTCACCCGCCACGCGACGGGAATGCTCTTGCCGTTCACATCGGCGCTCCGCAGCGGTTCGAGAATGACGTCATCGGGCGAAAGCGGCGTCGTCTTGCCATCGGCGGAGATCCAGTTGGCAGACGTGTACCCACCCTTGCTGTCCCGCAACCGGAAGGCCATGACCTTGTCGCCTGATGCCAGATGAAGCGAGAACCAGTCCCATCCGGTCTGATCTGCAGCAAGCGGCTGCGACGACCACTCCCGATCAAGCCACGCGTGCCCGCTGACCTTGATCGGCTGACCATCCAGCTCGACACTGCCTGTGACCTGATAAAAGGGCTGGGAGTAGTAATAGCTTGCCTGCCCCGCGAGCGACTTGACCGAAAAACCGCGGTCTCCCTGCAGCGCGAGAGGTCCTTTGGCATCCAGTTGCAGTCGATAGGCGAAGTCCGTGCCGTTGGCCGTCAGCGTCAGATGATCAAGGGCGTCGCCGGAACCCTGCGGACGGGCACTCATCTGCCAGTCGTCGATCCAGGCATTGAAGGGGGTAATTTCTATGCCGGCTTGCCCGACACCGCCCCGGCCCAATCGCTCGGCAACGAAATGCTTTTCCGGGGTGGTGACGGCGGCGTGGCCGATCCAGATCTGAGAATTGGACCAGCCTTGCTTGTCGGTGGGCGCAAGGGCAGAACGAAAAAGCGTCCACTGCGCTCCGAGAGCACGGCCATCTTCGGTCGTCAGATTGGCGGTTACATACCACCACTCGATACGATAGTCCGGATGCGCTCCATGATCCTTGGGAAAGAGCAAGCTCACGCCACGCTGTGGTATTGCAAAGCCTTGCGCCTCCGAGCCCAGCCCCGCAAATCCTTGCGCCGATGCTGCAAGCGGCTGCACCAGGGTGAGACATAAAAACAGAAGGCTGAGATGCATTCTACCGCTCATTGGCAAACACCCTGAGAAGATCCGCCGGATCGATGGAGGCCAGGCGGCGGACGGGCAGGACGATGGAGAGCAGCGCCGCAATCAGCGCGATGACGCCAAGGCGCAGCCACTCCAACGGAAAGATCATCATCGGAAGCTTCCAGCCGAAGGCCTCGACATTAACGATCGCGAGCAGCACCCATGCCAAAGCAAGGCCAACGGGGATAGCGAAAATGAAAGTGATGAACCAGAGAGCAAGCGTTCGCCACACTTCGAAAAACGCCAGATTGCGCCGCCTGATCCCCATAGCCCAAACGGGTGCGAGCTGTGGGAGTCTTGCGCCCGAAAGGGTGAGAAGGCTGGCGAACATGGCGAAACCGGCAACGCCAAGCGTCAATATGTTGAGAGCTGCCGTTACGGTGAAGGTTTGCTCAAAGACTGCCCGGGACTGCCGCTTGATCGCCGCCTGATCGATAATGTTTCCCTCCGGCAAGCCAAGCTCCGTCACCATCTGTCTCTTCAACGCGGCAGCGCGGGCGGGCTCGACACGGATGCCATAGCGCAATTTCGAGGCTTGCGGGTAATGCGTCGTCAGAGCATTCGCACCGACCATCAACTGACCGCGCGGGTTGCCGTAGTCGGAATAGACGCCGACGATCCGCACGGTCCAGCCATCGGCAAGCCGCAGTGTTTCTCCGAGGCTCAAACTCTCTCCGCGCCAGAACTGCTCATTGATGAGAGCGCCAGCCCCTGTTGCAACGGCGTCCCAGGCATCTGGCTGCTCGGACAAAAGCGGCCAGTGGTCGCGATAGGTCGCATGGTCCGCGACTCCTGATATCTGCACCGGCTTGCCCATGACCTCGCCTTCCGCACTGAAGATCGGAAGCACGGCATCGGCGTGCTGTGGCAGCCATGCTCTGAGGCGAGCGGCCTCCTCGTCGTTTCTGGCGGTAACATAGAGCTCAGAGACCAGGCGCTGATCGAGCCAACCGATAAAGGTCATCCGGAAGCTCGACACCATCGTGCCCACGCCGATATTGGCCGAAAGCGCCAGAAGCAGCGCCATCAAGGCAAGAGACAGTCCCGGCAATTGCAAGCGCGTATCCGCCCAGAACCAGACGCTCAGCGCCGCCTTTGCACGGCGTTGCGCCCATGTCAGCGCTCTTGACAGGAAGGCAGGCAGAAGCAGTGCTGCCCCCAACAACAATGCGCCCAGCACTGTGAAACCGGCGACAAGCCCTTTGCCGAACAGCGCCACCATTACCGCGATCAGGAGAAGGCCGGCACCTGCGATGGCCTGCAGACGGAGCGCGCGAGCCGATGAAAGGCCCCAGGCCTGCGGTTGCGAGGAGGCGAGAAGGGGCATGCGACGTACCCGCCAGAGGCTTTGGATGGAGGATAGCAGGGTGCCGACAAGCGCCATGGCCATTCCTGTGGCCCACCACTCCGGTCGCAATTGGAGGCTTCCAGGAACGGACGCGCCATAGAGACCACGCAGCGTCGATGACACGCCAGGAAGCAAGGACGAAGCGATGACGTAGCCAAGGGCGACGCCGATAACTCCGGCGAGCAACGCCAGAACCAGGATTTCCACCAGGAGAAGCAAGGTCAGCATGGGCAGCGAAACGCCAAGCCCGCGGATGGTGCGAAAGCTGGCTCGTCTCTGTTCGAAAGACAAGCCGGTTGCCGAGTAGACAATGAAGAGACCGACGATGAAGGCAAGAAAGCCGAAGGCGGTGAGGTTCAGGTGGAAACTGTCGGTCAGGCGGGCCATATCTCCCCGGTCTTCCATCGGCTGGAGGTGAAGCTCCGGCGCAATGGTTTGCACCTCCGGCAAGCCGGAGCGCTGGCTTTGTGCCATCACAATGCGGCTCAATCGCCCGTCCCGGACCAATAACCTGTCCGCCAGTCCGATATCGACGAAAGCGGCGTCATCCGGCACATCCGGCGAAATCTTCAAGGGGATCTGCATCTGACCTTCAAGTCGCGCTGCGGTCGCAGGCGATACGATCAGCAGGCCCTTGTCTGCCATGAAGTCCACGAGATCGGAAGAGCCGGCGATCTGAACCTGGCCGCCCTCACCCGTCATCGTCAGCGGATCGACACCGATCAGCCTGATTCGTACCGTATTGAAACGGTAGTCACCTTCGATCACGGGCGAGACATTCCATCCCGCCCGCCGAAGCGCGCCAAAATTTTCCGGCGTGATCAAGCCTCCGTCGCTGGCAACGAGGCGCGGAAGACTGCCTTGCTCGATGATCGACGCCGAGCGCGCATAACTCGCCCTGGCCTCCGCATTGATGGCCTGAACGCCGGACCACAGTGCAGTCGCAAGACCGATCCCGAGCACGAGCGTCGCGAGTTGTAGCGGCCGGTAGCGCCAGTGCGAGAGCAGCGCGTGGAACACCGTCCAAATCATGCGACGATCTTTCCGCCGCGCAAGACCACCTGCCGGTCCAGCTTGCTCGCCATGCGGCTTGAATGTGTCACCAGCAGCAATGCCGAGCCCGCACTTCGGCTCAGCGAGATCATCAGGTCGAGTACCACTTCGCTGGTTATCTCATCCAGATTGCCGGTCGGCTCATCGGCCAGAACAAGCGCTGGGCGAGCCGCCAGCGTCCGGGCGATCGCCACGCGTTGCTGCTGACCGCCCGACAATTGCTCGGGATAGCGATTGAAGAGCGTCCCGAGGCCCAGGGTCTCGATAAGTTCACGCGCCCAGTCGGCATCGTAGCGGTCGGCTAGCTTCGCATGGAAGGCAATATTGTCTGCGACGCTGAGGGAAGGAATGAGGTTGAACTGTTGAAACACCAGCCCGACAGTCTTGCGCCTGTAGCTGGCGCGTCCAGCCTCATCCAACGCGGTAATATCTTCGCCATTGACTATGATCGCGCCGGTGTCGGCCCGATCCAGCCCGCCGGCAAGATGGAGTAGCGTGCTCTTGCCGCTGCCGGATTCCCCCGTCAGGGCCACACTTTCCGCCGCATCCACCGACAGGTCGATGCCACGCAAAACAGCAATCGGCCCCTCCGCGGTTCGGTAGGACTTACTGACATTGGAGAGCGTGAGAAGCATTGCTGAAGGCATCACTTTCGTGTTGGTCGGCGGACCGCCGGAAGCAGCACCCTACTGCGGAAAAGGCAGAAAAGCGCGGTGTCCCCATGGTCCATCAAGATAGTCCCACAGGTCAATTCCAAGGATCGTGATATGGCGCGGTTCAGCGCCTGTTCGCAATGCCTCGTAGAGAGCATCCGCGGACGCCTTCTCCACCTTGTTCTGCACAGTGATATGCGGTTTGAACTTCTGTCGATCCTGCGGCCCAGGCCATGAGCCGAAAGCTTTGAAAAGGTTAGCGCGCAGCGTTTCCAGTTCAAGGCTCCTGATCTCGAAGGCGACGCCACCGCCCAGATGCCTGACACCTGATACTTCCGCGGTGAAGGGCATCGTTTGCGCCACAACCTCTTGAGCAAGACTTGACGCCTCACCAAAGACCCGTCCGGGCAGGTGGTGAAACAGGGTGATGTGGGCATTTAGGAAGTTTCGATGGGGCGGAAAATGCTTCCGCCTCATTTGGTCGAAATATGCCATATCGCCTGGCGCGGCATGTGCCGTGACGATGATGGGCGGAAGCGTCATTTTATCGGTCTGCGGTGTCGTCGACAACGTCCGTTTCCGGCCGGTCTCCACCCTTCACATGCTGCGATTGCCAGTGCCCATCGGCAAGCTGGTAGGAAATTTCCACTTCGTCTCCGCCGATCTGCTGGCGGCGCGCCGCATCCCGCGCGGCTTCCAGAGCCGTGTCATGGTCTGGAAAAGTCTCGGACCAGACATCATCGACGCGATACGCAAATCCACCGTCATGTTGATCGACATGATAAACAACTGCCATGAGAGTCTCCTTTTACAGGCTCTCGAAAACGTCGCGACAGCGTGGATGTTCCCAAGCAAGGTGGCTTCGACAGCGAAAGCATGGGCAGCGAAGAAACTGGACGTCTAAAGAATACGCTCTTTCGGCGATCGCACTGTGCGGCGCTCCCAGCCAACAAGCACAAGGCTTGCGGTCACGATCAGAAGGGCGCCGATGAAGACGTTAGCGGCCGGGATTTCCGACCAGATGAGATAGCCATAGAGAAACGCCCAGATCAGCCCGGTATATTCGACCGAGGCGAGTGAGGAAGCTTCGGCGTGCCGGAACCCCTCATAGAGAAGAAATTGACCGAGCGTGGAGATCAAGCCGACCCCGATCATCAGCGCCCAGCCCTGCATGTCCGGGTTCTTCCACAGCCAAGGCAGAGCCAGCGCGCAGGCGATGCCGAACAATGCGCTCGTCGCATACATCTGCGTCAGCGTCGTTTCGCTCTTGCTGACGATACGAACGAGAATGGTGCTCCACGCCCAGCAGAAACCGGCAACGATGCATAGAAGCGCCGGAAGCCAGTTCGGCGAGTGCGTCGGATTGGCTGCGACGAGCACGCCGATGAAGCCGAAGGCACATGCAATCCAGCGCCCCATGCCGACCTTTTCCTTCAAGACAAAGATGGAAAGGACGACGACCATGATCGGCGCAGAAAAGTAAAGCGTCGTCAGTTCAGCCAGACCGAGATAGAGCGACGAACTGTAGAACAGCATCCAGGCGATCAGCATCAGCGTTGCGCGCAGCACCAGCGTGCCGCGATACTTGCTCTTCAAAATGGATGGGTGACCGTAGAAATAAGCCAGCGTTCCGGTGATCGCCACGATGACGGCACTACGGACGAAAAGGATTTGCGGAACATAATAGGTTTCCACAAGGTACTTCACCAACGCATCCTGCATGGCAAAGCAGGAATAGCCCATAGCCGCGAGACTGATGCCGAAAAGCGGCCTAGCCTCCAAAGAACCCGTCATGCTCATTCACCACTGGCTGTCGATGCTCGCCCGTTGAAATACCGATCGGCGACCGGACTATCGAGCAAACATGGATGCGTCCGCCTCAGGCAACGCAGTGCAGGATGGATCGGATATCCTGCCGGCTTTTGCAACCCCAAAATGCATCAGGCTGGTTCCCCAGTTTAACTCCGACCAACGCTCGCCAGAATAGCAAAAAGCCGCGGAGCGAACCCCACGGCTTTTGCACATGTGTTAAAACGGTTCCAAGTGATCAGAACAGCGCATCGGCAAAGAGATCGTCATCGTCTGCTTCCGCCGACGATGCGGCCGTCGCGTGAGCGCTGGCGCTGTTGGCCGGCAGATATCGCACGTGGATATCGCGCTCATGTGCCATGGTGTAGAGCTTGTAGACGCGCGACGAAAAGCCTTCGATCTTGTCGGCGAAGCCCGATACATCGGCTTGGAACCCCTGCGACAACTGGGCTGCAATATTGCAGCAATCGTTGAAGGTGGCACCCAGCTCGCTTTCGAAATCGAGGGTGGTGACGACAGCACTGATGCGGCTGAAGACGGCCTGTCCCTCTTCGGCGAGCGCCTGCGTCCCTTGCTCCATTTGAGATTTGGCATTCCGGATCGAATCCAGCGCTTCGTTGAGCGGCGCGCTGAAGTTCTTCGAAAGCCCCTGCCCCTGTTCCACCAGCGCCTGTGTGGCAACCTCCACGCCGCGCAGATCCTCGACGATGGCGTCAGCCGGCGTTTCAAGCTTGCCGGCGAAGATCCGCATCTCGCCACTGACGACGTTGACGGAACGTCCAGCTTCGCCAAGCTTGGAGCAACGCAGGTTGGAGTTCAGCGCCATGTAATGGATGTCGATCTTGATCGAACGCAGCACCTCGATACCGCGCAGCAATTCCTGGGCGCTCTCGGCAACGGAGAACACGACCTTGTCCGCGTCGCCGCTGCTGCCCTGAACGCGTTCAGCCAGCTTGCAGGCCTCGACAATATCTCTTTCCATCAGCGCAAGCACGTTGTTGTCGCCGTTCGAGCTGCGATCGACGAGTTCGTCCCGCAAGGACAGAATACGTCCCGCATCATCGATAAAGCTGGAAATGCTTGTGAAAATCTTGCTGCAATCGCGCTGGAAGTCCGCAGCCGTTTCGTCCATCTGCGCACTGACAAGCTGCAGCACCGCTTCGCGCAGCACCTCATGTTCGGTCTCGGTCAGCGCCTCGCCTTCCGACGAGGCGACGAACTCTTCCAGGAGTTGGAGAATGCTCTGAATATGCTCGATGCGCTGTCTGGTAATATCACCGATCTGCAGATTGGACAGGACGGACCCGATCTTGCCCTGCACCCCTTGGGCAATCTTTTTGACCTGACCTGCGATCTCCGCCATTTCCCGATGCTGGGCAACGATGCGGGCGGAGTTTTCCGTCAGTCCCTTGATGATGGGCGGAATGATCGAGCTGAAGTCGGTCAGTGTTTTCGATGAAAATGAGCGGGCATCGGTGAGTTGCGCGCGCATCGCCTCAAGATTGGCACCAAAGCGGGCAACCTCATCCGCACCCGACTGGATGCGATCGCGAATTTCGTCGGCAAAACCGGAGAACTCCGCCAGCCCCGCACCGGCAATCTTCACCGTTATGGCAAAGGTCTTGAGGTAGCGGATGGTCTCGTGAATGTCGTCAATATGGCCGCGGGTCGAGGCGCACATGGTGGTCAGTGCTTCGAAACCGGATTTACGATCGCGCTCGATTTCCGGCAGATGCGCCAGATCCGTCATCGTCCTGCGCAGACCGGCAACCGTCTCCTCGGTCTTGCCCTGGTCCATTGTTCCTGTGATCCCATCGAGAATGCCGATAAGATCGTTGAGCATCTCCATGACGGAAACGAGCACTGCGCCGCCATCAAGAAACCGCTTCTCGATGCGCGCATGGGCAGCCGTCAGCTTGCTGTTAAACTCAATCTGTTGGTCTGTATCGTAGGCCCTGTTCGGCTTGAGCATTGCACCCATGGTCGTTTCCCGATCTCGTGTTGTGCTTTCACGCTACACAGGAATGACGAAACGACAGGTAAACGCGACCTGAGGAAAGGGCGGAGATCGTTTTTAGAGTTAACACACTCGTTAAAGTCCAGTCTTTCCGCGACGATCTTCGAGACCTCAGCACAGCGTAGGCGTGGGCGACGCCTTGATTACACCACGGCGTGGCGGAAGGTGAGGTTATAACGGAAGGGGCCGGCTTTCTCGTGGACGCCGTTTTTCAGTGTCAGCACACCGTGATAGAAAAGGCGGGAGGGTCCGCCCCATACCACCACATCGCCATGCTGCAACGGATACTTCGTCACAGGATGGGTGCGTTGCAACCCGCCAAACTGGAAGGCAACGGGGAGACCAAGCGACACGGAAACGATGGGGCGGGAAAAGTCCTTCTCGTCCTTGTCCTGATGCAGCGACATCTTCGCGCCTGGCTCATAGCGATTGATAAGGCAGGCATTCGGCAGGAAGTCGGGATAACCGGCCTCGTTGGCAGCCCTTACCGCAAGTGACAGAAAGCTCTCCGGCATCGGGCTCCAGTTCTCACCCGTCAGAGGATCCTGTCGCTCATAGCGATAGCCGCGCCGATCTGTGACCCAGCCATAGGTGCCGCAATTGGTCATCGCGACCGACATGGAAAAACCACCGGGCGTGACCATGTGACGAAAGGGGGCAGATGATGAAATGCGGTGGATATCGGCAATCAGTTCATCTGCCTGAGCAAGTGCACGGCCGCGCATGAACACGGCACCGTCTGCCATATCCTGCCGGGACGCCTGCTGAGGCTCAAGCCCGGCGAAGAGGTCGTTCATCATTACGCAGCATCCAGATCGGCTGTTTCAAGAGACGGGTGCAGCACCGGTCGATAACCCGCCTCCAAAGCTTTTAGCGTCGATGGCGGCGTCAAAAGCCCATCGACGAAAGGCAGCGTGGATGTTTGACGATAACCTTCAGGGCTCCAGCGGTAGGTATTGCCACTGGCAACGAGATAGGCCTCTCCTTGCGCCGCAATCATCGTCCCGTCCGGCAGCTCCTCGACAGGCGTCAAAAGGACATTGACGCGCTTTCGTTTCATCTGCAGGCGTTCGCGGTGCAGCGTTGCGTCGATATCGCGGATGGAACCCGCCGGGGAACCATTGCCCTCGACCCAGGCGGCAACGAACTTGCCTGCCTCCTCACGCCGGCATTGAAAGCAGGGGCGATGCCCGGCTGCCAGCGCAGTCGCCTCATCGAGAAAGAACAGCTCCGTCCAGCTTCGCGACGCCATGACGTCGCGACGGACGTCCTTATAGCTGCAACTGCAAATCAACCAGGATTTCGAAGCCCATCGCTTGGTCGTCAGCGTTCGTGAGGCGGGGTCGTGAATGATGCCGCGATTGCCGGTGAAGAGGCCTCGCATTGGCAGGTCGAGAATATCCCCGAACGGATCGACGCGGTTTTGCAGCGGCATGTCCTTCCTCCCTTGCTTCCAGAGCAACATCGACAACAATCTATAGAAAGTGGACAGTTTTGAGGTGAGACATGGCGATGAGACAAATATCTCTCGTGGAGAGGTAGCTCGTTTTTAGGCATCGAGTGTCAGCAGACCCGCACCGGCAATCCGAACCCAGCGGAGCTGCAAGCGAGCCAACGGGCCGTCTCTTATGATGCATTCATTCAAAGAAGAAGCGCCGTGGGTGATACGGCCCACGGCGCTCTTCTTCGTCTCTTCAGCTACCAGCGCTGATGGACATGTGGCGCGATTTTGTCACGGTAAAGGGCCCGCACCTTATCCATGACCTCTGCGGGGATTGCCGCCACACGGCTCGCCGCAGCGTTGGAGGTTGCTTGATCGTGATTTTTAGCGCCGGGAATGACGACCGAGACGGCCTCCTCCATTAAGATCCAGCGCAGCGCGAACTGCGCCATGGTCACGTTGCTCGGAACCAGCGCTCGCAGTTCCTCGACTGCCTCAAGCGCAACATCGTATGGGACACCTGAAAAGGTCTCGCCTACATCGAATGCTTCGCCATGGCGATTGAAGTTGCGGTGGTCATCAGCAGCGAAGGTCGAGTCCTTGCCCATCTTCCCCGTCAGCATACCGCTTGCCAGAGGCACGCGCACGATGACGCCGACGTCGCGGTGCTTGGCCTCGGAGAAGAACAGGTCGGCGGGGCGGTGCCGAAACATGTTGAAGATGATCTGAACCGTCGAGACGTTCGGGAAGTCGATGGCCTTGAGCGCCTCTTCCACCTTCTCCACCGATACGCCATAGAAGCGGATCTTGCCGGCCGAAACGAGGTCGTCCATCGCGCCGAAGACTTCGGGGCGATAGTAGACCTCTGTCGGCGGGCAATGGAGCTGGACGAGGTCAAGAGCCTCAACGCCAAGGTTCGTGAGGCTCCGATCAACGAAAGCCTCGAGATTGGCCTTGGTATATCCATCGGCCACATGTGGGCTCAGCCGCCGTCCGGCCTTCGTCGCAACGATCGGCCGCTCACCGCCGCGCTCCTTCAGCACGTCACGGATGATGCGCTCGGAGCGACCATCACCGTAAACATCAGCCGTGTCGATGAATGTCATACCGGCATCAAGCGCGGCATGGACGCTGGCCTTCGCATCACTCTCGTCCACGTCTCCCCATGAGCCGCCGATGGCCCAGGCGCCAAAACCGATTTCCGAGATATTCCAGTCCGTCCGACCGAGACGGCGTGTCTGAATGGTCATGAATGTACTCCGTAAGAAAGGCCGACGACATCGGCGGTGTGCCGGTCGGCTATGTGGGCAAAGATTGGAAGAGACAAAGGCGCCGGAGCGCCCTACGGCATCAGCTGTCCGCCGTTGACCTCAATAATCTGTCCGGTGATGTAGCCGGACAGACGTGGCGAGGCGAGAAAGAGATAGGCGCCGACGCATTCGTCCGGCGTTCCGACACGGGCCATCGGGACGCTCTGACGCTGGGCATCCAGCATCTCAGGACTGGTGTAGCGATCATGAAAGGGTGTCGCGATGATGCCGGGTGCGACGGCGTTGACGCGAATACCGTCGCCGACGAACTCCTTTGCGTGGCCGCGGGTGATCGTCGAGACGAAGCCTTTGGCGGCAGCGTAGAGGATTGCACCATTGCCGCCGCCATTGCGCGCCGCAATCGAGGTCGTGTTGATGACGAAGCCCTGCCGCCGCTTCAGGAACGGGACGGCCGCCTTTGTCGCAGCCAACACCGAGCGGGCATTGAGGTCCATGACACGCGCATAATGGGCGTCGTCCATCTCCGCCGTCGGCACGCGACCGAGCATGCCTCCGGCATTATTGATGAGCCCGTCGAGCCCACCGAGCTTTTCAGCTGCAGCCTCGACCACGCGTTCACTCCCACCTGGCTTTGATACGTCTCCCTGGATAAGGATGGCTTCACCCCCAGCGCTGCGAATGTCGGCAAGCACCGCTTCGGCAGCCGCGGCGCTTTCATTGTAGTGAACAGCGACCTTTGCGCCTTGCGCCGCCAAGGCCTTGGCCACTGCCGCGCCGATACCGGTGGAGGCGCCTGTGACGAGAACAGCTCTGTCGTTCAAATCTGGGATCTTCAATTCGTGCCACATGGGGTGCTCCTCCGCACGCTTCGGTTGGGAAGACCCTAGGCCTTGCAGGCACAGAAGCAAGTTCTTATGCTTGCATCACATTCAACGATGCACTGAACGGAACTCATTCATGCCGCCGTTTCTCCGCTCGGAGCTGCCCGACCTTGCCGCCTTCTCAATCGTCGTCCGGCGCCGCAGTTTCAAGGCAGCCGCAATCGAACTGGGGATCACGGCATCTGCTCTCAGCCACGCAATCCGCCGGCTGGAAGAGCGTTTGGGCACGAAGCTCCTCAATCGCACAAGCCGAAGCGTCGCGCCGACGCCCGCGGGGCTGCGCTTCGCCGCCCGCCTGGAGGCAGGGTTCGATGAGATCGGCTCGGCGCTCTCCGAGATGGACGACATGCATGCCGGCGCCTTCGGCGAACTGCGCCTGAACATTCCCGCCGACGCCAGTCGCCTTCTGGTAAGCCCGGTACTCCCGAGTTTTCTGAAGCTCTTGCCTGATATGCGGTTTACCGTCGTCGTCGAAAATCGCCCGGTCGATATGGTGGCCGAAGGCTTCGATGCCGGAATACGATACGGGGACACTGTTCCTGAGGACATGATCGCAGTCGCGCTCACGCAAGCATTGGAGTGGGTCATCGTCGGTTCGCCCACCTATCTCGACAGGCATGGCCGACCGAAGAAGCCTGACGACCTGATGCAGCATTCCTGCCTGCGCCTTCTTCTGGGTGACAATTCGGCGTTCCGATGGGAACTGGGCAACGGCGATGCCATGATACGGATCGACGTGCCCGGCAACTGCACCATCAGCGATACGCAGAGCACCATCGATGCCGCCGCCGATGGTTTGGGTCTCGGCTACGTCCTGAAACGCCGTGCTGACGGGGAACTTCGCGATGGACGGCTGGAAGTCGTTCTGCCTCAATGGTCATCGACCGGTGCAGGCTTCCACATGTATTATCCGAGCCGACGGCAAAACCACCCGGCGCTGCGTCACCTGATCGAACTCATTCGGGCGCGGGAAGGACTGCCGCCTTTGGTGCGATGAGGTCGATCTCACAACCCCTCGGCGGCTCCAGACGTGGGTTGAGCGTGGCACCCTTCGTGAAGAACAACCCATGCATGGTAGATCCATTCGAAGAAGATGGCGCCATTGCCGGGCGATTATAATGTTCTAAACTTATTGCCGATAACATTCTGGCCCGACGGCCTTTGGCCGGAGATTGTGAAGCGCTTGGCAAAACTGGAAAATCGTGTGGAGCACAGCTTAATCCGGCAGCATTACGACTTGGGTGGGCGCCCTGCGCTTGATGTCTGGTTGCGCTTCGCTCCACCCATACAGGCGCGGTATGATCAAGAGGAGGGCGCCCAACGAATCGCCGATTTGCAATTGGCCATTTTCGTCGGCCTGGCAATCTATAATGTCTACAACATCACGAACTACATCCTTCTTGCCGATATTTTCTGGACGTCGGTGCTTCTTCGTGTTGGTCTCATTACATCCACGTCCTTGGCTTTGATTTGGCTCATCGGTCGTACGCCTCTCGTCTGGACAGAGCGGCTGATCACGGTCGGCATGATCAATGCTCACCTCCTCCCCGTCTTTCTCTTTTGGGAAACGCGCTCCGCCTTGGGTGTTTTTACCTTCGGCGAACTCTCGCTCACCATCATCTTCGGCAACATGATGCTGGCTTTGCGATTTCCGCATGCCGTGTTGTTCACGTCGTTGGCGCTCGCATCGACCCTTCTTGCGATTGTCACCAAAAACAACCTCGAAACGCCCGTGGGTATCGCTTTCGTTATTCAGATCGCGACGGCCAGCGCCTTCGGCCTCTATGCCAACTATCTGCTCGAACGGCGTCGCTGCGGTGACTACCTAACCGCCCTAGAGGCGACGCTGCTCGCACAGAGCGCTGATGCCGCACGAAAGCAATATGAGGATCTCTCAAGAACCGACGCCCTAACCCAACTTCCCAACCGCCGCCACTTGTCAGAAAAGGTGGAAACGTGGCTGTCCGACTCGCAATCGATCGGATTGATGATGATCGACGTCGATCATTTCAAGTTCTACAATGACTCTCTCGGGCATCCGGCGGGTGACGCATGTTTACAGGAGGTCTCCGCTGCTTTGGCGAAGGCCACGGAAGCCCTCGATGATGCCTTCTGTGCTCGGTTCGGGGGTGAGGAATTCAGCTTCGTTTTGCGTAACGCGAGTGAGATGAGCGCGGCAAGCGCAGCAGAAGCTATTCTGCAAGCCGTTGCAGATCTGCAAATCTCGCATCCCAGCCGCCCTGATAGGCTAGACGTCGTGACAGTCAGCATCGGCATCGTCGTCAACTGTTCTGATGGCCCAGACGTATCGTTCGACCATTTGGTCGAGTTTGCCGATAGAGCACTTTATGTTGCCAAACGACGTGGACGAAATACCTTCAGCATGGACTCGGCCTCTGGTGAGGCTATGAGGTTTTGCGTATAAAGCGTGTCATTCTTCAGCGTAACGTTCACCATTAAGGCTGGGTCGATGCTACGGCTGTTGCCCTTTCTCCAGCTCATATGGTCACGCCATGCGCCAGAAACTCTTCTTCGCCGAAAGACCGGAGGTCATCTATGCAGTCGGCGATGTCCACGGCTGCCTCGACCTTCTTCATATTTTACAGGAGAAGATAAAGGCGGACGCTGTGAAGGAGGCAGGTGAAAAGTGGATCATCATGCTCGGCGACTATGTTGATCGCGGACCGAAATCTTTCTCCGTTATTGAAGAATTGAGCACCAGCCAGCCCGATGGCATCAAGCGCTTTTGCCTAGCCGGAAATCATGAAGAATCCATGCTGGATTTTATCCGAAATCCGCATCGGGATCATCGCTGGCTGGAATTTGGTGGGGTGGAAACCTTGCAGTCCTATGGCATCCGATGGCTCCCGGACGACAACCGGCAATTGCGTGCAGCGGTACAGCAGGCCATTCCGCCTCATCACATCGCCTTTGCTGCCGGCCTTCCTTCTTTGATTTCGGTGCCCGGCATTTGTTTCGTTCACGCGGGACTTTTGAACGACGTTCCTCTCGAACAGCAGGAGGATAAACACCTCCTCTGGATCCGTCCGAACCAGCAGGGCGCACCGTTGGCGCAGAACCCATTTCTCACGGTTCATGGTCATACGCCTGTGCGCAATGTTGCGATGGTCGCTAACCGGCTGAATGTCGACACAGGCGCCTTCATGACGCAGCGCCTTTCTGCCGTTAAAATCAAACGCAATGGCGAAATCACGGTCATGACGTCGGACTCATAAAGGTGTCGCGCAAAGGTGTGATCCGTTTTTGCGATAACGCCATGCGGAGAAACAAGACAAAAGCTAAAAAGCGGATCTGAAAAATCGCGGCAGGCTTTAGAGAAAGAAAAACCGCCGGCTGTGTCACAACCGGCGGCGAGAAATGATGTGCCGAATCGCTCCGGCACATCGTACGATGCGTTAGTGGTTGTCGCGCGGAAGACCCTTGGTCTGGGCGATGCGCTGGTACTTCACGGCTGGCTCGAGCACTGCACCCGTTTCCATCTGTCCGACGATGCCGCGCTGGATTTCCTGCCAAGGCGTCTGGTGGTCCGGATACTTGTAACCACCCTGAGCGTTCAGCGCCTCATGACGCTTTGCCAGTTCTTCCGGCGAGATCAGGATATCTGCGGTGCCTCTGCCCACATCGATGCGAACGCGGTCGCCGGTCTGCAGAATGGCAAGACCGCCACCTGCTGCCGCTTCCGGCGAGGCATTGAGGATCGACGGGCTGCCCGACGTGCCGGACTGACGACCGTCGCCGATGCACGGCAGCGAGTTGACACCTTCCTTCAGCAGGTAGTCGGGAGCACGCATGTTCACGACTTCTGCCGCACCCGGATAGCCGATCGGACCTGCGCCGCGCATGAACAGAACCGTCTGCGCGTCGATGCCGAGCGACGGATCGTCGATGCGGTGGTGATAATCTTCCGGACCGTCGAAGACGACCGCACGGCCTTCGAAAGCTTCAGGATCGTTCGGGTTGGAGAGATAGCGCTGACGGAATTCCGGGCTGATAACGCTGGTCTTCATGATGGCCGAAGAGAAGAGGTTGCCGCGCAGCACGCGGAAGCCTGCACGCTCCTTCAACGGACGATCATAAGGACGGATGACCTTCTCGTCTTCGATGATCGCACCACGGCAGTTCTCGCCGATCGTCTTGCCGTTGACGGTCAGGGCGTCTTCCATGATGAGACCCTGTTCCATCAACTGGTTGACGACGGCCGGAACGCCACCGGCGTGATAGTAGTCTTCGCCGAGATATTCGCCAGCCGGCTGCAGGTTGACGAGAAGCGGAACTTCTTCGCCATAGGTCTGCCAGTCATCGACGGTGAGTTCGACGCCAACGTGGCGTGCAAGGCCGTTCAAATGGATCGGCGCGTTGGTGGAACCACCGATTGCCGAATTGACGCGGATGGCGTTGATGAAGGCATCCTTGGTCATGATGTCGGACGGCTTCAGGTCTTCCTTGACCATCTCGACGATACGAAGACCGGTGAGATAGGAGATTTCCTGGCGATCGCGATAAGGAGCCGGGATCGCGGCAGAGCCCGGAAGCTGCATGCCGAGCGCTTCGGCCAGCGAGTTCATCGTGGTCGCCGTGCCCATGGTGTTGCAATAGCCGGTGGACGGCGCGGACGAGGCAACGAGTTTGACGAAGCCCTGGTAATCAATCTCGCCCTTCGCCAGAAGTTCGCGAGCCTTCCAGACGATGGTGCCGGAGCCGGTGCGCTCGCCGCGGAACCAGCCATTCAACATCGGGCCGACGGACAGAGCAATCGCCGGAATGTTGACGGTGGCCGCCGCCATAAGACAGGCAGGCGTCGTCTTGTCGCAGCCGATCGTCAGAACGACGCCGTCGAGCGGATAGCCATACAGCACTTCGACGAGGCCCAGATAGGCAAGGTTACGGTCGAGACCGGCCGTCGGGCGCTTGCCGGTTTCCTGGATAGGATGAACCGGGAACTCGATGGCAATGCCGCCCGCTTCGCGGATACCTTCACGAAGGCGGTTCGCCAGTTCGAGGTGGTGGCGATTGCAAGGCGAAAGGTCGGAACCTGTCTGCGCGATACCGATGATCGGGCGGTCGGACTGAAGCTCGTCCTGGCTCAGACCGAAATTCATGTAACGCTCGAGATAGAGCGCCGTCATGTCGGCATTTGCGGGATTGTCGAACCAGGCGCGCGAACGCAGCTTGCCTTGGGGGGCGGTCAAATTCTTCGAGTCTGTCATGATAATGGTCTCCAGCCGGAAGTGGCGAACGGGTAGGTCAACGGGAGTGCGACGAATTCATGGTGAAGCGTCGACAATGGGACCACGCAGACGCGTAGCGGAGACGACGACATCTGGCAAGGCGGACATCTGCCCAAACCTTCCACTGTGTCCAAACTCTCGCTAACGATTCGCACGATTCCTCCCGCCTCAATCTTTTTCATCCCTTGCCTGATCTGCGGCAATTGAGGAATGCGGTCAATGCCGCAGATTGTTCTTTGTATTCGTATTACTATTTCGGAGTGAACGCAATTGTCAAGGAACCCAAAGACGGACGCAGCAATGCCGTCGAAAAAATATTACTAAATTATCCCATTGAATCCACTTGTCTTTATTTAGAATGATCCGTTCTATTTCAAGCCAAGCGGCGATCCGAAGCAAAAAATCGCTTTTCAAAGATAATACTATATGCTCATATCACCCCGTCAGCCGACATCATCTCTGGGAGGATTAAAGATGAAAAAAGCACTCGCGGCGGTTACCGTCGCTTTTTCCGTATGCCTGGCTTCTGGCGTATCCGCAAAGTCGCTCACCGTCGGCTTTTCGCAGATCGGCTCCGAATCGGGCTGGCGCGCTGCAGAAACCACCGTCACCAAGCAACAGGCTGAAAAGCGTGGCATCACTCTGAAATTTGCCGATGCGCAGCAGAAGCAGGAAAACCAGATCAAGGCCGTTCGCGGCTTCATCGCCCAGGGCGTCGATGCCATTCTGATTGCCCCTGTCGTCGCCACCGGCTGGGACGCAGTTCTGAAAGAAGCCAAGGAAGAAAACATTCCCGTTATTCTTCTTGACCGTCAAATCGAAGCTCCAGACAGCCTCTACCTGACCGCTGTGACCTCCGACCAGGTTCACGAAGGCAAGGTTGCCGGCGACTGGCTGGTCAAGGATGTCGGTTCGAAGGACTGCAATGTCGTCGAACTTCAGGGCACGACCGGTTCTTCGCCTGCCATCAACCGCAAGAAGGGCTTCGAAGAAGCCATCGCTTCGCACAAGAACATCAAGATCACGCGCTCGCAGACCGGCGACTTCACCCGCACCAAGGGTAAGGAAGTCATGGAAAGCTTCATCAAGGCTGAAAATGGCGGCAAGAACATCTGCGCTGTCTACGCCCACAATGATGATATGGCTGTCGGCGCGATCCAGGCTATCAAGGAAGCCGGTCTGAAGCCTGGAACAGACATCAAGGTCGTCTCCATCGACGCCGTTCCGGATATCTTCAAGGCCATGGCTGCCGGTGAAGCGAACGCAACGGTCGAACTGACGCCGAACATGGCTGGTCCTGCCTTCGATGCACTTGACGCTTACCTCAAGGACAAGAAAGAGCCGAAGAAGTGGATCCAGACGGAATCCAAGCTCTATACGGCGTCTGACGATCCGATGAAGGTCTACGAGGCAAAGAAAGGCCTCGGCTACTAAGACCGGTTTGGGGGTGAAGTCCGCTTCACCCCAGATGACCTAACGCTTCCGTTCTTGCGCATTGCAGAGTGCCGCTGGTTCTTTGCTGAACATGCCTCATATCGGAACTGGCGATCGGAACGGTGCTTCGGCACCGTTTCCATTCACGCTTTTTCTTCAATGGAATGCTTCAGAATGTCCGAACAACCGTCCCTTCTGGAAGCACGTGCCATCGGTAAGTCCTTCCTCGGCATAACCGCTCTCGACAATGTCGATTTCAGCCTTCGCGCGGGCGAAGTCCATGCGCTGCTCGGCGAAAATGGTGCCGGCAAATCCACGCTCATCAAGATTCTGACCGGCGTTTACACCCGCGACAAAGGAACAGTGCGCCTCGATGGCGACGAGATTTCCCCTGCCGATGTCGGTGAAGCCCAGGCGCTTGGCATCGGTACGGTCTACCAGGAGGTCAATCTCCTGGAAAACCTGACCGTTGCCGAAAATCTCTTTCTCGGCCGCCAGCCGCGCCGCTTCGGCCTCATCGACAAGCGCACCATGCGCGACGAGGCCCAGAAGCTGCTTGGTCGCTATGGCCTGACCATCGACGTCAATGCCCTGCTTTCCAGCTATTCGGTCGCCATCCGGCAGATCATTGCGATTGCGCGCGCCGTCGATCTCTCCGGCAAGGTGCTCGTTCTGGATGAGCCGACAGCCAGCCTCGACGCTCATGAAGTCGAGATGCTTTTCACGGTGCTGAGACAGCTTCGCGCCGAAGGTCTCGGCATCGTCATCATCACCCACTTCCTCAACCAGGTTTACGACATTGCCGACCGCGTCACGGTCCTGCGCAATGGCAAGCTGGTGGGCACGCGCACCATTTCGGAGCTTCCGAGAGGCGAGCTCATTTCCATGATGCTCGGGCGCGAATTGCAGAATGTCACCCATAACCGCCAGCCCTCCGACAATGATGTGGTCGAAGGGGCGCCTGCCATCCGTTTTCAAGGCTACGGCAAGCGCGGCAGCGTCGAACCCTTCGATCTTGATATTCGTCCGGGAGAAGTGGTCGGCATTGCAGGGCTCCTCGGTTCAGGACGCAGCGAAACCGCCTTCCTTCTCTTCGGCATCGACAAGCCGGAAAGCGGAACGGCGACCATTGATGGCAAGCAGGTGTCCATCCAATCACCGGAAGCGGCCATTGACCAGGGCTTCGGCTTCTGTCCTGAAGAGCGCAAGACGGACGGCATTATCGGCGATTTTTCCGTCGCCGATAATATCGCGCTTGCGTTGCAGGCGCGCCAGGGCTGGATGCGCCCGATTTCCAAGCGTCAGAAGGCAGCACTTGCCGACGACTTCATCAAGTCGCTCGACATTCGTCCCGCCGATCGTGAACGTCCAATCAAGTTCCTCTCCGGCGGCAATCAGCAGAAAGCAATCCTTGCCCGCTGGCTGGCAACCGAGCCTCGCCTCCTCATTCTCGATGAGCCGACGCGCGGCATCGATATTGGTGCACACGCCGAAATCCTCAAGATGATCGAGAAGCTCTGCCAGGAGGGCATGTCGCTCGTCGTCATTTCCTCGGAGCTGGAAGAACTAACGGCGGTCGCCCATCGCGTCATCGTCCTGTCGGACCGTCGCCATGTTGAAGAACTCAAGGGATCCGACGTGACTGCAGAAAACATCATGAAGGCGATTGCGACCTCCGCCCGTACGGAGGCCGCGTGATGAAGAGCGTAACGTTGAAATTGAAGAGACTGGCGCCGCAGTTCATTGCGCTGTTCATCATTCTGGCTGCCATCACGGTGATATCGCCCGGCTTCCTGAACGTCTCGATGCAGAACGGACGCCTCTATGGCAGCCTTATCGATATTCTGGTGCGCGCCGCACCCGTAGCGCTTTTGACGATCGGCATGACGCTGGTCATTGCCACCAAGGGTATCGACCTCTCCATCGGCGCGGTCATCGCCATTTGCGGTGCGGTTGCAGCCACGCTGATCAGTGCCGGGCATTCCATGCCCGTCGTGATCGCCGTCTCATTGGCAGTCGGTATTGCCTGCGGCATCTGGAACGGCATTCTGGTCGCCGTCCTCGACATCCAGCCGATCATTGCGACCCTCATCCTCATGGTTGCCGGCCGCGGCATTGCGCAGCTGATCACCGAAGGCGTCATCTTGACCTTCAACAATGACAGCTTTGCCGCCATTGGGTCCGGCTCCTTTGCAGGCGTTCCACTGCCTGTGGTGATCTGGGTGGCGAGTGCCATTCTGATCGGTCTTCTGGTGCGCAAGTCCGCGCTCGGCTTCCTGATCGAGGCAACCGGCATCAATCGCCGCGCCGCCGCACTTGCCGGCGTTCGCGCCCGCTTCCTGCTGTTCTTCGTCTACGCGATTTCAGGCCTTTGTGCCGCCATCGCCGGTATGATCGTGACCGCCGACATTCGCGGTGCGGATGCCAACAACGCCGGACTTTGGCTCGAACTCGATGCGATCCTTGCAGTGGTCATCGGCGGCACATCGCTCAATGGCGGTCGCTTCTCCATCACCGCGTCGCTCATCGGCGCACTGATCATCCAGACGATCAATACCGGTATTCTCGTCTCTGGCTTCCCGCCCGAATTCAACCTGATCATCAAGGCAGGCATCATCATCGTGGTTCTGACGCTTCAATCGCCGGCACTTGTCACTTTGCTCGGCTTTACCAGGACGCCGAAAAAACCAAGCCCGGCGGCACCGGCGCCCACCTCCAACAAAGGAGAAGCTGCGCGATGATCCACACACGCAACCTTCCCTTCTTCACCACGCTGGCGATCTTCATCATTGCCTATGCCCTGTGCGTTTCCCAATATCCGGGCATTCTCAGCACACGGGTC
>Ga0308171_1002245_pt1 | contig 21164 bp, 20 predicted proteins | sample PhyGR1_FD_202135 | JGI IMG/M metagenome (GOLD analysis project Ga0308171, IMG submission 202135) | Phyllosphere microbial communities from UC Gill Tract Community Farm, Albany, California, United States - DLSLSG.R1 | ecosystem: Host-associated > Plants > Phyllosphere > Unclassified | place: USA... | reverse complement strand
GCCGGTGATCTGCAGCATGCGGTCGGCCAACGTCGACTTGCCGTGGTCGATGTGAGCGATGATGCAGAAGTTGCGGATCTGCTCCGGCGGAGTGGCAGACGGCTCGAGGGGCTTCAGGGCGCGCGGGGACATGTTCCGTCGATTCTACGGGAGGGGATGCCTCACGACGGGCGCGCGGGCGCCGGCAGGGCCGCGAGACCTCGCGCGAGGTCCTCCCACGGGCTTGCCGCGCAGATGCGGATCCACCCTTCCCCGCCCGCGCCGAACGCGGATCCCGGGGCGACGGCGACCCCCCTCTCGACGAGGAAGCGCTCGGCCCACGCGGCCACGTCGCCCGATGCTGCGTGCGAGACGTCGACCCACAGGTAGAACGCCCCGGTCGGCGGAAGGTACCGGATGCCGCGTTCGTCGAGGAGCGCGCAGCTCGCGCGGAGGCGCTCGCGGTACACGTCCCGAGCGTCGCGCAGAGCGTCCTGGGGGCCGGTGAGAGCGGCGAGCGCCGCGCGCTGGGCCGGAGTGTTGACGCAGCTGGTCGTGGCTTCCTGGACCTTGCCGAGCACCTCCCCGAGATCGGGCGGCGTCAGGAGCCACCCCACGCGCGCGCCGGTGAGGGCGTACGTCTTCGAGATGGAGTGCACCGTGAGCGTGCGCTCCTCCGCGCCCGGGAGGGTCGCGACCGAGACGTGCTCGGCATCCATCACGAAACGTTCGTAGACCTCGTCCGAGATGATCCACAGATCATGCGCCACCGCGAGATCCACGATCTGTTGCAGCGTCTCTCGCGGGTAGGCGACCCCGAGGGGGTTCGACGGGGAGTTGACGATGATCGCCCGAGTGCGTGGGGTGACGAGCGCGGCGAGGTCCGCGGCCCGAGGGACGAATCCGTGTTCGGCTCGGAGGCGATACGGCACCGGAACCGCCCCGACCATGCGCGGTGCCATCGAGAAGACCGTGTAGCCGGGGTCGGGGACGAGGACTTCGTCGCCCTCGTCCAGCGTGAGGAGGATCGCGTGGGACAGGGCCTGCGTGCCCCCGTTCGTGACGTGGACCCGGTCGGTGTCGACGACGAGCTGATTCTCGCGCCGAAGCTTGTCGACGATCGCCACGCGCAGCTCGAGGATGCCCGCGTTGGCGGTGTAGCGGACATCAGCGGCGACCCAGGTGTCGGCGGCGGCCGCGAGGGTGTGACGCGGCGGCTCCGCGACCGGCTCTCCGACCGCGAGCATGACGGTATCGGGCCGCCGCAGGGCGAGCTCGAAGATCCGGCGGATCCCCGACGCGGGCATCCCCGACGAGCGAGACGAGAGCTGTGGCATGGGCTCATGCTAGGCAGAGCAGATTTCGGGCTCGGTCACGGCTTGGCTTTCGTAGATTGGATGCCATGACGGTCCAGGTCGTGCTCGTGCACGGCATCCGTACGTCGGCGACCATGTGGCGAGCCCAGGTCGCGTACCTCGAGGAGCGCGGTACCCCCGTCACGGCCGTCGACCTGCCCGGGCACGGCAGTCGCCGCAGTGAGGGGTTCACTCTCGACGAGGCGTTCGCGACGATCGACCGGGCGGTTCAGGATGCCGCCACGCGCGGGCCCGTGCTCCTCGTCGGGCACTCGATGGGCGGTCTGTTGTCGATCGAGTACGTGGGTCGAGAGGAGCCGCCGCCGGTTGCGGCGTTCATCGCGGCATCCTGCACCTCGATCCCGCGCGGAGTCGGGCTGGCCGCGTACCGGTTCCTGGCGCGGCGGTTCGACAGCCTCCCCGACCGGGGCCTCGGGCTGACCAATCGCGTGCTGGACCGAACGCTGCCCCCCGAGACTCGACCGGACTTCGGGGCGGGCGGCTACGCGTTCGACGCGCAGGACACGGCGCTCGCGTCGCTCTCGGTGCTCGACCTGTTGGCATCCGTTCGCCGGATCCGGGTTCCGCTGTGGTTCATCAACGGGCAGTGGGACCAGCTGCGGGTGAACGAGAAGCTGTTCGCCTCGCTCGCCCCGCACGCGGAGCTGATCGTGGTGCCGCGCACGACGCACCTCGTCACCGCGATGCGACCGCGGGTGTTCAACGCGCTGCTGGAGGTGGCGCTCACCACGATCGAGGCGTCGACCTGATAGAATCGGTCCTTGGCTTGCGTGTGGGGTTTTTCCCGACCTCCACGACCGCCGGTGCAGCGTCCCTCTACCGCTCGCCCGGCACTTCCAACACTCACTCAAACGAAAGACCGATGACGTGGCGAACATCAAGTCGCAGATCAAGCGCAACAAGACCAACGAGAAGGCGCACGAGCGCAACAAGGCCGTCAAGAGCGAGCTGAAGACGCACGTGCGTCGCACCAAGGAGGCCGTCCTGGCCGGTGACAAGGAAGCTGCCGTCAAGGCGCTCGCCACCGCGACCAAGAAGCTCGACAAGGCCGTGAGCAAGGGTGTCATCCACCAGAACCAGGCCGCGAACCGCAAGTCGGCCATCGCGAAGTCGGTCGCCGCTCTCTGAGCCGCAGTTCCTCGACAGCCCGTCCCGCGTTATGCGGGGCGGGCTTCGTCGTTTCCGGGGGGATGCCACACGGGAAGAGGTGCGACGAGAACAGGTGATGCGACGAGAACAGGAGGTTGTTGGCCGCAGCGGCCTGTTTCGGTGGCATCCCCTGTTTTCGTGGCGCGGCCGTGCGCGCGGAGCCTCCGGCCGCGGAGGCAGGACGCGGCGTCGGTCAGTCGCCGTAGGGCGCGCGGGTCGCGATGATCGTGATCATCCGTTCGAGCGCGAAGACGGGATCGCGAGACGCGCCCTTCACTTCGGCGTCGGCGCGTGCGGTCGCGTGGATCGCTCGGCCGAGACTCGCGGCGGTCCAGCCCACGAGGTCGCGGCGGGCGCGGTCGACCTGCCAGTCCTTCATGCCGAGACGCTGCGCGAGCTGCGACGACGGCTCCCGCGTACCGGCCACCCGCGCCATGGTGCGCAGCTTCATCGCAACAGCGGCGACGAGGGGGACGGGATCGGCTCCGGATGCCAGAGCGTGACGCAGCGCGAGGAGCGCGGGGCCGTACTGCCCCGCGATCGCGGTGTCGGCGACGGTGAACGCGGAGGTCTCGACGCGGCCGCCGTAGTACCGCTCGACGGTGCGTTCGTCGATGTCGCCGGGGACGTCGGCGATGAGCTGCTGGCACGCGGCCGCGAGCTCGGTGAGGTCGTCGGCGAAGGCCGAGACGAGTGCCCGCAGGGCGACCGGTGCGATGCGCTTGCCCGCGGCCTTGAACTCGCCCACGGCGAAGTCGAAGCGATCGGAGTCGCGCTTGATCGCGGGGCACGCGATCTCGATCCCGCTCCCCTGGCCCGCGCGAATCGCGTCGAGGAGCTTCTTTCCGCGCACGCTCGCGCCTGTGTGGCGGAGGACGACCGTCGCGCCGTCCTGCGGCTGAGCGAGGTACGACACGGCCTCGCTGAGGAACGTGTCGCTGCACTTCTCGACGCCGCCGACGCGAACGAGACGCGGCTCGCCGAACAGGGATGGCGAGGTGACGGCCAACAGCGTTCCGGCAGCGTAGTCGTCGGCGCGCACGTCGGTGACCTCGAGGCTCGGGTCTTCGCTCTTGAGGAACTCACGGATCCCCGCGGTCGCGCGCTCCGCGCAGACTTCTTCGGGTCCCGAGACGAGAACGATCGCCGCGGGCTGCGGCGTACGCCACGACACCTGCGGAATCGCCGTTTTGGCCTTCGCCGGGGCGGAGCGTCGGGGAGCCGGGGTCACCTTCCCAGCCTACCGACCGGGTCCTACGGTCGACTACGAACCAAGCATGAAGATCAACCTCGCCATCGGGGCGTGACGACGAACTGTCATCTGACGGCGCAGCAGCTCTGCCGGTATCTCATGATTTCGCTTGTTCGGGGTTGGGTTCTTGGCGGAAACTTTGAGTTCGCGGTCACGCAGTGCGCGAGAACAGCCCTCACTTCCGGGCCCAGCGAGATTTGCGTTGCGCCATGAGTGCGTTCATGCCCTCGATGGTGGATGCTGTGCCGAGCCGATCTCTCAGCCTTGAGGCCTCGGACGGGGCGGACGACACCCATAGGTCACGCTCGGGTTGATTTGGACCTGTCGTCGATTTCGGCAACACGAGGTACGCATTGACAGCGGTGTCACCAAAAGCGACCTCGATCTTCGCGTCGACCACTGATGACTCGTGCGTCCAGAGAATACCTTGCGCATCTGACTGCCAGCCCTTGTCTCGCAACCAGCGACGGAGGGCAGGAGCTCCCCCTCTACTCCCTTCCGAGCTATCTCTTGGCTCCGGGGTCGGCGCGGGTTCCACTGATCCCGCTAAATGTATGGCGAGTGCGACTGAGTCGGATTCCATCATCGATCCACTCAGGCGCTCAAGGAATCGTTGTAGGTCGGCATCCAGCGGCTGTAACGATGAACCGATTTCCCCAACGTCCGAAGCGCCGAAGACGACCGCCTCCTGAAATTGCTTGTACTGAACCGGCCAGCCCAGTTGGAATCCGAGGAGACGCAAAAGAAAGCTCTTTGATACGGATGCGCTCCGCGATTCCAATATGCGTTCCAGAATCAGAAACGAATTGACGAGACGTTTGGCCTGCCTCGGATTTCCGCGGAGTGCCTCGCGTATAATCTCGGCCAGGTCGCGAACGAACTTATCGTCGCGTGCCAGCGCAAAAGACTGCCAGCCGGGGATGAGATCCGGCAGAAAAGATAGGGAATCGACTTCGAGTGGAGGGACGCGGAAGGGAACTTGAATCATCTTCTCGATATATTCATGACCGGAAACGTGGGGGTATTTTTCGTTCACGGCGCGCACGAGCACGTCGTAGTCCATGGCCAACACGAATATAAACCCAGGAACGTCCATAATGACGTTTATCGCCTCGAGAAGGCTCACCACTTTAGCGGGAGAGCACCGGTCCAAATCATCGATTAGAACAACGATCCGCCTACCGTTCAGCGCTGCGGGAACCCGCGCCAACTCCTCGAAGGGGAGCGCGAAGGCGTCGTCAAGCTTGGCCCGACCGGATTCTTCCCACGAGTCGAGGAATCCGGCCCCACTGACTGAGAGACCGAAGGAACTCTCGAAGCTTGCGCTGCGGATCAGCGCAAGGCAAGCGCGACCAATTTGACGGGCTGCCGATGCGAAACCAGGAGACTGAGATACCCGCGCTGCAACTCGATGGAGCAGAGGTACAACGATGCGAGCGTCGCTCTCGTATCGCCACGCGTCGAACTCAACTACGAGAACGTCGGTATCCGTTTCGAGGCTCGAAGCAAGGCCCGCTAACAGAGAAGATTTTCCGGACCCCCACGGCCCGTAAAGGCCGATTGTGAACTGCGCAGGGCGCCCGCCTCGAATTGCGTCCGCAATCGCGCTCGCGTATGAACTAAATCCGAGTTTAGGTCGGCGGGCTGGCAAGTCGCCGACTATACGAATTGGGCCTGCGTCGTTCTCGACTTTCTCCACACTAAGCTCCCCGCCCTATCTCTTATCCGAAGGGTAGTCCACGCTGACGCCATCGAAAGGGGCGGGGGTGGTGGTGAGGGACGAAGTCCTACCGGGGTGTCACACCTGTCGGGCACTGCCTCACCCGGCGGCCGCACGCCACAGAGTCAGCTGCCCGTCAGTCATGCTGACGGCGAGGTCTCCATCCGTATCGGTTCGTCCGACCACGACACCAAGGGCGGCCATCGTCGACAGGAGCGTGGCGGTGGGGTGCCCGTAGCGGTTCTGCGCCCCCACGCCGATCAGCCCGACGACCGGATGCAGCCGGCGGTAGAGCTCTGGATCCTGGTCGGCGCTGCCGTGGTGCGACACCTTCACCACGTCGACCCGCGGCACCTCGACCCGCCGGAGCAGGGCGGCCTGCGCGTCGGCACCCAGGTCGCCCAGGAGCACCGTGCGCGGGAAGTCCGGACCGACTACGTCGAGGGCGACGCTCGCACCGTTGCCGGGCTCGTCGCGCGGCGCGGGGCCGAGAGCCTGCCAGCGGGTCTCCCCCACCATTCCCGTCAAACCGGTCGTCGCCAGCTGCAGCTGTGCGCCGGCCGCCGCGAACCGATCGAGCAGTCGCTGGTCCTCGGGGACGTCGACCGGCCCGTGCAGGACAAGTGTCGCTCGTCCGACCACTGCCGCCGACCCTCCGATGTGGTCCAGATCGAAGTGCGTGAGCACGACGAGGTCGAGATGATCGACACCGAACGTCTGAAGGCACTGCGTGAGCCGTTCCGGTTCCGGGCCGGTGTCGACGAGCGCCACCGCACGGCCTGACCGCCACAGCGTCGCGTCGCCCTGCCCGACATCGCACATGGCCACGTCCCACGTCGCCGGGACCGTGAGCGGCCCGGCGACGGTTCGCAGCGTCGTGTGGCCCGCGATCAGGCCGACCGTGACGGCGACAATCGCGGTCGACAATGCGGTCACCCGTCGAACCCGGGTCGGTCGGATGAGAGCGAGAGCGATCGCCACACTGACCACCGTCAACAGCGCCGCGCCGAACGCGCCGTCGGGCCACGGAAGGTTCTGCGCCCCGATTCCGCTCGTCGTGTGCGCCACCGCAGCGATCCAGGCCGCGGGAATCCACGCAAGAGCGGAGAGACCGTCGCGCAGCCAGGGGAAGGGCGCGATGCAGGCGAGGACGCCGGCGATCGTCGCCGGCGCGGCCGCCGGGTCGGCCACGAGGTTGGCCGCGATGCCGAGCAGGGGCACATGGGGGTCGATCAGGACGATGAGCGGCCCGCAGGCGAGCTGGGCCGCCGTCGGCACCGCCAGCGCGAGGGCGAGGGCGCGCGGCATCCATCGCTCCAAGCCGCGGGCGAGCGGTCGCGCGAGCACGAGCAGCGCCGCGGTGGCCGCCGCGGACAGGGCGAAGCCGAGAGACGTCGACAGCCACGGGTCGGCGATCATCAACGCCGTGACCGCCCCGGAGAGCACCGCCACTCCCGCCGCGGGGCGCCCCAGGACGACAGCGAGCAGGGCGATCGCCGCCATGGTCGCGGCGCGCACGACGCTGGGCTCGGGTGTCACCAGCGCCACGAAACCGGCCAGGACACTCGATGCCCCGACGACGCGGAGCCACCGCGGGGCGCCGACTGCTGCCAGGAGGACGAAGGCGGCACCCACGACGAGCGCGCAGTTCGCTCCGGAGACGGCCGTGAGATGAGAGAGGGAGGAGGCGGTCATGGCCGCATCCGTTGCCGGATCGAGGCTCGACGGATCGCCCACCGCGAGTCCGGGCACGAGACCTGCCCCGGGCTGCGGCAGACCACGCGTCGACGCGACGAGACCGTCGCGCAGCGCTTCGAACCACGCCCAGATTCCCTCCGGCGGGGGCGCATCGATGATCTCTTGTGCGCGCAGGACGAGAATCGCCCTCTCCCCCGGGCTCGCCGGGATCGCCCGGCCGGTCAGACGCATCTCGCTCCCGAGACCGGATGCCGAGACGGCGGCGCAACCGCTCGCATCCACGCCGACGCGGGTCGGGATCGCCCCGGTCACCGTGATGGTTCCCGCGGCGACGCGCGAGGCGACCGCGTCGAACCAGGCGCCGCCGTCGGCCGATCCGGATACGTGTCCGACGACAGTGAGATCGACGTCGAGCTGACGGCCCCCCTCGACCTGCAGCGCGGCGATCTGCGCGCGCGTCGGAGCCGCAACCGCGACAGAGCATCCGGCTGCGGCCGCGCACGCGATCGCCACCGCGGCGATACCGAGGGACGGATGCCGAACCCTCACGAACACCACCGCACAGAGGAGGGCGGCCACCGCCGCCACCACGCTGAATCCGGCCACGTCCGGCGCCGAGGTCGTGAGTCCTGCCGCGGCCCACGTCGTGAGCGCCACGGCGGCGGGACGGAGCGCACGGCGCTGCAAAGCCGTCATACCCGCACCAGGTCTCGGAGCCCGTCGAGCATCTTCTGGCCGATCCCCGGGACCGAGCCCAGATCGTCGACGCTCGTGAAACGGCCGTTCTCTTTCCGCCACGCGATGATGCGGTCGGCGATCGCGGGGCCCACCCGCGGCAACGTGTCGAGCTGCTCGCGCGTCGCAGTGTTCAGGTCGATGAGGCCTCCTGCGGCGGTGCCGGGGGCAGCGCCGGCGTCGCCGTCGGGTGCTGCTCCGGCAACGGGCACCACGATCTGCTCCCCGTCCGCGACGGCGCGTGCAAGGTTCACCCCGGCGCGCTCCGCATCGTCCGTGAAGCCGCCGGCTCGGGCGATGGCATCCGCGACCCTGTCGCCCGCGGCGAGGCGATAGAGGCCGGGGGCGCGTACGGCACCCGCTACGTGGACGTACAGGCCCGCCTGCGGAGGCGCGGCCGTCATGGCGAGCGGTGAGGAGGCTGCAGTCACCTCTTGCGTGCCGGACACGCCGCGCAGCATTCCGATCCCGATCGTGACCGCGAACGCGATCAGGATCAGAACGATCACGGCCCCCACTCCCAGCCGCCGACGCGCGGCGAGCGCATCCGGTGGGGGTTCGAGGGCCTCGGTCACCCGGCAACCCTAAGAAGAGGAAGGAACGGTGCGCGGGCACCTGAGCGTCATCCGTGGATCCTTCGCCTCGAGGGAGAACTGGGGAGGAGCCGCTGTCGGGCGGGAGCACAGACATGAGACCGCGGATCCGCCGCGCTCAGAGGCGGATGAGATGTCGAGCTCAGGCCGAGCTGCGCGTCCGCTTGTAGTTCCTCCCCGCTCGATGCGCGGGAACGATCCCCAGAACCGTCCAGAGCAGCAGCCACCCCAGCCCCGCCCCGAAGAACGCCGGTGCGATGCTGCTGAGCCCGAAAAGTGTGAGCACGAGAGCCACGACGGCGGCGGCGCTCGCCCCGGTGCCGCCGACCGCGGCGAAAGGCGCAGGAGCGCGGTTGACCGTCGTCCAGGCATCCTTGTCGGAGAGCGTCAGCGGTGTCCGATAGCCGAAGAGCCAGTTCTGCGGCAGCGTGCCTCGCCAGGACGCTCGAGCCCACCAGAGCGACAGCAGACCTGCGACCAGCACCAGTAAGGACGCGACAACGATCCCGATCATCTTCACATCCCTTACGGCCGGCGGCGACTCTTCTGTGAGGAACGTATTGCCGGACGGGGTCGGGCAACCACCAACCACGGGTTGAATCTCAGCCGCGAACGCGGGGGGTCACGCCCCTGTGATCTTCAGACGGTGCGCGAGGATGACGGCGTGGACACGGTCGCGAAGCTTCAGCTTGCTGAAGATCTTGTTGATGTGGCTCTTCACCGTGGCGGGTGACAAGAACAGCCGTTCGCTGATCTCCGCGTTCGTCATCCCCGTCGCCATCGCCAGGAACACGTCCTGTTCGCGCGGGCTGAGGACCGAGAGCTCGGCGGGCATACCGATCGGACGAGATGCCGCCTGACCGTCATCCGATCTCAGGGCGCGATGGATCAACTTCTGGGTGATGTGAGGTTCGACCACCGCATCGCCGCGATGTACGGTCCGGATGGCATCGATCAGGCGTTCAGGGGCAGCGCTCTTGAGGAGGAAGGCGCTGGCACCGGACTCGAGGCTCCGAACGCGTACTGATCGAGGTCGAACGAGGTCAGGACGACGATTCGCGTGGTCGGGCTGGCCGAGGTGATGGCGTGGGTGGCGCTGATGCCCCCCATTCCCGGCATCCGGACGTCCATCAGGACGACGTCGGGGCGCAGAGTCTGAGCGAGGGCGACCCCTTGCTCTCCGGTACCGGCCTCTCCGATCACGCGAAGGTCTGCCGCGCTCTCGACGACGAGCGAGTTGCCGAGTCGCGCGAGTGCCTGGTCATCGACGATGAGCACGTCGATCATCGGGACTTCTCCGTTCGCAGGGTCGTGCGCACCGCCCATCGGCCGGGGGTCCGCGGGCCATAGACGCAGGTGCCGCCGAACGAAGCCGCTCGTTCGGAGACACCGATGAGACCGCGACCCGTGCCGATGCTTCCGGCGCTGGTCGAACGGCCGTCGTCTTCGACATCGATGGCGACGGTACCCGTCCGGGTGGAGCACTCTATCGTGACGAGCACGGAGGTCGCCCCCTCCGCGTAGCGGAGCACGTTCGTGAGGCATTCCTGCACGATGCGATGGACCGCGGCCCTGAGCATCGCGCTCTCCGGAAGGGCATCCCCGCGCTGTCGCAGGTGCACGGGCATCCCCGCGGCGTGGAAGACCTCGACCATGCTGCCGATGTCGGGGAGGTCGTACCCGGAGTGATGGAGCGCGTCGTCGAGCTGGTGGTCGGAGTCGCGAAGCACGCGGAGAGTCCGTTGCATGTCGTCGAGCGCCGTCGCCCCGACCTCGCCCAGGTGTGCGAGCGCCTGACGCGAGCGTTCGGGGTCCGTGTCCCACGCCGAACGCGCCCCGTTCGCCAGGGAGATCATCACCGTCAGGGCGTGGCCGACCACGTCGTGCATCTCCGCCGTGATCCTCGTGCGTTCCGTCGCCCGAGCGCTGTCGATCCTCTGCTGCAGGAGGGCTTCCTGCGCGCGGCGGCGTTGCAAGGTGTTCTGCACCACGATCCCCGCCGCGCATGCGAGGACGACGTACGGATCGACGACGCTCGTGCCCACCCCGATCGCGGGAATGATGTCGTCGGTCGCGGTGACCGCGACACCCAGCATGATCTTGACCGTCGTCCCCAGCAGCGGTACTCCGACGGCCAGGAGGTAGCCGAGCGCCGCGCGCCCGGTCGTCGACCGCCGTGCGACGGTGTAGACCGCCAGGCAAAGGGCCACCGTGAACGATTGCCCTTCACCGATCGCCGCGAGCACGGCCACGACGGCGAGAACCGTCCACGGCACCCACTGTCGCGCGCAGAGCGTCACGGCGGCGAGGAGGAGAAGGCCGACCGTGAGGGCGGGCGAGGAGCCTTCCACCAGGATGCTGATGAGTCCCGGGAGGATGGCCACGACCGCGAGTCCGACGTCCACGAGGCCGCGGTGCCGGTGAGCCCCAGGGACGCTCGCGTCGACGTCGATCATCGCGAGCCCCTCTCTTCAGGTGTCCGGGCAGTCTACTCAGCAGTCCCTTCGGGCAGCGGGTCACGCATCGGCGAAGCGATACCGCAGACCCGCACCGACGACCGCGAGGACGGCCCACGCGATCATGACGAGGAAGCCCGTCGTGCTGTCGAGCCCGCCGGGGTTCTCCGCTGCGGAGAGGGCCGTACGTCCGGCGATCGTGGGGAAGTACCCGGAGATCCGGCTCCCGAGCTCTCCCCGAACGAGGCGATCACCGAGGGGACGATCGTGTAGAGCGCGAGCGGTACGAGGAGAGCGACGATGAGGTTGCCGGCGACGACCGCCACGGCGAGACTGATCGCGGCGATGAGACCGAGATACGCCCCCGACGAGATCGCCCCCCGGAGCATGTCGGCCGGGTCCGCCGCAAAAGCCACACCCGTCCCCGACAGCAGCAGATGGGGCAGCAGCTGGCCGGCCGCCGCCCCCACGACGCCGATGCCGAAGGACACGAGCCCCACGACGATCACCTTCGCCCCGAGGATGGGCAGCCGGGTCGGAACGGCCAGGAAGGAGGCTCCGATTCTGCCGCCGCTCTCGCTGGTGACGGCCAGCACCGCGATCACCGCGATGAGCAGTTGCAGCCAGAGGACGCTGTCGAGGTAGGCGACGGGGTCCACGGACGAGATGCGCATCCGCGGATCGGGGCTCTCCGCCCGCTGCCCCAGGGAGACCGACAGGAGCACGGCGTTGAGGGGGACGAACAGGATCGCCAGAGCCACGAGGATCCGGTTCGACCGGAGGGACCAGAACTTGATGCTCTCGGCGCGGATGCTCGATCCGAACGGTCTGGTCGTCGGATGCACGGTCGGGCGCGAGGGGGCCACCGTCGTCATGCGTCGGTCCTCTTTGTCATGAGAGCAGCGGCACCGAGGAGCACGCACGCCCACGCGCAGGCGATGAGGACTCCGAACCACGGCGCGATGAACCCGGCGGGCACGTGCTCCTGCAGGATCATGAGGCCGGCGGTGGACGGCAGGTATCGCGCGGCATCCCGGATGCCTTCGACCGGCGCCGCACCGAGGAGCAGTGGCAAGACGTTGATCAAGACCAGGCCGGCGATGATCGCACCCACGGTGCTGCGCAGCAGCGCACCGATCGCGAGTCCCGCCACACCGATCGCGGCCAGATAGATCGCCGCCCCCGCGATCAGTTGGGCCGCGTAGGCCCCTGTGACCTGGAAGGGAAGCCCCGCGCTGCGCGCCACAGCCTCTGCCGCGAGCAACGCCGTCGTCGCGCCCGCTGAGCCGACCGCGAGTGAGAGGGCGCCCACGAGGACGGCCTTGCTCGCCAGGACACGCAGCCGGCGAGGTTCCGCCAGGTAGCTGGGCTGGACGGTCTGGTGCGCGAACTCGGTCGTCGCGAAGACCGCGGCGACGAGGACGATGACCAGTTGCGCGCCTTGAATGCCGGTCAGCGCAGTTCCCGCTCCCGCCGAAAGGGTCGGCGTCGCAGCGTCCCGCTGCAGGATCCGCGCGATGGCCGTGAAGATCCCGAACCCGCCCAGGATCACGTAGGCCATCACGAAGGTCCAGACGAAGCTCGGCAGCGTGGCCAGCTTGATCGCCTCGGCGCGGAGGACGCGGGGGAACGTGACCGGGGCCACCCAGGTCGCGCGCTTCGCGCTGGTCATGGTCGCGGTCTCAGACACGGTGCGGCTCCCCCGCCTGCTGCGGCGCGTACTCGACGGCTCCGCGGGTGAGGTCGTTGTACGCGTCCTCCAGCGTCCTCGTGAGCTGTCCCATCTCGTAGACCACGATCCGTTCGCGAGCGGCGATCTCGGCGATCTGCTCCACGGGGAGCCCGTCGATCTCGAGCCGGTCCGGTGCGGGCATCGTCGCTACGACGCCGGGTCTCGCCACGAGCTCCGCGAGCCGTGCCGCCTCCGCCGTGCGGACGCGGACGGTGGGGGATGTCTGGACGAGGGCGGTCAAGGGGGCGTCGGCGATGATCCGGCCCTGCCCGATGACGACGATGTGTTCCGCGATGAGCGAGAGCTCCCCCAAGAGGTGGGAGGAGAGGAAGACCGTGCGTCCCTCAGCGGCGAAACCGCGAAGCAGTTCGCGGATCCATGTCACGCCGTCCGGATCGAGACCGTTGACCGGCTCGTCGAGGATCAGCGTATGGGGGTCGCCGAGGAGCGCGGCGGCGATACCGAGCCGCTGGGCCATTCCCAGCGAGAACCCCCCGACCCGCTTTCGCGCGACCGTTGTCAGCCCGGCGATGTCGAGCACTTCGTCGATCCGTGACCGCCGAATGCCGTGGGTGGCCGCGATCCACCGAAGGTGATCGACGGCGCGCCGCGAGCGGTGCGCGGCCTTCGCGTCGAGGAACGTTCCGACCTCGTGCAAGGGCGCCTTCAGCTGCGCGTACCTCCGGCCATCGATCAACGCCTCCCCGGACGTCGGGAAGTCCAGACCGACGATCGAGCGCAGGGTCGTCGACTTCCCCGCGCCGTTGGGCCCGAGGAATCCGGTGACCTTTCCGGGCGCGATCTCGAACGAGACGTTCTTCACCGCGAAGGTCTTCCCGTATCGCTTGCTGAGGTTCTTCACCGAAAGGGTCATGACACCCGCCGCCTTTCCGTCGGTTGTGCAGCTTGGTCCCGACGCTACGTTTCGGGTGGAGGGGCGCTCTACCAACCGGGGGTGGAATACCGAGCATTCCGAGCACACCGACCGGAAAACGACGGATGCCACGCCCCCACCGCTCCGCAGAGCGTCGGGGACGCGGCATCCGAGAGTCCTACTTCGTCGAGAAGCTGACCACCTTCGGCGGACGCACGACCGCGCGCACGATCTCGCGATCGCCCAGCGCGCGGCGCACCTTCTCGTCGCCGCGCGCGAGCTTCTCGAGCTCGTCGGCGCCGATCTTGGCCGAGACTTCGAGGGTGCCGCGGACCTTGCCGTCGATCTGCACGACGGCGGTGACGGAGTCCTCCACCAGCAGCGTCGGGTCGGCCTGACGCCAGGTCGCCAGCCCCACGAAGCCGTCGTACCCGAGCGTCTGCCACATCTCTTCCGCGGTGTGCGGGGCGAAGAGGTCGAGGGTCATCGCGATGACCTCGGCGGCCTCGCGCACGGCGGGGTCGCTGGTGCCGGCTGAGCCGTCGATCGCCTTGCGGGTGGCGTTCACCAGCTCCATCAGGCGGGCCACGACGACGTTGAACTTCGTCTGCTCGATGAGGTTCGGTGCCTCGGCCAGCAGGCGGTGCGTCACGCGGCGTAGGGACGGGTCGCCCTCGGCCCACACGACGTCGGTCTCGCTGTCCACGTCGTGCGCGATGCGCAGCGCGCGGGCGAGGAACTTCGCCGCTCCCGTGGTCGAGACGTCGTTCCAGTCCTTGTCGTCCTCCACCGGACCCGCGAAGGCCAGCGCCACGCGCAGGGCGTCGGCGCCGTGGGCGTCGAGCTCCTCCTGGAAGAGCACCAGGTTGCCCTTGCTCTTCGACATCTTCGCGCCGTCGAGGATGACCATGCCTTGGTTGATGAGGCTCGAGAACGGCTCGGTGAACTCCACCAGGCCCATGTCGAACAGCGCCTTGGTGATGAAGCGCGCGTACAGCAGGTGCAGGATCGCGTGCTCGACACCACCGATGTAGAAGTCGACCGGACCCCACTTCGACGCTTCGCGGCCCGAGAAGGCCTGCGTCTCATCCCCAGGAGAGAGGAAGCGTAGGTAGTACCAGGAGCTGTCGACGAACGTGTCCATCGTGTCGGGGTCGCGCAGCAGGGTCTGACCCGTCTCGGGGTCGGTCACCTGCACCCAGTCGGTGGCTGCACCGAGCGGCGAGGTGCCCTTGGGCTTGAGGTCGAGACCCTCGACCGAGGGCAGCACGACCGGCAGCTGATCGGCGGGGACGGGCGTGATCGAGCCGTCCTCTCCGTGCAGCATCGGGATGGGCGTGCCCCAGTAGCGCTGGCGCGAGATCAGCCAGTCGCGCAGGCGGTAGGTCTTCGCCGCGCGGCCGACGCCCTTGGCTTCGAGCTCCTCGATCATGCGCGCGATCGCGTTGCGCTTGGACAGCCCGTTCAACGACCCCGAGTTGATCATGCGGCCGTCGCCGGTCAGCGCGATCCCGGTCTTCACCGGGTCGGTCTCGTCGACGTCGCCCAGCGGATCGATCGGCACACCGTCGTCATCGAGCTCGATGACGGGGATCGCGCCGGTGACCGGTGCTAGCGTGTCGACGACGACCTTCACGGGAAGGTCGAACGCGCGCGCGAAGTCGAGGTCGCGCTGGTCGTGGGCGGGTACGGCCATGACGGCGCCGTGGCCGTAGTCAGCGAGCACGTAGTCGGCGGCCCAGATCGGCAGCTTCTCGCCGTTGATCGGGTTGATCGCGTAGTGGCCGAGGAACACGCCGGTCTTCGGGCGGTCGGTGGCCTGGCGCTCGATGTCGGTCGCGCGCTGCACCTGCGCGAGGTAGGCCTCGAACGTCTCGCGCACGCCCTGATCTGCGGATGCCGCGAGCTCGGCCGCGAGGTCGGACTCGGGCGCCACGACGAAGAACGTCGCCCCGTGGAGGGTGTCGGGACGGGTGGAGAAGACCGTGATCTTCTCGTCGCGGCCCTCGATCTCGAACGAGATGTCGGCACCGACCGAACGCCCGATCCAGTTGCGCTGCATCTGGATGACCTTGCTCGGCCAGAAGCCCTCGAGCTGGTTGAGGTCGTCGAGCAGACGGTCGGCGTAGTCGGTGATGCGCAGGAACCACTGCGTCAGCTTCTTCTTCACCACAACGGCGCCGCTGCGCTCGCTCGTGCCGTCGGGCAGCACCTGCTCGTTGGCGAGCACGGTCTGGTCCACGGGGTCCCAGTTGACCAGGGCGTCCTTGCGGTACGCGAGGCCCTTCTCGTACAGCTTCTGGAACAGCCACTGGTTCCAGCGGTAGTACTCGGGGTCGCTGGTGTGCAGCACGCGGCTCCAGTCGAACGAGACGCCGTAGTCCTTCAGGCTCGCCTTCTGCTGGGCGATGTTGGCGTACGTCCACTCGACGGGGTCGGCGCCGCGCTTGATGGCCGCGTTCTCGGCGGGCAGCCCGAACGAGTCCCACCCGATGGGGTTGAGCACGTTGTACCCGCGGTGGCGCCAGAAGCGCGCGACGATGTCGGAGTACAGGTAGTTCTCGGCGTGCCCCATGTGCAGGTCGCCCGAGGGGTACGGGAACATCGCGAGCACGTACTTGCGCGGACGCTTGTCGTCGTCGCCTCCGGCGCGGAACGGATCCTTGTCCGCCCACGCGCGCTGCCACTTCTCCTGGATCGCGTGGGCGTCGAAGGCGCCCTCGCCGGGCACAGGGGTGGTGTTCTCAGACACGGGTGAAGCCAATCGTGAGGTCGGGAAGGCCACGAGGGCCAGCGTCCAGGCTATCGGACCGTGCCCGTCACCACCCCGGCGGGACCTCGGCGCCGAGAGCCGCGAGCGGGGCACGGGCCTTGATCCCCACCTCGGCCACCTCGGATGCCGCGACCGAGCGCCACGTGATGCCTCCGCCCGCGCCGACGAAGGCGGCATCCGTCTCGACGACGATGCTGCGGATGACCATGGCGAGATCCGCGGACCCGTCGTCGCCGATCCACCCGAACGTTCCGGAGTAGATGCCCCGCGGGGCGCCCTCGAGGCGCTTGAGGATCGTCATCGCGGAGGCCTTCGGGGCGCCGGTCATGCTGCCGGCCGGGAACGCGGCATCCCGAAGCGCGCCGAGCGTCGTGCCGGCGAGCAGCCGGCCGGACACCTCGCTGACGAGCTGGTGGACGTGCGGGTACGTCTCGACCTCGAGCAGCCGGTCGACACCGACGCTCGACGGGGCGCACACCCGCGAGAGGTCATTGCGCATGAGGTCGACGATCATGACGTTCTCGGCCTGCTCCTTGGCATCCGTCCGCAGTTCCTCGGCGAGCGCGGCGTCGACGACAGGGTCGGCCGCGCGCGGACGGGTTCCTTTGATGGGGTGCGTGTGGACGGCACCGTCGTGCACCTCGAGGAATCGCTCCGGGGATGCACTCACCAGCGCCGTGTCGCCGATGCGCACGAACCCGCCGTGGTGGGAAGACGACGTCCGGCGGAGCCGTCGGAACACGTCGAGGGCGAAGAAACGGCCGGGAACGGTGAAACGGGTGGTGAGACACAGCTGATAGGCGTCGCCCTCGCGGATGTGCTCCCGGCACGCGGCGATGAGCCTGGCGTACTCATCCGGTGCATGTCGACCGGATGCCACCCCCCGAGGCTCTGCCGCGGGTGCCGGCGTGGCCGGCCCGGCTGCGAGCGCCCGCTCGGCGAGGTCCGCGAGGGCCGTGGCATCCGTCCCCACCGCCCAGACGCGTCGCGCGGCATGGTCGTAGGCGAGAGCCGCATCGACGCGCAGCCAGGCGGCGTCCCCGTCGTAGGGGATCCAGCCGACCCATCCGCCGTGGAAAGCGCCGCCCCCTGTGGCGGCGACGAGCTCGAGAGGGTCGGTGGCGTGCTCGGGGCGCCCCGCACCCATCCAACTCCATCCGCGATCGGCGTCGACCCCGCCGTCGAGCCAGAACGCCGCGGGCGCGTCGGACCAGAGGCTCGTGAAGACCGCCTCGGGGTCGACCCAGCGGGGCAGGGCGAGTGGGGGGACGGAACGCGGCACGCTCCCAGGCTAGGGCGAGGCCGCGCCCCTAGGCTGACGGAGGTGAACGAGATCCTCACGTGGCTGCTCGACGTCGTCCAGAACGTCGACCCCGTGCTGCGCACGATTCTCGCCGGTATCGCCGTCATGCTCGAGACGAGCGTGCTGGTCGGCCTCATCGTGCCCGGCGACACGATGGTGATCGTTGCCGGGACCGCCATCGCCTCGCCGCTCGAGGGCGTCGTCCTCGCGGCCGTCGTGGTCGTCGGGGCGCTGCTCGGCGAGAGCGGCGGGTTCTGGCTCGGCCGGTACTTCGGGCCGCGTATCCGCGCGTCGAAGCTCGGGCAGAGACTCGGGGAACGCAACTGGGAGCGTGCGGACCGGTACCTGCGTCGGCGCGGCGGACCCGCCATCTTCCTCTCGCGGTTCCTCCCAGTCCTCCACTCGCTCGTGCCTCTGACGGTGGGGATGAGCGACTACAGCTATCGCCGCTTCCTCGCGTGGACCGCCCCGGCGTGCGCGATCTGGTCCGCGCTGTACATCTCGGTCGCGGCGACCGCAGCGGGCACGTATCGCGAGCTCGCGGACCGCATCCACTACGCCGGCTACATCTTCGTCGGGATCCTCGTCGTGTTCCTCCTCCTGGTCTTCGTCGGGAAGAAGATCATCGAGCGCATGGAGCGTCGGCACCTGGCCGACGAGGTCCACCCCCTCGAATCGGCGGAGGGTGACGTGAAAGACTGAGGCGGATGCCTCGTTCTCCCCGCGCCAAAGTGCTCTGGTTCGCCCGACTGGAGCGCCGCTTCCATCGGTGGCGCGAAAAGCGCGCCCGCGCGCGGGGCCTCCGTCCCGCCGTCACCGGGTTCCCCGGGTACGGAACGGAGGAGTGGGTCCGGGTCCTCGGCCGCGTCCTCATCGCTCCCCCGATCAAACGGACGTCGACGGGTGAGTTCGCGAGCCTCCGCGGGTGGCGCAGCTTTGCGGCGGTGCCCGTGGGCATGGCCCGTGTCCGTGTCGTCGTCGACGGCGTCGCGCACGAGGTCTCGGCCGATCGCGGCGGAGTGATCGACGCGCGTCTGCCCGCCTCCCTCGCTCCCGGCTGGCAGACCATCACGATGTCGGTGGAGGGAAGCGAGCCCGCCGAAACCCGCGTCTTCATCGTCGGCTCCGACGTGCGCTTCGGCGTGGTCAGCGACATCGACGACACCGTCATGGTGACGGCCCTCCCCCGCCCCTTCCTCGCGGCGTGGAATTCGTTCGTCCTCGACGAGCACGCGCGCCAGCCCGTGCCCGGCATGGCCGTCATGCTCGAGCGATTGACACGCGAGCACCCCGGCACGCCGGTGATCTACCTCTCCACGGGCGCCTGGAATGTCGCCCCCACGCTTACCCGTTTCATGCGGCGGCACCTGTTCCCCGCGGGTTCGTTCCTGCTCACCGACTGGGGCCCCACGCACGATCGCTGGTTCCGCAGCGGGCGCGACCACAAGGAGCAGAACCTCCGCCGCATCGCGAGTGAGTTCCCGCACGTCAAGTGGCTCCTGGTGGGCGACGACGGCCAGCACGACGACGCCATCTACACGCAGTTCGCCATCAACCATCCGCAGAACGTCGCCGCTGTCGCGATCCGCCGGCTCCTCCCGGCGGAGGCCGTCCTCGCCGGTGGCCGCACGGTCGTCGACGATCACTCGGCGGCCGAGGTTCCCTGGGTGACGGGGTCGGACGGGGCCGCGCTGCTCGATCGTCTCGAGAGCGCCGGGGTCATCACGAGCGACGCCTGAGGGCGGATGCCGCCCACCCCCGCCCGATGTCGGAGGGGGCGCGTACGGTGGAAGCATGTGCGGTCGATTCGTCGTGGCCAACGTGGCCTCAGAGCTCGTGGGCGTTCTTCGCGTCGACGTCGAGAGCGATGAGCTGCCCCCGCCCTCCTACAACATCGCGCCGACGTCGTCGGTCGCGATCGTGCTCGACTCGGTGAAGACCGAGCCGCCGGTGCGTCGCCTCGAGGTCGCGCGGTGGGGGCTCGTCCCGGGGTGGGCGAAAGATGTCAAGATCGGGGCCCGCGCGTTCAACGCGCGCGCCGAAGAGGTCGAAGACAAGCCGATGTTCCGCAACGCCCTCATCAAGCGGCGCGCGGTGATCCCGGCATCCGGGTACTACGAGTGGAAGACGACCGACGAGGCCAAGACCCCGCACTACATCCACCCCGCCGACGGGTCCCCGCTCTTCTTCGCGGGCCTGTACGAGTGGTGGAAAGACCCCTCGCGCGCCGAGGACGACCCGGCGCGGTGGGTGCTCAGCTGCACGATCCTCACGCGCGACGCGATCGGCCGCCTCGGTTCGATCCACGACCGGATGCCGCTGTTCATGGATCCCGACTTCGCCGATGCGTGGCTCGACCCGACCACCGAGAACGTCGGCGACGTCCTAGACGCGGCGATCGACGCGGCTCCCGACGTGGCCGAGACCCTCGACGACCACGTCGTGTCGTCCGCCGTCGGGAACGTGCGAAACGACTCGCCCGCTCTCGTCGAGCCGGTCGAGTGACCGCGCTCCTCGCCCACACCGTCCTCGACCGCGACCGGTGGACGGCCGCGGCAGCAGCGCACGCGGAGCGGGCAGACGCGCTGACCGCCGAGCATCGCGCCCGCGCGAGTCGCGCCGAGAAGCACCCCGTCGAGGACTTCCTCTTCACGTACTACTCCTACAAGCCCGCGATCCTGCGCCGGTGGCATCCGGGACCCGGGGTCGTCCTTGACGACGCCGAGGAGCGGGCCGAGTGGCGCTGGTACCGCCGCGAAGGCACGGGCGTCCGCGTGGATGCCGACACGTTTCGCGTGGAGCGCGCCTCGCTGTACCGCGGGATCACGAACCTCCTCCGCGCCACGCTCCACCGCCCGGCGCAGTTCGGCTGCTTCGGCCTGCACGAATGGGCGATGGCGTACCGCGCGGACGAAGTGCGGCACGCCGTCCCGCTTCGGCTGGGGCGGGAGGGGACGGATGCCGTCGTCGACGCGCACGATCTCCGGTGCACGCACTTCGATGCCTTCCGCTTCTTCACCCCCGACGCTGTTCCGCGCAACCGCGAAGCACTCTCGCGTGAGGGCCAACCGGAGCGCGAACAGCCGGGGTGCCTCCACGCCGGGATGGACGTGTACAAGTGGGCGGTCAAGCTGGGCCCGCTTGTCCCCGGCCCGCTGCTGCTCGACGCGTTCGCCCTCGCGCGTGACATCCGTACCCTCGACATGGAGGCGTCTCCCTACGATCTGACAGCCTGGGGGTACTCCCCCGTCGCGATCGAGACGGCCGAGGGCAAGGCGCAATACGTGTCCCGCCAGAGAGCTCTGAGCGAACGGGCGCAGGGTTTGCGGCGAGCCGTCCTCGCGGCCGTCGGCGCCGGAGACGACACGCCCGGCCGCGCCGATTTCTTGCGTCTCGATCCCGTGTAGTAAGCTCATGGAGTTGCCTCGAACGGGGCGGAAAACAAAAAACGGGCCTGTGGCGCAGCTGGTAGCGCACCTGCATGGCATGCAGGGGGTCAGGGGTTCGAGTCCCCTCAGGTCCAC
>Ga0308171_1002243_pt1 | contig 21171 bp, 17 predicted proteins | sample PhyGR1_FD_202135 | JGI IMG/M metagenome (GOLD analysis project Ga0308171, IMG submission 202135) | Phyllosphere microbial communities from UC Gill Tract Community Farm, Albany, California, United States - DLSLSG.R1 | ecosystem: Host-associated > Plants > Phyllosphere > Unclassified | place: USA... | reverse complement strand
ACGGGATCAAGTCTGCCGAGGGGGGCAGACGGGGCCGCGGGAACAGCCGGTACGCGCCGGCGCGTGAGGAGGTTATTGGGATGCGCAAGATTCTGCTGGCGACCACTGCGGTCGCCGCTGCTGCCCTGTTCGGTCCGGGTGTGGCTTCCGCTCAGGAAGCTCCGACGGTTCGCGTTGGCGGTTATTTCCGTTTCAACTATGCGTTCGTCGATCAGAACGGCGGCAACCTGAACACGCCGGCCGGCAACTTCAGCACGGGCAAGTCTGACTTCGCGTCCGACGCCGAAGTGCACGTGATCGTGACCGGCAAGGCCGCGAACGGCCTGACCTACGGCGCGACCATCGAAATCCAGGAAGACCAGAACCGCCAGGCGACGGCGACGACGGCCACCAAGACCAGCCTGGACATCGATGAGCAGTATGTCTGGGTCGCCTACCCGACCCTCGGCCAGCTGCGCATGGGTGACGAAGACGGCGTGGTGCTCGGCGCCATGGTGACCGGCTTCAACACCTCCTTCGGCACCGGCGGCTTCGACGGCGACGTGTACGACTACATCATCGGCGCCAACCAGCGTCCGGGTTATGTGGCCGGTGGCGCGCTGGCCGACAGCTCCAAGGTCATCTACACCTCCCCGCAGTTCTTCGGCTTCGACTTCGGCGCCAGCTTCGCCTTCAACAACGGCGAAGGTGAAGACACCGGCTGCGAAAGCGTCAGCGCCAGCTGCGATCGTCTGGGCTCCGCCCCGGGCGGCATCCTGCGCATGCGCAATGAGCGCCAGGTCGCCCTGCGTTACCGCGGTTCCTTCGGCGGCGTCGGCGTCCAGGCGATGGTTGGCTATGTCGGTTCCGACGTCGTCACCAACAGCACCGGCCAGTCCGGCAAGCAGGTCAGCGCTGGCCAGGCCGGCGTTAACCTGAGCGCCTATGGCTTCCTGCTGGGTGCCAACTACACCCGCGGTTCGTCCAACGGCGGCTACGCGCCGATCGCCCGCAGCGGCGGCGCCATCGTCGACGATCGTGACATGGAGCAGTACACCCTCGGTCTGTCCTACACTTGGCAGGCCCTGACCGTCGGTGCCAACGGCTTCATCGTGAACAGCGCTGGTAACCAGACTGTTGGTGCCGGCCGTCGTGACCGCGTCTGGTCGGTTGGTGCGAACTACACCCTGGCCCCGGGCCTGCAGGTTGTGGCCGAGTACATCAACATCGACCGCAAGGAAGCCGGCTTCGACTTCATCAACAACGGCGCCGGCCGCGCGAACAACAACGTCGGCTCCGACGTGTTCCTGACGGGCGTGCGCATCGCTTTCTGATCCCTTCCGGGTCTGAAAACGACAAGGGCGGCAGGGGAACCTGCCGCCCTTTCTTTTTTTGCGCTTGATTGGATCAGTGGCCCGCCTATCGTGCGCCCGCCATGCGCAAAATCCTCGCCTTCGGGCTGCTCCTCCCTCTGCTCGCCGCCTGCGGCAACAGCCGTCCGGTCGGTAACGATGAATACGGCGATGATAGCCGCCGCTCCCGCGTCTCGGGGCGGTTGGGTAACAGCGACGGCATCCTGATATTCGGTACCGACCGCACCACCCCGCAAGGCGGTGGGAATCAGGAAGGCGGGCTGGGCGTCAACGCCTATCTCTGGCGCGCCACGCTGGACACGCTGTCCTTCCTGCCGCTGTCGTCGGCCGATCCGTTCGGCGGCGTCATCATCACCGACTGGTACGCGCCTCCCTCCGCACCGGATGAGCGCTTCCGCGCCACGGCCTACATCCTGGGCCGCCAGCTGCGTTCGGACGGCGTGCGCGTCACGGTGTTCCGCCAGGTCCGCCAGGGCGGCGCCTGGGTCGATGCCGCGGCGGCGCCGGGCACGGCGACGGAGCTGGAGAACCAGGTCCTCTCTCGCGCGCGGGAGCTGCGCAGCCAGTCCGCCGGCCGCTGAGGCGACAGCCGGGGCCTTCATGGCCCCGGCCACCCGCTTCCGGGGGCACAGGCAGGCCAGGAACCCCGGCCGCAGGCCCCTTCCGCCTCATCAAGCGGGGCAGGGGCGCGACGTCTGGCCCTTCCCTTAGCCGCGCTGAAATCCTATGCCATATCTGGCATCCGCCCAGCACGGACGCCACTTATCGACGTCCCCCGAACAGATCGATCGCCCGCTTTCATGAACGACGCCGTGACCGCCAACCGCTCCGAGAACACCCGCCCCGAGCCTGCGCGCCCAGAGCCTGCGCGCTACGACTTCGCGCAGGCCGAGCCGCGTTGGCAGTCCGCCTGGAACACCCAGGGCTGCTTCCGCGCGCCGGACGTGCCGGATGGCAGCAAGCCAAAATACTATGTTCTTGAAATGTTCCCGTACCCGTCTGGCAAGATCCATATGGGGCATGTGCGGAACTACACGTTGGGCGACGTGGTGGCCCGGTACAAGCGGGCACGCGGCCACCAGGTGATGCACCCGATGGGGTGGGACGCCTTCGGCCTGCCGGCGGAGAACGCTGCGCGCGAGCGCGGCGTGCACCCGGCGAAGTGGACCTACCAGAACATCGCCACCATGCGGGCCGAGCTGCAGCGCATGGGCCTCTCCCTGGAATGGGAGCGGGAATTCGCGACCTGCGACCCCTCCTATTACGGCCAGCAGCAGAAGCTGTTCCTAGAGTTTATGAAGGCCGGGCTGGCCGAACGTAAGGAAAGCTGGGTCAACTGGGACCCGGTGGACAATACCGTGCTGGCCAATGAGCAGGTGATCGATGGCCGCGGCTGGCGCTCCGGCGCGCTGGTGGAGAAGAAGAAGCTCTCCCAGTGGTTCCTGAGCATCACCAAGTTCGCGCCGGAGCTGCTGGCCGGGCTGGACACGCTGGACCGCTGGCCGGAACGCGTGCGCCTGATGCAGGCCAACTGGATCGGCCGCAGCGAGGGCGCGCGCGTGCGCTTCGACCTGGAAACCCCGGTCGATGGCCTGACGCAGGTGGAGGTGTTCACCACCCGGCCGGACACGCTGTTCGGCATGTCCTTCCTGGCCGTGGCCGCCGAGCATCCGCTGGCCGCCGCCGCGGCTGCGCGCAACCCCAGGATCGCCGAGTTCATCACCGAGGTCCGTAGCCTCGGCACGTCCGAGGCCGCGATCGAGCAGGCCGAGAAGCGCGGCATCGACACCGGCATCCGGGTGAAGCACCCGTTCAACGGCCAGACCTACCCGGTCTGGATCGCCAATTTCGTACTGATGGAATACGGCACCGGCGCCATCTTCGGCTGCCCGAGCGGTGACCAGCGCGACCTGGATTTCGCCCGCAAATACGACCTGCCGGTGCCGCCCGTGGTGCTGCCGCCCGGCGCCGACCCGGCCAGCTTCGCCATCGGCGACACCGCCTTCACCGATGACGGCACACTGTTCAACTCCGATTTCCTGGACGGCAAGGGCACGGCCGACGGCAAGCGCGCCGCCATCGATGCGCTGGAGGCCCAGGGGGCCGGCCAGGGCGTGGTGAACTGGCGCCTGCGCGACTGGGGCGTCTCCCGCCAGCGCTACTGGGGCTGCCCGATCCCGGTCATCCACTGCGACGATTGCGGCGCCGTGCCGGTGCCGCAGGACCAGTTGCCGGTGGTGCTGCCGGAGGACGTGGACTTCTCCAAGCCCGGCAACCCGCTGGACAACCATCCGACCTGGAAGCACGTCGCCTGCCCCGGCTGCGGCAAGCCGGCCCGCCGCGAGACCGACACCTTCGACACCTTCGTCGATTCGTCCTGGTACTTCGCCCGCTTCACCTCGCCCAAGGCCGAGACGCCGGTGGTGCCCGCCGCCGCCAATGCCTGGCTGCCGGTGGACCAGTATATCGGCGGTATCGAGCACGCGATCCTGCACCTGCTGTATTCCCGCTTCTTCACCCGCGGCCTCGCTTCCATGGGCCACCTGAAGACGCCGGAGCCCTTCGCCGGGCTGTTCACCCAGGGCATGGTTCAGCACGCCTCCTACAAGTCCCAGGACGGCCGCTGGCTGGCACCGGACGAGGTGGAGCCGACCGCCGATGGCGGCGCCGTGGAGACGGCTACGGGCCTCTCCGTCACCATCTCCCGCAACGACAAGATGTCCAAGTCGAAGCGCAACACGATCGACCCGGGCAGCATCATCGACCGCTACGGCGCGGATACCGCCCGCTGGTTCATCCTCTCCGACAACCCGCCCGACCGGGACATGGAGTGGACCGAGGCCGGCGCATCCGGTGCCGCCCGCTTCTCCCAGCGCCTGTACCGCACCACGGCGGGTGCCGTCGGCAGCCTGCCGGTGCCTGGCACCATGCCGGCGGAGGGTGTGGGGCGGGACCTGCGCCGCGTCACCCACCGCACCATCGCGGCGGTGACCGAGGCTCTGGAGACCTTCGCCTTCAACGTCGCCGTCGCGCGCATCCATGAGTTCGCCAATGCCATCGAGGCCGCCGGCGCCGAGGACGGCGCGGCGCGGCGGGAGGCGCTGGAGACCATGGCGCGGCTGGTCGGCCCCATGATGCCGCATCTGGCGGAGGAAATGTGGTCCCTGCTGCGGCCGGACGAGAAGACCTTGGTGGCACAGTTGGCCTGGCCGGAATCCGACGCCTCCCTCGCCGCCGCCGACAGCGTGACGCTGGCGGTGCAGGTGCTGGGCAAGCTGCGGTCCACCCTGGCCGTGCCCATCGGCACCGATGAAGCCACCGTATTCGCCCTGGCGGAAGCGGATGAGAATGTGCAGCGCGCCATCGCCGGGCGCCCGATCAGGAAGCGCATCCATGTCCCGGGACGTATCGTCAACTTTGTCGTCTGATCGCGCCATGACCCGCCGCCGTGGCCTGCTCGGGCTTGGCACGCTGGGGCTGCTCGGCCTGTCCGGCTGCGGGTTCCGCCCGCTCTACGGGCAGCGCGGTGCCCTCGGCGCCAATAGCGCGGTCGCGACCGAACTGGGCGCCATCGACGTCGCCATCATCCCCGAGCGCAGCGGCCAGCTACTGCGCCGGGCGCTGCGGGAACGGCTGTGGGCCGGGGGGCAGTCCTCGCCCCGCTACACTCTGACGCTTGGCCTGCAGTTGGCGGCCGAGCCGGAGGGCTATCGCTCCGACGGCTTGCCGACGCGCATCCGCTACAACGCCACGGCCAACTGGTACCTCGCCACCAAGGAGGCGCCCCCCCGCATGGTGCTGACGGGGTCCGAGCGGGCGATGGACGCCTCCAACATCCCGGACAACCAGTTCTTCGCCGGCGACGCCTCGCGCGAGGCGATGATCTCCCGCCTCATCGACCAGCTGGCCGAGGACATCGTCACCCGGCTGGCGGTGCGCCTGCAGGAACAGCCTACGGGCTGAACCAGTGGCCAAGCTGGATGCCCGCCGGGTCGCTGCCTTCCTGAAGGACCCCGGCCCGACCCGTGCCGTCCTGCTGCATGGCGAGGATGCCGGGCTGATCCGCGAGCGCGCGGACGCCCTGCAACAGGCTGTGGTCGGCGGCGACGATCCCTTCCGCTACGCCGATCTGCCACGGGACGCCGCCGCCAAGCCCGGCGCCCTCTCTGGCGAGATGTCCGCCCTGGCACTGACGGGCGGCCGCCGCATGGTTCGCGTCCGCGATGCCACGGACGGCCTGACCGCCGGGGTCAAGGACGCCCTGAATGCCCCAGGAGACACGCTGCTGGTGCTGGAGGCCGGTGAGCTACCATCCCGCGCCAAGCTGCGCGCGTTGCTGGAGAGCCACCCACAGGCCGCTGTGATCGCCTGCTACCGCGAGCGTGGCGCGGAGCTGGCGGGGACCATCGCCAGCCTGCTGCGGGAGCAAGGCGTCAACGCCGAGCCGTCCGCGCTGGAGTGGCTGGCCGGCCGCCTGGGCGAAGACCGCATGCTGCTGCGGCGCGAGGTCGAGAAGCTCGCCCTCTATGTCGGCGAAGGTGGCACGCTGGGCGAGGAGGACGTGCTGGCCTGCATCGGCGACGGCTCCACCCTCGACCTGGACGAGGCCTTGATCGCCGCCACGGCCGGCGAGATCTCGGTGGCCGACCGCGCTTTGGACGTGGCACTGGGCGAGGGGGCCCACCCCGTCATGGTCGTGCGTGCCGCACTCCGGCACATCCAGCGCCTCCACCTCGCCTCGCTCGCCATGGCCGCCGGTGCTCCCCCAGGCGCGGCTCTGGAAGGCCTGCGGCCGCCCGTATTCTTCCGCCACAAGCCGGGTTTCGAACGCGCCCTGCGCTGCTGGAACCCCAGTTCCCTGGCCGCCGCCGGCGATGCGTTGCTGGAAGCTGAAAAGCGCACCAAATCCAGCTCCGCCGCCCGGCCGATCCCGGACCAGGCCATCGCCCGTGCCGCTGTCCTGACCCTGGCTCGCCAGGCCTTCGCGGCCCGCCGGCGGGGGTGATGGAGACGTGCCCCGTGGGTTTCTCCTGGGGGCATGAAACATCGGCTGGGAAGGGGCCTGTCCTGCCACGACGTGGTTCGGGATGGTGGGGGCTCGCAGGAGCTGAAGGGCAGGAAGGCTGGGGAATGAATTCCCCAGGCCCCTTCTTTTTTCTTCGAGTTTGGCGCTGCGCCTGGGGCTGAGAGCGGGCGCTTCCTGATGATATTTAAATGGCTATCAGGGCTGAACCGTCGTGCCGGAGGTCTGGGGCGGATCGGCATTCGGACTTGGACAGGAAGGCCAGGGAAGGAATTTCCCGGACGCCATCTTTCCGGCGAGTCTGTTCAGCCATGTGACGGCGGGCCCAGACCGGGGTGTTGCCGGACGCTGCTGGTTCAGTCCAGATGGTCCGTGATCTTTATCACGGCCGCACCTGCTGCTAAGCCCCACGCCAGCTGACAAAAAAAGATGGGGTTTCAGGGGAATTCCTTCCCCTGACCTTTCCCTCCGCAGAACCGAATGTCCATCAGCCCCAGGACCTCCGGCGCACCTAATCGTCTTTAGAAATGCCCCTTCATCGGCCACACCCAAACTCGAAGAAGAAAAGAAGGGGGCCGGGGAATTCTTCCCCGGCCTTTGTCCTCTCTGCGGCTTCGAACACCCCATGCAGGTGAGAAGGTATCAGCGTCCCGGCGTCAGGAGGCGGATCAGGCCATCGAGCTGGTCCAGATCCTTGTAGGCGATGCTGATCTGGCCGCCACGGCCTCCGTGGCGGATGGCGACTTTCAGGCCCAGCTTCTCGGTCAGGTCGCGCTCCAGGGCGCGGGTATCCTTGTCTTCCGGTGCAGCCGCGGGGCGGGGGCGTTCGGCGGAGGCGGCGAGGGCTTCGGTCTGCCGCACATTCAGGCCGCGGGTCACCACCAGCTCTGCCAGCTTGGCGGGGTCGGGGGCGGTCAGCAGGGCGCGGGCGTGGCCGGCGGACAGGCTGCCACGGCCCAGCATCTCCCGCACCTTGGGCGGCAGGCCAAGCAAGCGTAGCGTGTTGGCGACATGGCTGCGACTCTTGCCGACGGCGCGGCCCAGATGGTCCTGGGTTAGGCCGAACTCGTCGGTCAGGCGGCGGTAGCCCTGGGCTTCCTCCAGCGCGTTCAGGTCCTCGCGCTGCAGGTTTTCGACCAGGGAGGCCGCCATGGCGGCGCGGTCGTCCATGTCGTGGATAACCACGGGCACGTCGTGCCGCTGCGCCAGCTGGGAAGCGCGCCAGCGGCGTTCACCGCCGATGATCTGGTAGGTGCCGGCATGGCCGGGCTTGGGCCGCACCAGGATGGGCTGCAGCACGCCATGCTCGCGGATGGAGGCCGCAAGCTCGGCCAGGCCGGATTGGTCGATCGGCCCACGTGGCTGGAAGGGCCCCGGCTCCAGTGCCTCGATCGGCAGGCTGCGGGGCGCCTGATTGGCGGCGGCGGGGTTAGGCTGGTCTCCCAGTAGGGCGGACAGGCCCATGCCCAGGCGGTTTGGCTTGCGTCCGCTCATGCGGTGTGCGCTCCGGCAAGTTTCGCGGCCGCGCGCTCGCGCCGCAGGAGTTCGGCAGCCAGCTTGATGTAAGCCTGTGCGCCGGTCGATCTCATATCGTAGAGCAGCACGGGCAGGCCGTGGGACGGCGCCTCGCTGACGCGGATATTGCGGGGGATGACAGTGTCGAACACCTTGTCCCGGAAGAACGCCCGCACATCCGCCGCCACCAGTTCGGACAGGTTGTTGCGGCGGTCGAACATGGTCAGAACGATGCCGTCCAGCCGCAAAGCGGGGTTCAGCGCCCGCTTCACCCGTTCGATCGTGCGGGTGATCTGCGAGACGCCCTCCAATGCGAAGAATTCGGTCTGCAGCGGGATCATCACCGATTCCACGGCCACCAGCGCGTTCAGCGTCAGCAGGCCGAGGGAAGGGGGGCAGTCGATCAGGATAAAGTCGAAGCCCTTCAGTGCCTCGGCACCGGCATCCAGGGCTTCCCGCAGGCGGTGCTCGCGGTTGTCCATGCCGACCAGCTCGATCTCTGCGCCGGCCAGGTCGTTATCGGCGGGCAGCAGGAACAGGTTGGGCACCTTGGTCTGCTGCATCAGCTCGCCCAGCGGGCGCTCGCCGATCAACAGGGAGTAGCTGCCCTTGCCACGCTCGGCCCGTGGCAGGCCGAGGCCGGTGGAGGCATTGCCCTGCGGGTCCAGGTCGATGACCAGGACGCGCTTCTTGGTTGCCAGGGCGGTGGCCAGGTTGATGGCGGTGGTGGTCTTGCCCACGCCACCCTTCTGGTTGGCGAGAGCGATACGGCGGGTTGTGCGGTCAGGCCCCGGCACGGCGAATCCTCGAAAGACGGAAGATGGAAGCGTCGGGTTCGGTGGTGCTCTTGAACCGCTCGGCCGACAAAGTCCAGCCTGCGGCGGTGGCCTCCAGCTCCTCCAGCGCCGTGCGGCCCTTGGGGAAGATGGCGACACCGTCGGGCGCCAGCAGGCGTTCGGCCCAGGGCAGCATCTTCTCCAGCGGACCAAGGGCGCGTGCGGTCAGCACGGCGAGCGGCGGTAGCGCCACGGCGTCGATCCGCTCCGCATGGACACGGACATGGGTGAGGCCAAGTTCGCCGACCACTGTCTGCAGGAAGGCGGCCTTGCGGCGGTCGGATTCCACCAGATGCATGGGCCGGTCCAGTGCCATGGCCAGGATCAGGCCTGGAAAGCCACCCCCGGTGCCGATATCTCCCATTGGTGCGTCGCCGGGCGGGACCAGACCCAGCAACTGGATCGAATCGACGATGTGGCGCTGCCGCAGCGCCTGCTCCGTCGTGGGGCCGATCAGATTAATGCTGGCGTTCCAGCGCAGCAGCAGCGGTACGAAGGCATCGATCCGCGCGGCTGTTTCACGTGAAACATCGGCCGAGGGGAGGTCGAGGGCCGGTGGGTGTTTCACGTGAAACGCTCCGTTTTGCGAAGGTGGACGGCCAGGGCGGCCAGGGCGGCGGGGGTTATGCCGGGGATGCGGCCGGCGCTGCCCAGCGTGGCAGGGCGGGCGGTAGACAGCCTCTGCCGCATTTCGTTGGAAAGGCCGGCAATGGCAGCGAAGTCGATCTCGTTGGGGATGGGGGTGCGCTCCTCCCGCTCGATCATCCGGAGCTCTGCGGCCTGGCGGTGCAGATACGGGGCGTAGAGCGCCTCGGCTTCCAGTTGAGTGCGGACGCCGGTAGGGAGTTCGGCCAGCCAGGGGAAGGCGCGCTGCACCATCTGGGCGTCGGTCTCCGGCAGTGCCAGGACCTCCAGCAGGTTCCGCCAGCGGCCATCCTGGTTGATGGGGATGCCGGCGGCATTCAGGGCCGCCGGGGTGCCGCCTTCAGCCCGGGCCCGCTCCAGCGCCTCCGACACGGCGGCGGCGAAGCTGCGGTGCTTCGCGGCACGCTCCGTGCCGATGCAGCCCCAGGCGATCCCGGTCTCGGTCAGCCGCATGCCGGCATTGTCGGCGCGCAGGGCCAGGCGATGCTCAGCCCGGGCGGTCAGCATGCGGTAGGGCTCACTGACGCCTTGCAGAGTCAGGTCGTCCACCATAACACCCAGATAGGCGGCGGTGCGGGGCAGGGTGCGCGCCTCACCGCCACCAGCCAGGGCTGCGGCGTTCAGCCCGGCCAGCAGCCCTTGGGCGCCGGCTTCCTCGTATCCTGTGGTGCCATTGATCTGCCCGGCCAGGAACAGCCCCGGCACCTCGCGCACTTCCAGCGTCGGCCGCAGGGCTCGCGGGTCAACGTGATCGTACTCGATGGCATAGCCGGGGCGGAGGATCGCCGCCTTCTCCAGCCCGGGAATGGAGGCGATGAAGGCGGCCTGCACGTCCTCCGGCAGGCTGGTGGAAATGCCATTCGGGTAGATGGTCGGATCGTCCAGCCCCTCCGGCTCCAGGAAGATCTGGTGCCGTTCCCGCTCCGCGAAGCGCACCACCTTGTCCTCGATCGATGGGCAGTAGCGCGGGCCCACGCCCTGGATCTGGCCGGAATGGATGGGCGCGCGGTGCAGATTCGCGCGGATCAGCGCGTGCCCGGCCGGGGTGGTGGCGGTGATGCCGCATTCCACCTGCGGGTTGGTGATGCGGTCGGTCATCCAGGACAGCGGTTCCGGCACCGCGTCGCCCGGCTGCATCTCCAGGCTGGCCCAGTCGATGGTGCGGCCATCCAGCCGGGGCGGCGTGCCGGTCTTCAGCCGCCGCATCGGTAGGCCCATCGCCTCAATGGCCAGGGCCAGGCCGACGGCGGGCGCATCGCCCACCCGGCCCGCCGGGCGGCGCTTCTCGCCGATATGGATCTCGCCACGCAGGAAGGTGCCGGTGGTGATGACCAGCGCGCCGCAACTGATGCGCGTGCCCTCCGCCGTCAGCACGGCAGCGATGCGGCCGGCGGCATCGCGTTCGATCCCTTCCGCCGCCACGGCCAGGATGGTCAGGTTCTCCTGCGCCGCCAGCAGCGCCTGCACGGCCTGGCGGTACAGCTTGCGGTCCGCCTGGGCGCGGGGGCCACGCACGGCCGGGCCCTTGCTGCGGTTCAGCAACTTGAAGTGGATGCCCGCCGCGTCGGCGGCGCGCCCCATCAGCCCGTCCAGTGCGTCAATCTCCCGCACCAGATGCCCTTTGCCCACGCCGCCGATGGCGGGGTTGCAGGACATCTCGCCCAGGGTTTCCAGCTTGTGTGTCAGCAGCAGGGTCCGGGCCCCGCAGCGGGCGGCAGCGGCGGCGGCCTCGGTGCCGGCATGGCCACCGCCCACCACCACCACATCGAAATTCATGTCGCGCATGCCGGCGGGTATACCGCCCCGCGCGTCATTTTCCGATGCAGAAATCCCCGAATACGACGTCCAGCACATCCTCGACGCCGACATGCCCTGTCAGCCGCCCCAGTGCACGCACGGCCGCGCGCAGGGATTCGGCGGCAAGCTCTGGCAAGGGCGCCGTCACGGCCTCATCCAACCAGGATGCTGCCTCCTGCAGCGCCGCGCGGTGACGCGGGCGCGTCAGGCCCGCTTCCTCGGAGAGGCCGGCGCGGGCGATGGCGGCCTCGGTCAGCGCGGCCTTCAAGCCTTCCAGCCCCACACCGGTCCGGGCCGAGATTGCCAGCGGCGCCTGGCCGCCTATCAGCGCCGGCGGCGGTGCCAGATCCGTCTTGTTGACGACCGGCAGCACCCCGGGTGCGATCAGCGCCAAAGTCTCCGCATCCGGCGGGTTGTCGGCGGCGAAGACGGCCAGGACGATGTCCGCCTCTTCCGCCCGCCTGCGGGCGCGGCGCACGCCCTCGGCCTCGATCTCGTCCGGTGCGTCCCGTAGCCCGGCGGTGTCGGCTAGCAGCACCGGAATGCCGCCCAGCTCCAACCGCACTTCCACCACGTCCCGCGTCGTACCCGCCTGGGCGGAGACGATGGCCGCCTCCCGCCCCGCCAGGGCATTCAGCAGCGAGCTCTTGCCGGCATTCGGTGCGCCGAGGATGGCGACCCACAGCCCCTCCCGCAGCCGTTCTCCCCGCCCGCCATCGTCCAGATGCGCGCGGATCTCGGCGGCCAAGCTGGCGGCGCCGGCTCGCATCTGCGCTTCCAGGTCGTTCGGCAGGCTGTCCTCGGCGAACTCGATCGCGGCCTCTTGGTGCGCCAGCAGGCGGGTCAGCCGACCCGCCCAGCCGGCGTAGCGTGTGGCCAGGGCGCCACCTGCTTGCCGCAGCGCCTGGCGGCGTTGGGCTGCCGTCTCCGCATCAATCAGGTCTGCGATGCCTTCCGCCGCCGTCAAGTCCAGGCGGCCGTTCAGGAAGGCGCGGCGGGTGAACTCCCCAGGCTCGGCCGGGCGGGCGCCGCAGGCCACCAGGGCGGCGCTGACGCCCTCCCGCACCGCCCTGCCGCCATGCAGGTGCAACTCGGCCGAATCCTCGCCGGTGTAGCTGCGCGGGCCGGGGAACCATAGCACCAGCGCATCGTCCAGCACCTCGTCCGTCCCCGGGTCGCGCAAGCGGCGCAGGCTGGCCATCCGCGGCTGCGGCAAGTCCCCCGCCAGCCGCCGCACCACTTCCCCACAGGGCCCGCCCGAAAGCCGCAGCACCGCAATGGCCGCACGGCCGGAGCCGGATGCGAGAGCGAAAATGGTATCGGTCATTGGGGGAGCTCCATCCGCAGGCCTCGCCGGGCGGCTTACCGGGGGAGGAGGGAGATGGCCATTCTTTTGGATGAAGGAGCAGGGGAAGAAGAAGGCTGGGGAAAGAATTCCCCAGGCCCCTTCTTTTTTCTGCAAGTTTGGCTTGGCGCTTCAGGGCACAGAGTGAGCGCTGCTTGATGATATTATAATCGGCCACACAGGCTGAACGCCGGCCGCCGGAGATCCAAGGCCTCTGGCAGACCCAATCGATGTTCATGCCCGACCGCTCAGCAGCCAAACCCAAAACGCAAAGAAAAAAGAAGGGGCCTGGGGAATTCTTTCTCCAACCTTGCTTCCTGCCACGGAGGGCACCTCAAAAGAAAAGGGCCGCCCGCGTTGGCGGGCAGCCCTTTTCCATCGAAGGGGGTGCCCCCCCCCCCCCTCCGTGATCAGCGCGCGCGGTTGACCGCGCGGTCGGCGGCGGTGCCGGGCGGGTTGCCGGGCGTGCCGTCCGCCTGGGTGGGGTAGGCGCCGGAGGTGTTGGTGCCGGCGGCACGGTCCAGGGCGCGGGTCGCCTCGGTGCCCGGCGGGTTGCCCGGCATGCCGTTGGACTGCATCGGGTAGGCGCCGGAGGTGTTGGTGCCGGCGGCACGGTCCAGGGCGCGGGTGGCTTCGGTGCCGGCCGGGTTGGCGCGGGTGCCGTCCGACTGGGCGGGGTAGGCGCCGGAGGTATTGGTACCGGCCGCACGGTCCGCCGCGCGCGTTGCGGCGGTGTTGGTGTTGTCGCAGGCCGCGAGGCCCAGCATCAGGGCGGACACGGCAATGGCGGACAAGATCTCGCGCTGGCGCAGCATGCTGGATAGCTCCCGTTAAAATCGGCCTGTTTCAGACCGTCACAGGCCGAGAACGTCCTGCCCGGCTTTCGGTTCCAATTTACTTCGTGGGGAAATTCGCGGCGTGCGGGCCCATCGCGGAAACGCCAGCGTCGCCGCGCAACCGTTGCGTCAGAAGCCGCGTTCCAGCCTCGCAACGGCTATCCGCGAACGTCCCTGTCCCGCAGCGCCAGAATGGCCGGCTGAGTGAGGGGCGGATGCTGACCGGGCCGGAACACCCAATTCGCCTGCGCTTACGGTTTTCCCGCATCCAAACAAGGAGCCATCGATCATGCTCACCCGCCGCATCCTGTTCGGCGCTACCCTGGGTTCCGCCCTGGCGGCCCCCGCCATCCTCCGCGCGCAGGTCGCCGTCAGCGGCGATATCGCCCGGATCCTGGCCGGCACCTCCGAATTCTCCCGCTTCGTCGAGCTGGCACAGCGTTCGGGCGAGATCGGCCGGCTGCAGGGCACGCAGGCCCTGACGGTGTTCGCCCCCACCAACGCGGCGTTCGACCGTGCGCCCGTGGGCCTGTTGCAGGACCTGCTGGGCCAGACCGGTGGCAGCCAGAGCGGCTCCCCCGACCAGTTCCGCCTGACGGCGCTGGTGACGCACCACTTCATTGCTGGCGTGGCGACGACGACCAGCATGCGCGGTGCGATCCGCGACGTGCCGTCCCTGAACGGTGGCCTGGTGCGGATCGATGGCACCGGCGCGGTGCCGACCGTGGCCGTGGCCCGCCCCTCCGGCGGCCCGTCCAGCAACTTCGGCACGGGCGCGGGCGGCCAGAACATCCAGCCGCCGGCGCGCATTGTCCTGGCGGACTTGATGGCCAGCAACGGCATCGTCCAGGGCATCGATAACCTGCTGCTGCCCTGATTTCTTGCGTCGCTGAAGCTTCTGCGGGGTTGGGGAGGAAGCTCCTCAACCCCGTTTCCATGTTTGCCGTGGGGGTGAGGAGAAGGCTGGGGAAGGAATTCCCCAGACCCCTTCTTTTTTCTGGGAGTCTTCGGGTGCTGGTGCGGAGGCGTCAGCTATTTACGACCGGGCGGGGGATGTCGGCGGTCCATGACCTGCGGCAGCTTACAGCTCAGTCGGGTGGCTTCATCCTCTTCGCAGTCCCAAAGCCCCACGCCAAACTCGCAGGAAAAAGATGGGGTTTCGGGGGAAATCATTCCCCTGATCTTGCCTTCCTGCTTCAGCCTGACTGTGGTTGGCCCCAGCCGCCAGTGGCGGATCAGGGAAAAGCCCTCACCCGAACTTCGGCGCAGGCTGCCAGACTGAACAGCGGTCGCATGCATGCTGCCTGAGTCGCTGGGCTCAGCGCCTGAGCAGGCAAGCAGACCGTGGCGGAAGGGCCCCTCGGCCCCTTCAGTGCCGCGTCTCGCTATGGGACCGCAGCGGTCCGACATCACCCTTTGCGAACGCGTCAAACACGGCATCCCGCAGGTGCGAAGCGGCTCCCTAGTCGGGTCGGGGTTGGGCCGTCATGATGGAGGTTGCATCACGTTCCGTTTTTCCTTTCTGCCGGAAGTACGATCTCCATGGATGACGTTAAGGCGGCTGATACCCGCACCACTCGCATTACCGCCGAGGAGGCCCTCGCCCTCCACGCCGAAGGCAAGCCCGGCAAGCTGGAAATCCGGCTCACCAAGCCGCTGACCACCGCGCGTGACCTGAGCCTGGCCTACTCCCCCGGCTTGGCGGAGCCCTGCCTGCATATCCACCGGGACCCGTCGCTGGCCTACGATTACACGGCCAAGGGCAACATGGTCGCCGTCATCTCCAACGGCACGGCGGTGCTGGGGCTGGGTAATCTCGGCGCCCTGGCCTCCAAGCCGGTGATGGAAGGCAAGGCGGCGCTGTTCAAGCGCTTCGCCGACGTCGACTCCATCGACCTCTGCATCGATACCGAAGACGCGGACGCCTTCGTCAACGCGGTGCGCTACCTCAGCCCGTCCTTCGGCGGCATCAACCTGGAAGACATCAAGGCGCCCGAGTGCTTCGTCATCGAGCAGCGGCTGCGCGAGCTGATGGATATCCCGGTCTTCCATGACGACCAGCACGGCACCGCCATCGTCGCCGCCGCCGGCCTGATCAATGCCTGCCACCTGACGGGGCGTGAGCTGGCGGAGACCAAGCTGGTCATCAACGGCGCCGGCTCCGCCGCCATCGCCTGCGCCGAGCTGGTGAAGGCCATGGGTATCCGGCCCGAAAACATCCTGATGTGCGATACCAAGGGCGTGCTCTGGCGCGGCCGCACGGAAGGGATGAACCAGTGGAAGTCCGCCCACACCGTCACCACGGACCGCCGCACCCTCTCCCAGGCGCTGGATGGCGCGGATGCGTTCTTCGGCCTCTCCGTAAAGGGTGCGGTCACGGCGGATATGGTGCGCTCCATGGCGCCCAACCCGATCATCTTCGCCATGGCCAACCCGGACCCCGAGATCACGCCGGATGACGCCCACGCGGTGCGCCCGGACGTCATCATCGCCACCGGCCGCAGCGACTACCCGAACCAGGTCAACAACGTCCTCGGCTTCCCCTACATCTTCCGCGGTGCGCTGGACGTGCGCGCCAGCACCATCAACGACGCCATGAAGGTCGCCGCCGCCGAGGCGCTGGCCATGCTGGCGCGGGAGGATGTGCCGGAGGAAGTGGCTGGTGCCGGCGGTGGCAAGGGCCTGCGCTTCGGCCCGCAATACATCATCCCGCACGCGTTCGACCCCCGGCTGATCGCCCGCGTCTCCCCCGCCGTTGCCAAGGCGGCGATGGAAAGCGGCGTGGCCCGCAAGCCGTTGATGGACCTGCAGCGCTACGCGCGTGAGCTGGCGGGCCGCCTGGATGCCGGCATCTCGGCCCTGGAAGCCATTACCGAACGGGTGCGCGCCAACCCGCAGAAGGTGGTCTTCGCCGAGGGCGAGGAAGAGAAGGTCATCCGCGCCGCCATCGCCTTCCGCAACGCCGGCTACGGCACCCCCGTGCTGATCGGGCGGGAGGAGCGCATCAAGGCCACCGTTGCCGCGCTCGGCATCCCGCTGCCGGACGGGGTGGAGATCCACAACGCCCGCCTCTCCGGCAGCAACCTGCGCTATGCCGAGTGGCTGTACGAGCGCCAGCAGCGCAACGGCCTGCTGTTCCGCGACTGCCAGCGGCTGGTGAACCTGGACCGCAACGTCTTCGCCGCCTGCATGGTGGCGTTGGGCGATGCGGATGCCATGGTCAGCGGCGTCACCCGCTCCACCGGCGTCACGCTGGAAGGCGTCACCAAGGCGATCGACACCGCTCCCGGCACCGTGCTCTTCGGCCTGACCATGCTGCTGGGCCGCTCTTCCGGCAGCACCCTGATCGCCGATACCGCCATCCATGAGCGCCCCGACGCCGCCACCCTGGCGGAGATCGCCATCGGTGCCGCCGCCGCCGCCCGCCGGATGGGACTGGAGCCGCGCGTGGCCTTCCTTTCCTTCTCCAATTTCGGCGCACCCGGCGGCACCATCACCGGCCCCGTGCAGGACGCGGTGAAGCTGCTGGACGGCCGCGGCGTGGACTTCGAATACGATGGGGAGATGACGGCGGACGTGGCGCTCGACCCCCGCCTGCGCGCCCTCTACCCCTTCTGCCGCCTGACCGGGCCCGCCAACGTGCTGGTGATGCCCGGCCTGCACGCCGCGCACATCTTGACCAAGGCCGTGCCGAACCTGACCAGCGCCACCACGCTGGGCCCCGTGCTGGTCGGGCTGGAACACCCGGTGCAGATCGTCAGCATGGACGCCAGCGTGAACCAGATCCTCGACATGGCCTGCTTCGCGGCCCATGGCGCGGTGAAGCGGGACTGATCGCGGAAGGCTGGGGGAAGGAATTCCCCCAGACCCCCATCTTTTTCTGCGAGTTTAAGGGGGCTGGGGCTGTTGGGGCCCTGGCCTTTTTTGTGTGGCGGGGAGGGCTTAGTAAGCGCCTGTCGGCGCTACGGCGGAAGCAAGGGTGGAACAGAACTCCGCCTGCATTCGGGAGGCTTGCCTTATCCGATGCGCCGGGATGAGGCAGTAAAACTCTCTAGAATTTTAAAATGCTCACAAGGGCTGAACCGTCAGTCGCCAGAGGTCATAGACTACCGGCGCGGCTCCCGTGGGAACCCTCAAACAGCCAACCTCACAAAAGCCCGCCAGTAAAAACACCGCAGAAAAAAGATGGGGCCTGGGGGCATTCCTTCCCCCAGTCTTCCTCACCCCCCCAACAGGCAGAACATCAACTCATGCTTGTTGTGCGCGCCATGGAACACCACCGCCCCCGGAATGGCGGCGAAGGCGGCGGCGGTGTCGTGGTCCGTCTCGCCCTGGAACTTCAGGGTGCAGACGAAGTTCCGGGCGCGCCCGGCGGCCTGCCAGCGTTGCACCAGCCCCAGCAGGCGGGATGGGTAGCAGATGATGTCGCTGAACAGCCAGTCGACCGCGTCCTGCTTCTCCGGCTCCAGCCCGAAGGCGCTTTCGGTGCGGATGGTCACGTTGGGCAGGGCTGCGACGGCGGGGTCCATCTGGGCCTTGTCCACCGCCACGACGTCGCAGCCGAGTTGCGCCAGCGCCCAGGTCCAGCCCCCAGGCGCGGCGCCGAGGTCGAGCGCCGTCTCGCCCGGGCCAGGCCAGCGGCCGAGGCGGGTGAGGGCTTCCCACAGCTTCAGATAGGCGCGGGAAGGCGGGCCCTCGCGGTCTTCCTCGAAGCGCACGGCGCCGTTGACGAAGGGGCTGGTCTTGGTCGGGCTGGCCAGCATCAGATCCGGCGCCAGCAGCGTCCAGGCGCCGAGATGGCCGGTCGGCGCCGCTTCGGGGAAGGTGAGGGCGCGGGCCTTCACCGGCGGCAGCGCGGCCTCGATCAGCGCGGCGCGGCGGTGGTGCACGGCGGCGTAGAGCGCCCAGTTGCGCTGGATGCCGCGCAGGGCGGAGGCCGCGCTCTTGATGGAAGCGACGGGGATCTCCCGCACGTCGGTCCAGGTTTCCAGCGCCCAGGCGGCGGTGGCGGGCGGCGCGGCGGAAAGGGCCAGGCGGCCATGCCAGCGGTCGATGGCCACGCCGGCCTGGCGCAGTTCCTCTTCCAGTTCGGGCTCGAAGCCCTCGGCGGCCAGGTAGGCGCTGCGGATGCTCATGGGTGCCGCTCCGCGGAGGGGGGGTTAAGGGCCGGCGGGGCAGGGCGGCGGGCGGCGGCGAGGGCCAGCACCAGCCAGGCCAGCATCAGCACGGTGCCGCCCAGCGGCGCGACGCTGCCGAGCGAGGTGCCGGCCAGCGCCCGCCACCACACCGCGCCGCAAAAGGCCAGGGAGCCCAGGGCGAAGCCGGCCCCGGCAATATGCGGCAACACGCCGCGGCGGCATTCGGCCAGCAGGCCGATGGCCAGCAGCGCCAGGGCGTGCCAGCCCTGCATGGTGAGCGCACTGGCGGCCAGTGCGGCCTGGGCCGCGTCCAACCCATGCGCTGCCCAGGCGGATAGCCCCACCGCGACGCAGCCGGACAGCGCGCCGAGAACAAGCCAGAGGCGGGCCATCACACACTCTCCTGCACGGGAAGCCGCACTTCGGGGCGGGTTGCCTCATCGGGCGCCCAGCCATCTGCCGCGCGGCGGAACAGCGGCGTGGCGAAGGCGGCAGCCACGGGCACGTCGGTGGGCCAAGTGGGCAGCCAGCGGTCGCCCTGCGCCATGCCGACGCACAGACCCACCGGGCGTACCCCTGCCGTTCCCAGCAACGCCAGCCCGGCCAGCGCGGAGCTGCCGGTGCTGATCACGTCATCCACCAGCAGCACGCGCTTGCCACGCAGCCGGGCCAGCAGTCGCGGGTCCAGCCACATGCGCCGCGCGTCCGGCGCGGTCGAGGAGGAGGTCGGGACCGACCAGGTTTCCTCGTACCAGTTCTTGCGGGAATAGCCGGGGGCCACCCAGTTGGCATGCCCCAGTGCCTCGGCCAGCGGGCCGCCAAAGACATGGCCCAGAGTCGGCAGCCCGACCACGATGTCCGCGCCCCAATCCCGCACCGCCTCCGCCATCCAGCCGACGATCGGCCGCAGCACGGTGAAGGAGGCTTGGTTAGCGATGAAGCCGGTGACGGCGATCTCGCCGTAGTCGCGCAGCGGCAGCCACAGCCAGCGCCCATCCGGCATGCGGATGGGGGCGGTGGCAGCCCAGGGGCGCGGCTGCGCCGCGGCCTCGTAGCGCTGCCAGTGTTCGGCGGCCGGGTCTGCGGGGGCCGGGTGTGCGGGGGCCTGTTGCATGTGCGGCGGATGGCACAGGGCGGGCGAAGATACCAGTCCCATCCTGGCGGCATCAGCTATCCGCCCGCATGCCGGCCGGTGCCTGAGGCCCACGTCATCGCCTCATCACGCACCGCAGCTTGGGAGGAGGCCCGAAGACGCTCACCCCTCGATCTTTCCCTGGCCACGCCACATGCATGCCGCCATGCCCGGACCGTTGACGGCGCCGGCCCGTCCCCAGCACTCTTCATTCCATGACGATCCTCGCCCCCGACAGCTGCTACCCCCGCGACTTCGTTGGCTACGGCCCCAATCCGCCGGACCCGCAATGGCCGGGCGGGGCGAAGCTCGCCGTCTCCTTCGTGCTCAATTACGAGGAGGGCGGCGAGAACACCGTGCTGAACGGCGATGCCGGCGGCGAGATCTATCTGAACGAGACGCCGGGCGGGAACCCGGTGCTGGGCCAGCGCGACATCGGCAAGGAAAGCCAGTTCGACTACGGCGCCCGCGCCGGCGTCTGGCGCGTGTTGCGGTTGTTCGCCGAGCGCGACATGAAGCTGACCGTCTATGGCGTCGGCCGGGCGCTGGAGTTGAACCCCGCCATCGGCGCCGCCTTCGCCAGCGCGGGGCACGAGGTCGCCAGCCATGGCTGGCGCTGGATCAACTACCAGAACGTCGATGAAGCGACCGAGCGGCAGCACATCGCGCAGACGGTGGAGACCATCACCCGCACCGTCGGCAAGCCGCCCGTCGGCTGGTACACCGGTCGCATCAGCGAGCAGACGCGCCGCCTGGTCGCCGAACACGGCGGCTTCCTCTACGACAGCGACGCCTATGACGACGACCTGCCCTATTACGTCACCGTCGCCGGCCGGCCCCTGCTGATCATTCCCTACACGCTCGACAACAACGACATGAAGTTCGCCGTGCCGCCCGGCTTCGCCTCGAACGATGGGTTCGAGCAGCACCTGCGCGATGCGTTCGACCTGCTGCGGGAAGAAGGCCAGACCGCGCCGAAGATGATGAGCATCGGCCTGCACTGCCGCCTGGTCGGCCGCCCCGCCCGCGCCGCCGCGCTGAAGCGCTTCCTGGACCACGTGGCATCCTGCCCGGATGTGTGGGTCGCCACGCGGGAGGAGATCGCCCTGCACTGGCGTCGGGTGCATCCGCCGGGAGCCTGATGAGGGGGAGGAAGGCCGGGGAAGGAGTTCCCCGGACCCCCTCTTTTTTTCTGCGAGTTTGGCGTTGAGGCTGCGGGGCCGGGTGGTGCGGCTCTGAGGGACAGGTGGGCTGAGTGCTTGGTTGCCATGCATCCGAATGGCTGTCTGGGCGCGCGGCAGATGATGCTGTCGGTGCAGGAGTGAGCGGCGTGGCCAGGACGCCAGTGGCCACAGGCAGCCGGCACATTAGAAACAACTGGCTGCTATCCACTCAAAGCTGGCTTCCGACAATCCATTTGAAAATTCCTGTATTAAGAGCAGGTATTTGCTGCGCCTGCTTTGTTGGCCGACAGAAAGCCCCAGCCGCACGCCTCAGTAGCTAGAGCGTCCAAACGGTCATTTGCCCTGCCGTCGCAAACCGGCCCTGTCTC
>Ga0308171_1002241_pt1 | contig 21189 bp, 21 predicted proteins | sample PhyGR1_FD_202135 | JGI IMG/M metagenome (GOLD analysis project Ga0308171, IMG submission 202135) | Phyllosphere microbial communities from UC Gill Tract Community Farm, Albany, California, United States - DLSLSG.R1 | ecosystem: Host-associated > Plants > Phyllosphere > Unclassified | place: USA... | reverse complement strand
CATAGATTATTTTATTCGTCAGCGTTCCACCAGATTGAGCAAAAGTCAATGTATTGGTAAAAGTTCCTGTAGGAGTTTCAGAATAGCTGTAACCCATCAAAGCACCAATGGAAATATTGCCTGCCGTCAGATTTGCCCCCGAAACCGTAAAAGACTGTATTGCAGAAGTGTTACCGTTGCAAACCGTTCCGAAATCTAGGATTCCTGTATTAACTTCAAGGCTTGGAGTTGTGGAAGGCGTACAATATACTTCGACATTTCCTATATGAACTCTTTTACCTGCAGCTCCAACAAATGACAATGTTGGATTAGCAGAAACCCCATTAAATGTTCTTTCTACCCAACCAAAAGATGTTGGTAAATCTGTAATTAAAACAGACTGTCCCCCTAGATTTACCGTTACATTGGTTTCTGAAGCACTCCAAGCTTTTGCTCTAAACCTGACAGTAACACTTCCTGCAGCAACCCCGGATGTAATAGTCGATATAGTTCCAGCAGCACTACCAGTTGCTAATCTGATTGTAGTAGTTGGTGAGCCACCAGAGTCTACATCTCCCGCAAATGTAGAGCCCGAAGTTCCAAACGAAGTGGCATTCATGGTGAAACATGGACCAATGTAAACCTTAAATGTAACAGAAATCGTATGTGCTACCATTACATTACTAAAAGTATAAGTTGTCACAGCACCAACAGAAACACCATCTACCAAAACATCTTCAACAACATAACCAGAGTTAGGTGTAAATGTATAGACCTGGTTAGATCCACAATTCACAGCAGTAGCACCACTAGGAGTTATGCTGCCATTTGCACCTGTAGTAGCAGATATGGTATAGGGATTAATATTATAAACTGCGGAAATCGTATGAGATGCTGTAACATTAGCAAAAGTATAGTTCGAAGCATTTCCTGCATTGCTGCCATCCACAACCCAATGGTCAAATGTATAACACGAGCCAGATGCTGTGGTTGTAAAAGTTTGATTTGATCCCTGTAAGACAGTAGTCGTACCAGCAGGCGAGATACTACCTCCAGATGTCGGCTGTGTTGCAACTATATTATAAGAGGGAACAACGGTCGTAAAATTCCAAGCTGAAGCACCAGTGATACCCGAAAAGTTATTACCTGCAATATCCTGTATTACGCCGGAGGCCATCTCAACATAATATCCCGTGCTGTTTGCCAAATCCGTTGGTGGATCAATTGTTACGGTAGCACCAGAAACAGTAGCATTCGTCACATCTATGGTTTGTACGATAGAATTATCATTGCTCTTTTTGACAATTATATTTCCAGCTCCCTTTTTGATATTTTCATCAAATGTCAAAACAAGGTTAGTATTGACAGCAACGTTTGTGGCATTATCTGCCGGTGACAAAGAAACCAAAGTTGGCGCTGTAGTATCCGCCACTGCTGAGGTTATATTTCCATTAAAAGTAAAATCATTAATACTAAATGTTCCAGTTGCTGCAGAAGCTCCCCAGCCATATAATCTAAAAGTTACAGATGCTGTTATATTTTGAAATGCCGTACCTGACAATGAAATTGTACTCCCACTTGCAGTTGGAACACCTACATTTGCTATATACCCATCTAAACTTGAGCGAAATGAAAATGATGTTGGACCACTTCCACTGGCTTGTCCAGTATAGACAAAACTTGTAAAATCGATTTTGTAGCCACTTTTTGGTGTGAGGGTAAATTCGAAGTACTGGGTTAAATCAATACTGGATGTATCCCAAGAATTCGCATTATATCTATCATTTGCAGAAGAACCAGCAATCCCTGACCCGCGACCAATCCCAGAAACTGTAATATTCGAATTGACAATTTGGCCTGCTATATATGGGTTTGATAAATTGGGAGTTGTACCAGTAATCGGGTTTGTAAAAATACTCTGCCCCCAACCCTGAAAACTTACAAAAAGGAATATCAAACTTAGAACTATAGCTTTGGAAAGTCTAAAACGTAGGCAAACGTCTTTAGAGAGTAAATCTTTTCTCATTTTTGTTAAAATTTTTTTTCGAAGGCAAATGTAAACTATTTATTGAATTCTTTGCAACTTGTTTAAAAATTTAACATTAACGTAATCAATTAACCAAACCATTGTTTAATATTCACTAAATAACAATAAAGTTTTTTCACATCTCAAATACCTTAAAACATTGTTTTTTTCTTAAAAATAATACGTCCGAGTTCAAAGAATGACATGAATAATATCTCATAACTTGTGGAATAATCGATTTTGTGGTTAACTTTTTTGTTAAAACCTTACTTGATCACCATCATCTGACTATGCAGATTCTCGATATGCAGGATCCTGGAGAATGGGCTACTGATGTTTTTCAACTCTTCTTTGGCATGGATGTAGGTGTACCGGGAAGCAATGTTGTACATATTGGAGACGAGCACCAGCCAACATTCTTTCGCTTTGGAGTTATAAAGTTTGTACTTGCCGTTCTTCTTCTCGATGACTTGGCGGATCTTCTCGGAATGAAGCTCATCAAACAAAGAAAACCGGTACTCCAAAAACAAAAGAACGCCCTTGTGATGGGGCGTTCTTCTGATATGTTTGACAAATTTGGTATTCTTGTTATTGGTGATCGCAGATGATATTTCCTTGATCAATTGCTCTGGCTGCTGGTAAAAATCTTCCTGATGATAATCGATGCTGAGGTAATAGATTCCCGAAAGGCTTTTGTAATCGGAAAGCAACGCTTCCACAGTTCGGAAGATGTGGTTGATGTAACTTTCCTTTTTCTTGAGTTCAAAATGATTGATAATCTCCGAAACCTCAACACCGATGCTTTTTCCTTGATAATTGATGATGAAATCCGGACTCTCGCCTGTCAGATTTTCGATTTCTATATCTGGATAATAAGCAAATAAAGTGCTGAGCAAAAGGAGCTCTGTCTTCTTCTGATATTCCTCCCGCTCGTGCAGATTGGCACTGCCGATGGTGTCATACCACTTTACCAGATTGTCCGATCTGCCGGATTTGGAAGCCATACAAACGTCCAAATTCTTCTGAAGGTCTTCACAATAGATCATCTTGAAATTATTAGAAATTAAACCTTTTTAAAATTAATAAATAATTGATTACAAAACACTTATATGAATTAAAATTAATAATAAAGAAAACAAAAACAAGTAGAAAGAACAAAGGCAAAAAACCGATACAAAATCAATAAAGCTTCACAAACAAGCAATGACAGTGGAATTCCTGATCGGATAAATGAATTTTTTCACATTATAATCCCGTAACTGACTGTACAAAAAACTAATTGTTATATTTGCAGCCATATAGACAAGACCTTAAAAATAATAATACGAATGGATTTTAAAAACTTCAAGATGCCCTACAGCATCAATCCAGATTACACCAAGAAAACAGCTTATTTCTCCATGGAATTTGCGATAGACCAAGCGCTTAAGATCTACAGCGGTGGTTTGGGATTCCTTGCAGGTTCTCATATGAAAAGTGCTTACAATTTGAAACAGGATTTCGTGGGAATCGGGATCTTGTGGAAATATGGTTACTACGACCAAAGCAGAAATATGGATCAAACCCTGAATCCGATCTGGACCAAGAAAATGTACAGTTTCTTAGAAGATACGGGCATCAAATTCCAAATCGAGATCCACAACGCTCCGGTTTGGGTAAAAGTTTGGTATTTGGCTCCAGAGACTTTCAAAACTTGTCCAATGTTCTTCCTGAGCACAGACGTTCCTGAGAACGATCACCTGTCAAAAACCATTTGCCACAAATTATACGACGCCAACGAATCTACCAAAGTGGCGCAATACATCCTTCTTGGAAAAGGTGGTGCAAAACTTTTGGACGAAATGAATTTCGAAAGAGAAGTTTACCACTTGAATGAGGCGCACGGATTGCCGGCTGCATTTTATCTATTAAGAAAATATGGTGGCGACCTGGCCAAAGTGAAAGAAAAATTGGTCTTCACAACACACACGCCAGAAGAAGCAGGAAACGAAAAACATAACATTCACCTTTGCCACGATATGTCCTACTTTTGCGGATTGACAATCGATGAGGTCAAAACCATCGAAGGCGTTCAGGATGACAGGTTCAACCACTCGCTTTGTGCTTTGAGAATGGCGAGAGTTGCGAATGGCGTTTCCCAGTTGCATGGTGTAGTTTCCAGAGAAATGTGGAACAAGTATCCGGGCATTTGCGAGATCAAATCGATTACCAACGCTCAGGAATTCAAATATTGGTCGGACAAAGCACTTTACCAACATAAAGAGGATGGCGACAACGAGGAATTTGATATCAGAAAAGCATACCTTAAGAAAAGAGCTTTCCGTATTGTTGCAGACCAGACCGGAAATATGTTTGACCCGAAAGTTCTAACCATCGTTTGGGCAAGACGTTTCGCAGGTTACAAAAGAGCCGATCTACTTTTGGCAGATAAAGAGCGTTTCAGAAAAATGCTTTCTAACAAAGAACATCCAGTGCAGATCATTTGGGCAGGAAAACCTTACCCGATGGATTATGGATCAATCTCAACTTTCAACAATTTGGTTGAGGAAAGTAAGAATCACAAAAACATGGCCGTCCTTACAGGCTACGAATTGTCATTAAGCAAAGCTTTGAAGCAAGGTTCGGACATTTGGTTGAACAATCCAAGAGTTCCAAGAGAAGCTTCCGGAACCAGTGGAATGACCGCTTCTATGAATGGATCAGTCAACCTATCGACTGATGATGGCTGGATCCCGGAATTTGCGAAACACGGCGAAAACTCATTCGTAGTGCCTAAAGCGGATTACAACAATTGGCCAACGATAGAGCAAGATAATTTTGACCTCAATAATCTTTATGATGTTTTGGAAAACGAGATCATCCCTGCTTATTACGAAAAGCCAGACCAATGGAGAAAGATCGTCCACACCGCGATGGATGATGTAAAGATCCAATTTGGAAGTGATAGAATGGCTGATGAATATTACAAGTTGTTGTATTAATTCCTCGCCTAGATAAATTACTTAAGCCTTTCGGATTTTCTGAAAGGCTTTTTTATTTGAATTAATTTTTTAATTTAGTTTCTAGAAACACACCGATCATGATCTTCGATTTTCTTTTCCCAAACCGCTGTCTGGATTGCAATCAATTGATTGACAAGAATGAGATCGTTTGCGAGATCTGCAAAGACAATATTCATTTTTCCCATCATCAATTCTCAGAAAATAATGATTTGAAGGAAAAGGTTTCTCTCCTTTTCCCTGTTGAAAATGCATTTTCATTGATGCTGTATGAAAAGGAAAGTCTGGCGCAAAAGATCATTCATCAATTGAAATATAACCATCGGGAAAAGATCGGGAAGAATCTCGCAGAATGGGTCATCGAGAAGTTGAACTTCGAAGACAGAAGGCCAGACCTAATTGCTACAGTTCCACTCCATCCCAAAAAACTAAAACAAAGAGGCTACAATCAACTTCATATTTTCGGAAATGAATTGGCAAAGCATTTTCAAATTCCAATCAGCCATTCTCTTCTTCAACGAATAAAACATTCCAAAGCGCAAGCAAAGAAAGACCAGAACGAACGCCTGAAAACAAAAAATGCCTACCAGCTGACCGAAAAGATCCATGATAAGCATATATTATTGATCGATGACGTTTACACCACCGGAAACACAAGCTCAAATATTGCTTGGGAAATCCTACGCAATTCCGAAAATGTGAGAGTCAGTTTATTGGTTATGGCAATGGACATGTAAATATAAATAAATGGTTGATAGATGATAATTGATGAGTGATCGATCATCATCTATCACTTATCGTTTATAATATTTATCTCTGTAGTTTTTCGCCATAAGACAAATCGCCTGCATCGCCTAAACCTGGTGTGATGTAACCTTTTGAAGTCAGACTTTCGTCCAAAGCACCGATCCAGATATTTGCTTCAGGATAAGCTTTTTGGATGGTTTCTACACCTTGCCTGCTTGCAATCGCGGCAACGATATGTATTGAAGTTGGTTTTCCATTAGTCAAAAGATCTTTGATGGCTTCAATGAGTGAAGCGCCAGTTGCCAGCATTGGATCAGCCACGATCAAAGAGCGACCATCTAACTTAGGGCAAGTCAGATAATCTTGTTTGATGGAAAAATAATCGTTGATGTCATGTTTTCTATAAGCAGCTACAAATCCGCAATCTGCTTTATCAAAATAATTGAGAATCCCTTGGAATAATGGAACGCCAGCTCTAAGAATTGTGGTGATCACTGGTTGTGTTTCGATTTCTTTTACGGCGATCTTCTCAAGTGGCGTGGTGATTTCGATGTCAATGAAATTCAAAGTTTTGCTGATCTCGAAAGCGGCAATTTCGCCGATGCGTTCCATATTTCTACGGAATTTTAAACGGTCATTTTGTACCTCAACATTTCGAAGGTCATTGATCCAGGAATTCACTAGTGAGAATTCTTCTGATAAAACTTTTAGCATTTCGTCTATTTTGTGGGTAAATATCGTAAAAATTTGGAAACTGTTTAAATTTGGTTTCAAATTATTTTAAATGAAATTCGTTATTTAATGATATTTTGATTGTTACAGGTCGCTCCTATGGAGCTTTGAGATTCGTGATGATTTTTATCTATTAACAGGTCGTCGCTCTGCGACTTTTTCCAGAATAGCTTTTTAATGAAACTAATTTTTAAATCTTAATAGATAAGGAAAACCTCAATCTAGCCCCGATAGCAGCGACATCCTTTTTCTTTTTTGGTACTGAAACTTCAATCTGGATTGCAAACGTTCTGAAAAAGAAAAAGATATAGCGGATAGCGGGTTGTAATGGTGAATTGAAGTTGAAACGTGATGCTCCTAAAAATAAAAAACCCTCCCGAAGTTTTTACTAAGAAAGGGTTTCAATTTTTATTTTTGTCTGAAATAGATCTCGATCGGCACTCCGGTGAAACCAAAGTTTTTACGAAGTTGATTTTCAGTGAATCGTTTGTAAGGTTCCTTCACATATTGCGGAAGGTTGCAGAAAAATACAAACTGTGGCGATGGTGTTGGCAACTGCACACAATATTTGATCTTGATGTATTTTCCTTTGTTGGATGGCGGCGGCATTGCTTCGAAGATCGGCAACATCACTTCATTCAGTTTGGACGTTTTGATCTTTTTCTTACGGTCTTCGTAAACGACCATTGCCATTTCTACGGCTTTCAGGATCCTTTGTTTCGTCAAAGCAGAAACGAAAAGAATGGGGATATCGTTGAACTGACCAATTTTATCTCTAATGGATTGCTCGAAATCACGGATCGTGTTGGTGTGTTTGTCCTCGATGAGATCCCATTTGTTAACCAAGATCACGATTCCTTTTCTGTTCTTCTGAGCCAGTCCGAAGATGTTCATATCCTGAGATTCCCAACCTTGCGTGGCATCCACCATCAATATCACGACGTCGGAATACTCGATAGAACGGATGGATCTCATTACGGAATAGAACTCCAGATCCTCGGAAACTTTCGCTTTACGACGCATTCCGGCTGTATCTACCAACACGAACTCGTGTCCGAATTTGTTGTACAACGTTTGGATACTGTCTCTTGTAGTTCCGGCAACATCGGTTACAATATTTCTTTCAACGTCAAGAAGTGCGTTCGTCATTGTAGATTTTCCTACGTTTGGACGACCTGCGATGGTAATTTTTGGCAAACCTTCGAATGGATCTTTATAATCCGTTGTCGGGAAATCTTTAACCACCTGATCCAGCAATTCTCCAGTTCCGGAACCTGTTGCTGAAGATAAAGTGAAATATTTTTCAATGCCTAATTGGTAAAATTCAGTTGCAGGAAGTTCCTCTTTCGAAGAATCCACTTTGTTTACCACCAAGTATAAAGGCTTGTTTGATTTTCTTAATAATTCGAAGATCTCCTGGTCTGTGTCTGTAAGTCCGTCGTCAACACTTACCATAAAGATGATGGAAGTTGCTTCGTCTACAGCCAACTGAACTTGCTTGCGGATCTCCACCTCGAAAACGTCGTCTGTTCCTACGTCATAACCACCTGTGTCGATCACGGTAAAATCAACGCCGTTCCAGTCAGATTTCCCGTAATGACGGTCTCTGGTAACGCCGGCAGTAGAATCTACGATGGCTTCTCTTCTTTCTAATAATCGATTAAATAATGTGGATTTTCCTACGTTGGGACGCCCAACGATTGCGACAATATTTGACATAAATTTGTTTCTTGGTCTCAGCTCAGGTTAAGAATCATTGAGCGTAAGACTTGGTTAAGAATGGGTTACTTCGACTTTCGAAGCCCAAAATTTTTGCAAATGTACGAAAATTGTGGCTTGGTTGGGTTTAAAGTTTTGGGTTGAAGAGTGTTTGATTTAATTCTAGAATTTTGAACGCAAAGTCTGCTAAGATTTTCTGTTTTTATTGAAAATATTTTGAGGTTCGCAAAGACACTTCGACAGGCCCAGCATAAACAACAACCTTATCAAAGATTTTCATGTTTTAAATAGAATAGTTTATCCGAATCAGTGAACTTGAATCTTTTTACCTTTGCCCTGTTTCTTGATTTTAACTTTTGGACGAGAATTTGTTATATCTAATTTAAATATAAACTATGAAAAAAGTATTAATTGTTCTCTTGGTGGCTTTTATAATGATCCAGTTCTTTCAAATTGACAAGGTGAATCCTGCAACCAATGACGGGATGGATTTTATCAAAATTAAAAACACGCCTGAACCGATCGCAAACATTATCAGAAACTCTTGCTACGACTGTCATTCCAACGAAACCAAATATCCGGCTTACAGTTACATTCAGCCAGCGGGTTGGCTTTTGAAAAATCATATTGATGAAGGCAGACTGGAACTTAATTTTTCAACATTTGCAACGTACGATGCCAAGAGACAAGCACATAAGTTGGAAGAAGCTGCTGAACAAGTTGAGCAGAAAAAAATGCCTCTGGAAAGTTATACACTGGGACATCCGGATGCAAAATTGACCGATGAGCAGAGAAAACAATTGGTCAATTATTTCAGAATGATCCAAAAACAGATCCAACAAGCCAACGCCTTATGACAAACGAAATATCAGCAAGTTTCAAAGATAAAAACATCGTTTTCTACGACGGCGAATGTGGATTCTGCAACCATTGGGTGCAATGGATCTTGGAAAAAGATAAAAATGACAAGTTCTTGTTCTCCTCATTACAATCCAAATTTGGACAGAGATTCTTGAATGAAAGAAATCTTCCTAATGAAGTTTTTGACACACTTTATCTTTGGAAACCTGACAGTTTTTATTTGACCAAATATCAGGCAATCTTGGAAATTGCTTCAGAGATTGGTGGAATTTATTCTTTGGCTTCGATTGGAAAAATACTTCCGGATGCGATCGGGAATCAATTTTATAATCTTGTTTCCAGAAACCGAAAAAAGTTGGCAGCGAACCAGTGCTTTCTTCCAAATGCTGAACAGCGGAAAAAATTCATTGAATCTTAAATAAAACAAAAAAACACGTAATATATTTTACAATATATTTGAAGTAAATAATTAACTAAAAATTGACATTACGAAGTATAATCAATAGACCTTTTTCAATTATTTTTCTCTATTTTGCAGTTTTAAAGGAAATCTATTGAAAATTCTCTATTATTTATGCTTTTTTCTATCGTCTTGGGTCCCTGTGTTTTCCCAAACACTCGACATCGACAACAGACTGGACATCGATCAAAAAATAGAGAACATCATCCTTCAGAATAAAGATTTTGGGAAGGATACAATCAAACTGAAATCCTATCTATCACCACTTTTAAAATCTTCTGACAAAAGGTTACAGTCTGTCTATTACAATCTATTGGCGAACGGCGTTTCCAAAGCTATCGACAAAGTCAATCCCAGAAGTGACCAATATTATAAAAAATCTATTGAAACGGCGAAAGTTGCCAACCACTCTGGATTAGAAATATGGGCGCTGGTGAACTATGCGTTTTATCTGTATGACTATACTAAAATGTCGGAAGCTCTTGAGATCTATATGGATGCTGACCAAAAGATCCATAGGACCAATCCCGAACAACTTATTTTCCCCAGCCATTGCTACAAGAACCTGGGTTTCTTTTTCGGGACAATTGGTGACACCAAGGAAGCAATCAGTTATCTGAAGAAAGCGGCAAGATACGCCCAGCCGAATTCACGAGAAATGGCAATGATAAAAGACAATCTCGGTTATTATCACATTAGTCTCAATGAGTTTGAAAATGCGGAAAAATATCTTTCCGAAGCGGGAAACATTGCTTTCCAGATCAAAGATTACGAACGATATGCTAAAGTCCTTGGTAATTATGGAAGCTTGAATTACAAGCAAAAAAATTATCCTGCGGCAATCAACTTCTTTCAACAAGACCTTAAATATTCTAAGCAATCAAAGGCTGACAAAAATACGATGTACTGCCTGATAGAATTGAGCAAGGCGCTCATAGAAAACAATCAGATCACGGAAGCTAAAGATAACCTGAACAAATCCATCAGCTATGCGCGCTCCAAATCGTATTACATGAAATTCGAGAAGGAGATTGAAGAACTTAATCTAAAGATAGCCGTCAAAGAAAAGAATGTTCCTAAAGAATTACTTTCCAGACGAAGATTGGACCAACTGGATGATTCTTTAGCTTATCTGGATAGTCAGAAAAATCTGGATCGAAATAATATTCTGGCTCAGAAAGAACGCTACTCTAGCAAACTAAGTCTTGCGAATGCGCAATATGAAAAAGAGCAGCTCAAAACAAATGCTTTCATCGTGATCGCTATTCTACTTTTGATCTTGATCATTCTCATCATCTTCATCAACAAAAGACAACAGCACAACCGAAAGACCAGATACGAAAGAAAAGTGCTTCAACTTCAGCTGGAAAAACTAACCTCCGAACAGAAGTTGAGTGATGCTCATTTTACATTGGATTCCATGAATGTCTATCTTACTGAAAAAAATCTGCAGATAGAGCATCTTAATAAAGAAATCAATCGGGTTCAAAAGCAATCTTCCTACTCTATTTTGGAAAAGGAAGAGCAAAAATTACAGACGTTGCTAGACTCACATCTGATGACCGATGAGAATTGGCAAAAATTCAAGAAGGCGTTTCAGAATGAGCAGTCTTTTTTCTACAAACAGCTGATTTTGGATTTCCCAGACCTTACAGAATCTAATTTGAGGATCATCCTTCTGTCCAAGCTCGGACTGTCTAATCCCGACATTTCTTCACTACTTGGCGTGACACTAGATGCAATAAAAAAAGCCAAGCAAAGACTACGAAAAAAAATTGGCTCAGATTATGATTCTATCTTGTCAGAGATCTAAATTCCATTTTCATTTCCTAAGCTATTTCTATCAAAATCAATTATACTCAATTGGTTTTCAAAAATTGTAAGTTTATATTTTTATATTTGCACATTATGGATTATAATACCGACAGAACACAACTATTAATGCCCGAATATGGGCGCAACATACAGCAGCTGGTGGAGCATTGCAAAACCCTGCAAACCAAAGAGGAAAGAAATGAGATGGCACTTGCCATCATCGAGTTTATGGGGCAGAGAAATCCACATCTTCGCGATGAGGAAAACTACAAGCACAAACTTTGGGACCATTTGTTTATTTTGGCAGACCACAACTTGGATGTAGATTCTCCCTATCCGGTACTTTCCGCTGACGATCTGATAACGAAACCTAGAAAAATGGATTATCCTTCTTTGGATAACGCCTACAAGTTCTACGGGAAAAGCATCCTGCAATTGATAGAAAAAGCAATTGCACTGGAAGAAGGTGACGAAAAAGAGGCCTTGACCCACGTGATTGCCAACAATATGAAAAAGTCCTACAATGTTTACAACAAAGAACACGTGCAGGATGATGTGATCTTCCGTCATTTGAAGGAACTTTCGAATGACAAATTGGACCTTACCACTTTGGAATCTCTGGAAAGAAGCAAGATCTACTACGCTGCCAACAGAAACAATAACAACAGGAACCCAAACAACAACAGCAGGAACCCCAATCAAAATAACAACAATAACAGAAGGAATAACTTCCAAAACCATAAAAACAAGAGAAAATAATGAGTAATGCGTTCGAAATAAGAGGAGGAAAAAAACTAAGCGGAGAGATCACACCACAAGGTGCGAAAAATGAAGCTTTACAGATCCTTTGTGCTGTTTTGCTGACTGAAGATGAAGTGCGAATTAGCAATATTCCGGATATTAAGGATGTCAACAAATTGATCGACATCTTACAGGACTTTAATGTAAAAGTTACCAAAAACGGAAAAGGAGATTACACTTTCAAAGCAGATGAGGTCAATTTCGATTATATAAAATCTCAGGAATTCAAGAAAGATGGCGCAAAACTGAGAGGTTCTGTGATGATCTTGGGTCCGATGTTGGCGAGATTTGGTGAAGCCTATTTGCCAACACCTGGCGGAGACAAGATTGGGAGAAGACGTTTGGACACGCATTTCCAAGGTTTTGTGGAATTGGGAGCAGAATTCACTTACGATGAGGAAGAAGCTTATTATTCTCTAAGAGCCAAAGAACTGAAAGGAAAATTCATTCTTCTAGAAGAAGCTTCTGTAACCGGAACGGCCAACATCGTGATGGCAGCCGTTTTGGCAAAAGGAAAAACGAGCATTTACAACGCTGCTTGCGAACCTTACCTTCAGCAATTGTGTAAGATGCTGAACAGAATGGGCGCCAACATTACAGGAATCGGATCCAACCTTTTGACTGTAGAAGGCGTTGAAAAATTACACGGAACAGACCACAGAATGTTACCAGATATGGTAGAGATCGGTTCTTGGATCGGTTTGGCAGCAATGACCAAATCGGAGATCACCATCAAAAATGTAAACTGGAATGAGTTGGGCGTGATCCCTAATACCTTCAGAAAATTAGGAATTGAATTGGAACAGAGAGGCGACGATATCTATATTCCGTCCCAAGAAAATTATAAGATCCAGAAATTCATAGACGGATCCATCTTGACAGTTTCAGATGCACCTTGGCCAGGCTTCACGCCTGATCTTTTATCAATCATTTTGGTTGTGGCAACTCAGGCCAAAGGTTCTGTTTTGATCCACCAAAAAATGTTCGAAAGCCGTTTGTTCTTCGTTGATAAATTGATAGATATGGGCGCACAGATCATTCTTTGCGATCCACACAGAGCAACCGTCATCGGAATGAATCAGGAAACACCGTTGAGAGGAACCACATTGGTTTCGCCAGACATTAGAGCAGGAAATGCGCTATTGATCGCGGCACTTTCTGCAGAAGGAAAATCAATCATTCAAAACATCGAGCAGATTGACCGTGGCTATGAGAATATCGACGAAAGACTGAGAGCGATTGGCGCAGACATCAGAAGAATCGAACAGTAATTGCAGTTTTTTAGTTGTCAATTGACAGCTCATCAATATAAAAAATAAAGGAAGCTCATTATGAAGCTTCCTTTGTTTGTTGTAGGACTGGTATTTTGCAACTCATCAGTTTATATTCACCAAGGTAATTTTCGATCTTATCTATTTCGTCATCCGTTATATTCAGAAGAAGTTTTACGTTTCCGAAGTTATTGCCATTCAGATATTCGATATGGGCGTTCACGATCTTGTAGCTGACCTTGTAATGGTTGTAGATCGTGTAAAGCAGGATGTCGAATCTTATTTTACCATTCAGTTCTATTTCCAGGATTATTTCCTTTGCGGGCTTGTGAAAGAAGCCTCCTTTCTGCGTTTCTTGTGGATAGATCATAATTGAATATTTTTTTGGTGAGTTGATTTGTTATTTAAATTTATTTTGGATGGGAATCACAATGAATTGATAAAGATAGCAGCCGACGCAAACTTTGAATAAACTTTCCAGACTTGCTAAGATGATCAGCAGAAATCCCACTGCGAAAGCTGAATCATAATATCCATTAAGCATTAATAAAAAAACTAATAATGTAAAAACAGAACCCAACGTCGCCGCAAATCTTTTCGGTGCAGCGAAGATCGGTTTCGCCTTCCATCCAAATATTTTTGAGATCGATTTTGAAAAAAGGGCTAAAGGAGAAATTGATAAGCCTAAAGCCCTCATAATAAAATCAAAAACTAAGAGTAATACCAAATACGGCCACTTGAAAAAAAAGGCGACCGCAAGAACAATGACCACCAAAAATGCCGTTGATCTAACTGTATTTTCGTCCGTGTAAAATTTATTTGATTGATCCATTGTTCCTAAAATTTTTAAATAAAAAAAGCTCTACCGGGAAAGGTAAAGCTTATGACATATTCTCTCCTATCCAATGATCTACTTGGAGTTACACATAATGATTTGAGAGAAGATGCGGTTCATTTAATTCTAATTCTGTTGCAAATATATAAATTATTTAATTCCCACCAAATAAGTATGAATTAAATTTAAAAAAATTTTATTTGAGTTCTCCGATCTTACTCAATTTTTCAGAAGCCGCCAAACCATTTGGATTACAACCAGGTTCACCTTCCGGAACTTTTAGGTTTTTATCCTGATAGAATTTCTCCCAAAACGCATTGGTCTTCTTGGTTTTCGGATCGATAAAAGTCATAGGCTCCAAAGTGAAGATCTGATCCTCGCGAAACGCTCTCTCCACAAAATCCGAGCAGTAATAGGAATGATCATCCAAAATATAATTGAAGTTATAAGGCTTCCCCACCAAAGTTTCAGCCTTCGAAACCGAATTTGGGATGGATGATTTGTATTCTTCTTTCAAACGGTAAACGTCAATTTTTTGTCCGAGTTTGGTTTGCTCTTTCAAAAAAGAATTGAGTTTTTGTTTCTGAGAACCACCTTTTGGAGCAGCGTGCAAAACGTACAGATGGTCAGATTCCTTCTTCACGATCCCGATATGGTCGTAAGAAGTTTTCTTTTCCGTTTGCGTCACGTTGTTGATGGCGCCAGACAAACCAGTTTCTACAGCTGGCACAAAAAGCAGATCTCCGTTTTCCAAAATTGAGGTATTGTAAGTTTTACAACTTAATGTCAACAAGAACAAAAAAAGTAAAACCGATTTTTTCATAGCTGCAAATTTAATAAATTCAATGATCAAAGTTCAAGATTTGATCTACCATTCCAAACTTTGAATTTTGAATCTTGAGTTTTGAACTATTTCCACTATTTTTGTATCCCAAAGTCAATAAACAATGCCGAAAATATCTCAGCGCGCTCAACATATGCCCGCTTCTCCAGTTAGAAAATTAGTTCCGTTTGCAACTGCAGCAAAACAGAAGGGAATCAAAGTTTATCATCTCAACATTGGTCAGCCTGATATCGAAACACCGGAAACAGCGCTGGAAGCCATCAGAAACAACCATCTCAAAATCTACGAATACGCTCTTTCTGAAGGTAATTTGGACTACAGAACTGCGCTTAGAGATTATTACCATTCTCTAGGATTCACAGACCTTACAACAGATAATTTCATCGTGACAAATGGCGGTTCAGAAGCTTTGAACTTTGCCATTTCCACACTTTGTGATGATGGTGATGAGATCATCATTCCTGAACCTTATTACGCGAACTACAATGGTTTTGCAGGAACTTTCAACATCAATATCGTTGCTGTTCCTTCGACTATCGATACAGGATTTGCTTTACCAGCAATCGAGGAATTTGAGAAAAGAATTACGGATAAAACAAGAGCAATTGTCATCTGTAATCCAGGAAATCCAACTGGATATTTATATTCAAGAGAAGAACTTGAACAATTGGCTGTGATCGCTAAAAAACACGATATCGTCATTATTTCCGACGAAGTGTACAGAGAATATGTTTACGACGGCGAGAAACAGATCTCCATGTTCGAATTCCCAGAAGTGGCCGACAACGTCATCGTCATCGATTCAGAATCCAAAAGATACTCAATGTGTGGGGCGAGAATTGGTTGTTTGATCACACGTTCCAAAAAAATCCACGATGCTGCGATTCTTTTTGCCCAAGCAAGATTGAGTCCAGTTCTTTTGGGACAAATTGCTGCAACCGCCGCGCACAAAAACGATGCAGAATATATTGCAAAAGTAAGAGAAGAATACAAACAGCGCCGTGATCTTTTGGTCGGATTATTGAATGAGATTCCTGGTGTGATCTGTCCGAAACCAAAAGGTGCCTTCTATTGTGGTGTAGAATTGCCGGTTGATGATACAGAAAAATTCGCACAATGGCTTTTGGAAAGTTATTCCAACAACAACGAAACCGTTATGGTTGCGCCAATGGGTGGCTTCTACAGCGAGCCGGAATTAGGAAAGAAACAAGTGAGAATCGCTTACGTTTTAAAACAAGAAGACCTGAAAAGAAGTGTGGAGATCCTAAAAGATGCGATCACCCAATACAATTCTGAATTTAATTAAAAAAAAATACAATGATGAAAATAATCAAAATTGGATTCGTCCTTTCTGCTTTGACTTTCTTTTTGCTAAGTTGCAAAACGACCGCTCAAACTACTTCGGCCATCAAATCGGTTTCATACAGACATACGATGGGACGAGGTGGTGCTACATCGATCAATGCGACCAAAGATTCTTTGGAATCATCTGCAAGAGGTGGCAGAACGGCGGAATTCCCAAGTTTTAAAAAGAAAATAAACCCGAAGGATTGGACAAAATTGGTCGCAGGACTTGATATTTCACTTTTGGAAAAAACCCAAAGCGGAGAAATACGTGGACATTATGATGGTCCAGATCAGATCTTCACCATCGTAACAGATTCTAAAGAATATGAATTCTACAACGTTCCTGCCGAATCTCCTGGTTACAAACAATTGGAAAAACTAAAGACCGATCTGGAAAAACTACTTCCTCAATACAGATAATGACAATTCAAGAAAAAGTTTCTCTTAAATCTTACAATACATTTGGCGTAGATGCTGATGCAAGATATTTTGCCGAAGTCAATTCCGCAGAACAACTTACAGAAGTTCTAAAACACTCCAATCCTCAAAATCCCTTGCTCTTCTTAGGTGGCGGTAGCAACTTGCTTCTGACAAAAAATTTTGAAGGTTTGGCAATTCGGTTGAATCTGAAGGGAATTACCGAGCAGATCATTAATGATAATGAAGTTTTTGTCACTGCAAACGCTGGCGAAAACTGGCATCAATTCGTAATTTTCTGCTTGGAGAAAAATTATGGTGGATTGGAAAATCTATCATTGATCCCAGGGAACGTCGGAACTTCGCCGATGCAAAATATTGGTGCTTACGGAACCGAGATCAAAGATATTTTTGAGTCTTGTAAAGTGCTGAATCTGGAAACTTTGGAAATAGAAATATTTGACCTTGACAAATGCAGATTTGGCTACAGAGATTCGATTTTCAAGCAGGAAGGAAAAGGAAAATATGTCATTTTGGAAGTGACTTTCCGATTGACCACAAAAACCCACAGAATTGATGTCGAATATGGCGCCATCCAATCGGAATTGGAAAATATGGAAATCATTAATCCCACTATCCAAGATGTTTCCAAGGCGGTTATCAAGATCAGACAAAGCAAATTGCCAGACCCGAAAGAAATCGGTAATGCCGGAAGTTTTTTCAAAAACCCAACAATTCCGCTCGCTCAATATGAAACTTTAAAACAGAAATTTGAAAATATCCCGGGTTATCCAAACGGCGACTTGGTGAAAGTTCCTGCAGGTTGGCTGATAGAACAATGTGGCTGGAAAGGCAAGCAAATCGGAAATGTAGCTTCGCATAAATTGCAAGCTTTGGTCATTATCAACGCTACGGGAAACGCCACTGGAAAAGAGATTTTCGATTTCTCAACCATGATTATTGATTCCGTAAAGGAAAAATATGGAATTGAGTTGGAGCGGGAAGTGAATATTATTTAAAACATAAAAAATGAAAGTAGATATTTGGAGTGACACACGTTGTCCGTTTTGTTTTATTGGAAAAAGAAATTTTGAAAAAGCCCTTCAAGAATTTTCTCAAAATGATAAAGTCGAGGTCAATTGGCATTCATTCCAACTCGACCCGAATATGAAAACCGATTTGAGTAAAAATCATTACGAATACTTGTCCGAAGTGAAAGGTTTTCCGATGGCTCAAATTATGCAAATGCACGAAAATCTGATTCAATCTGGGAAAAATGCTGGCATTGATTTTAATTTTGATGAAGTGAAAGTTTCTAATTCTTTCAAAAGTCAAATGTTGGTTCAACTCGCAAAAGAGAAAGGAAAAGCGGATGAAATGGAAGAACTTCTTTTTGAAGCTTATTTCAAATTGGGAAAAGATATTGATAATGTTGAAGCGCTTTCCGAAATTGGCGAAAAATTAGGATTTTCAAAAGAAGAAACTCAAAATGCGGTGCAATCTCCGGACTTGGCAAAGTTGGTGAAGAATGATATTTTCGCTGCCAATTCCTTAGGGATCAAAGGTGTTCCGTTTTTTGTGTTCAATGAAAAATATGGCGTCTCTGGTGCGCAACCAACTGATCTGTTTTCTGAAGTTTTGGAAAAAAGCTGGTCAGAATTCACAGAATCCAATTCCGAAATCAAAATCATTGAAGAAGGCGATTCCTGCGACGTGGAAGGAAATTGCTAATCAATAAAAACAAAAAACACAACTATGAAAATCGCAGTTTTAGGAGCCGGAAATATGGGCATTTCGTTTTCAAGGTCGTTCTTGAAATATGAATTGATAAAACCGCAAAACCTCCACCTCATCACCAGAAATGAGAACAAAAAATCCAAAATAAAAGAATCTTTCCCCGACTCGGAAATCTCAACGTTTGAGGAAATCAAAAATCTGGAAGCCGATTTGATTATCATCGCAGTAAAACCTCAGGATTTTACTTTCGTTGCGGAAAATTTGCCTTTCAAAATTTCAGAAAAATCTTTGGTTTTATCGATAATGGCGGGAATTTCTATCGAAAAAATTCAGAAACTTTTAAACCATAAATTTGTGGTTCGTGCAATGCCAAATTCCCCTACGCTTCTGGGAATGGGAATCACGGGTTACACGGCCGCAGACGGAATTTCTTTCTCAGAATTAATGAATGTCGAACGATTATTGAATTCGACAGGACGTTCAGTTTATTTGGAAGACGAGAGTCTTTTGGACGGCGTAACAGCACTTTCCGGAAGTGGACCTGCGTATTTCTATTACATCATCGATGCGATGATAAAAGCCGGGACCGAAATGGGAATCGATGAAAATCTGTCGAAATTATTCGTAAAACAAACGATGTTGGGAGCCTATCACCTTATCAATAATTCTGATAAATCTTTGGAAGAATTGATCAAAGACGTCGCATCCAAAGGCGGAACAACAGAAGCTGCGCTCAAAACTTTTGAAGAAAACGAATTGAAATCAATATTGACAAAAGGAATCTTGGCTGCGGAAAATCGCGCTAAGGAATTGAATAAATAGATTAAGTTTGAGAGTCGGAGAATTCGAGTGTGTCAGGCTGAAGCTCTCGAAGCCCAAATTCTGTAAAACCAAAAGCCAATTGCAACGCCAACGGTATTCAGAATGATATCATCAATATCAAAAACACCGAGTCGTGTGAAATATTGGAGACTTTCGATTAGTATAATTGCGAAAAGAAAGTTGATGATTAAAGCTTTAAAATCGTTGAGTTTCGGAAAGATAATTCCTAGAAACCCAAAAGGTGTAAACATGATTATATTCCCGAAAACATTGATGACAATCGTTTTCCACAGAATCGTTTCCTTCACAAAGCTAAAAGTCGAAACAAGCGGTGACAGCCTCACAATATTAATCTCATACTGACTTCTCCCGAATCCAAAAAACATCAGATACAACAGAAAAATGGTGTAAAACGGAATTGTAATTTTGTAAAACCTCTGGAACATCTCTGCAAAATTACAGATTCTAAAGTTCAAAATTATTGCTGTTGCTGCTGTTGTTGCTGAATTTCCAAAAATCGGCGGTAAGAATTATTATCCAAAGTCTGCTCTATCACTTTTGGATTTTCCCTCACATACATTGGCACAATCGGCAAACTGGTTTTTTCTTTGGTATTTTCATTCGTGATGATGACGGAAACGCTGAGAATGTGATTGGAAAGACCTTTATAAGTTCCTTTCACAGGTGTACAATCGTTGAAATCTCTTCCAACCGCAATCTTGATGTGACAATCGCTTACCCAGCAATTATTCGTAGGGTCATTTCCCAGCCAACCATAACCCGGAATATAAACCTCGACCCAAGCGTGCGTGGCACCTTCACCTCTAAGTTCCTGATTACTTGGACTAATGTAACCACTTACATACCTCGAAGGAACACCCAACATTCTCAACATCGCCAAAAGCAAATGGGCAAAATCCTGACAAACGCCAGCTTTCAGTTTCCAGATTTCATCAATTTCGGTTTCATAATCTGTAACGCCCTGTTTGTAGGAAAAATTCTCATAAATGTAAGTGGAGAGTTCTGTCGTGGTTTCCATCACAGACAATTCTGGTTTTGCAATATTTTTGACTTCTGCAAAAATATCTTCTTTGTTTTCAATCTTTTCCTGACGGACAAAATCCACATAAGGAAACACCTGACTTTGCTCCTTCACATCTTCCCATTGCGTTTGGACATCCATATCAATCATCGGCAATTCTATCGGATAAGTCTCCACCACCAATTCGGATTTGATCTCCAGAAAATTATGAGGCTCTACGATTGTAAATACGCCAACCTTGTTGGTAAAAAAATCAAAATAGAAATCAAGTTTGACATTGGGAAAAAGGCTCAATTTCTGACTGATGACTTCCTGAAAATCATTACTCAAAGGCGACAGGATAATTTGATTGGCACTATCTGTAACAGGCGATGGATATTCGTATTTTGTAATATGTAAAACGTTGAAAACTGGCATTTTTATTAATAATTGATGGTTGATAAGTGATAAATGATTAATTGCTATTTGTGAGTATTTTAACTATTAGATCTTCAGAATCAATCCGAAAAAACTTTGATTAAAGACATTCACTACTTCGTAAACATCGGATTCTATCTTGGCAAGAAACTGCATTTTTTCATCTCTGCTCCTCGGATGTCTCGTGAATTGGACATTTGCGATACATTTTCCGATGAAGAATTCCACAGATTCGTCCTTTTCTTCAGCATTGCTGTTGGCTTGCAAATGTTTGGCAAATTTTTCTATTTCCTGAAGACAATAAGCTATTGAATTTGG
>Ga0308171_1002237_pt1 | contig 21243 bp, 34 predicted proteins | sample PhyGR1_FD_202135 | JGI IMG/M metagenome (GOLD analysis project Ga0308171, IMG submission 202135) | Phyllosphere microbial communities from UC Gill Tract Community Farm, Albany, California, United States - DLSLSG.R1 | ecosystem: Host-associated > Plants > Phyllosphere > Unclassified | place: USA... | reverse complement strand
CTGAAGTTCGGCGGCTCTGTTCAAAATCGGCATTCGTTCATTCCTGGGTTCATCGGTGCGGCATGGCGTAAAAGCCTATCCTCCGCGGTGGATAGTGCGCCGCATAATTGACGTAATCAATGTACTTGCAAGTTGCTTATTTTGCACACGTACAGGGAAGTCTCTAACTCCATGTTATCAAAGATAAAATTCCATACGATCGACAAGTGGAGATATTCAACTTTTTTAAACTCTGCGCTCGCCCTTTGATCCCACTGGCAATAACTCTGAGTTGTAAGTACAACTTAAAGGAGTTACGCAAATGGGATTTCGGGTCTGGGGTAAGATCGACGGTGTGAACTTTGATCAGACTTTTACCAGTGTCGCGGAATGGCGCGAAGAACGCAAGATGATCGGTCGCAAGTCGGTGATCACGGTGAGCGGAATGGCAAGCGTCGAGGTTGCAGCATGAGTATTCTGCTTACCCTTGAACTTCGTCAAAAACTGCTTCACAACAATGCGACGGCACGCGACACTGACCATGTGCCGGTCGTCAAATGGTTTGCACCATGGGGCGCTGCAACGTGGCTACTTACGGAAATGGAGCAAGACGGCGATATCTGCTTCGGTCTGTGCGATCTCGGCCTTGGCGAACCTGAACTCGGTTATGTCAGTCTGCGCGAGGTAATGTCCGTAGAGGGACCATATGAGTTGAAGATCGAACGCGATCTGCATTTCCACACAGACAAGCCGCTGAGCGAATGGTTCAAAGCAGCAAGGGCGGACCGGCGTATCGTTCAAATTTGAGTTGGAAAGGCCCAGCGTTTGACTGGGCTTTTCTGTGAGTGATTACCGGCGATTTCCCCTGATACGTTCAGCGTAAGCAGCGTCCCACTCGGCTTGTTGTTCCTGTCGTTGGATTGCCCAACGCTCCTTGTCGAGTCGATCCTTGTGTTTCAACCAAGCGAACCACAGCATGACGATGCCGACGAATGGCATGGCGAATGGGAAGAAGATGCAGCCCATCACAAAGTGGATTAGGCCAGAGATATGGCCTACTTTGAGTTCGGATAGTTTCATATTGTCCATTTGTGTCTCCCTTCGATTGTCGTTGGCAAGCATGTTGCCATGCCCGCAAAAGGGCAACCTAAGACGAAAAACCCTGCTAGCGGGGTGCACTAGCAGGGTTCTCATCGGGAGGAGTTTTTGCAATGTTGTTGCCTTCTATTTATCGCCTGATGCTTCCTGCACGGCTCTTAACTCGGCTATCCATTGTTTCTTTGTAATGGTCGTTGCCTCTTTGACCTTGGGTACGGCGACTTGATCGTAAACAGGACGCCGCTCAACAATAGTCAGATTGCCAATCGCCCACGGTTCATTCGTATCCGTGCGTAAAACGTACTTCGCATTCGGGGCGATGATGTTGTTTGGGGTTCCCCATCGAATGAAGTCATCAACGGTCATTTCCCAGTCTTCGCCGTTGTGGATTGCGCGCCGTTTCAGCGCATAGAACTTCTGCTTTAAACGCTGTTTGTCTTGCATTCGTGTCCTTTGAAAATACCCCAAAGGCTTCACTTTGAGCGAAGTCCTTGGGGCTGAGCAGCAGACGCGCACTTGCAGCGTCCGGGGGTATTTACGCCACGTTGGCTCTATACGGATCGTGAAGATAGCCGGGGTGGAAAGCAGTCATAGAGGCTTATAGAGCGCCAGCATGATACTGCGCGTAATGCTGCGCAGTTTGCTGCGAGCGCAGCCAGTGACGCTCTTTGACGTGTTTGTGTATGGTTTGGCGGTGGTCACTTCACTTCGAGTGAAGGGCAGATGTCGCGCCCATTTTTCTCGACTTCTCCAACGGCTATGCCAGTGACCCAAAGAACCCAAATTGGGAAACGCGGAGCGTTGCGACCAAACTCAATGGCTATGCCATCTGTCCGATTGGGATTTCCCAAATCGGAAGAAGCGCAAGCGACCGCGCTAGCAGGAGTGAGCGGGTTTGAGTGCCAACGAAAAACGCGAAGCGATGTGCAGCCGCGTGTTTAGCAAGTTGTATCAAGTGGAGTGCTTTGGTTATCTATATAGAATATAGATAAGTTAAGTATTCTACTTCATATATGTTGCTAGTACACGATATACTTATATGAGTTAGGTAATATACTTCAAAGCCGTTGATGCGAACGGCGATGCGGATAGCGCAATTCCGCTAAATACAAACGCAGGCGCTCCAGTCTGCACTTTATGTCTGGCGACATCGACCTCGGATTACTCCAATGATCCGAGGTCTTTTTATGAGCAAAAATAATGACCTATGAGCCTCTAAGATAGTAGATTACATAAATAGATACAGCAGAACATGGAAATTGGATTTTCCCTGCTGTAACGCCAAACATAAAGGTCAAAGATGAAAGCCAAAGAATTTCTGATACTCACGCGAGTGCAATCCAAACTCGTTGATTTCCCCGAAACGCAGGTCGAAGACTTCATAGAGAAGATGTTCAAATTCTACTCACGAAGCGCAAAATACCAATCAGAGCGTGGCGTCCAGTTTACGCTAACTTTCGATGAGTACCTGTCACTGTTCGATAGCAGCGTTCTCAACAGCATGGCGCGTTCGTTCCAAAAGGGAACCATCGAGAAGCGCCAGTCTTCCGATTACGCACTCGTTCTTAGTTGGAAGTCCCGGCAGGACAAATTGTCGGGTGTAATGAACGCGGACACGGCTCTGATCTGCCCGCGTGGCGTTTCCATCTTCAACTGCAAATACCTTCCCGGTGAAGAGAGGGATGAGAAGGCACGCAAGAAAATGTCCGACAAGAAAAAGGGCAAGGCGCGTCCAGAGAGCGTCAAACAGAAAATCTCTGAGACCAAGACTGGCCAGAAATACGACGATGCACACTGCAAGGCTATTTCCGATGGTTTGAAGGGCAAAGCAAAAACAGCGGAATCCAATGCGAACCGTGCTGCGGCAGCAAGAGCATATTGGGCTGCAAAGAAACTACAAAAGGAGAACTCAGCAAATGAGCAACAATTCGGAATTGATCAAAGCCATTAAAGACGCAGAGAACGCCATTACAAAGGCGATCAATGCGTTGAAAGACATTGCTTCGGAAATTGAGGCCGAAGAAATAACGGCGGATATCCCGACATGGGAAGCAAGCCAAAAATAATAAGAAGACTATCAGGAGTTATTACAATGACAATTTCACAAAGCACATTTTCAGATATTTTCGCAGTCGTAGAGAAGGTAATTGAGCAAGCGCCGGATTATCTCGCGCTGGACCCAATAGCGGACCTAAAGGTAAAGCCGGTCGTTCGTATCCAATACACACGCAAGCCGAAACTGAACGCATCAAGCGCGTTTATGACCTTCAAGAACAAGAGTTCAAAGAACTGGATCGGATTGCTGCTTGGAGATCTTTGCCACTTCGTGACCGGCGCACAGGCCGATATCGCCATCATGCACAGCAGCGCCAGCGCGAAGAGCAGTTCAAAGCATCGTGCACAGACATGGCATGAATTCGTCTCCGAACTGTACACGGACAAGATCATCAACCGCAACGACATTAGCGAAGCACAGGCAAAGCAGTTGGTGAAACTGCTCGAACTGCTTTCCGCAAATGGCTTCAAATTGAAGGGCTGCGGAACGCTAGAGTTTGTCGATGAGAACGGCGAAACGCTTTAATTAGCCCTATGGCTTGTGGGTTTCTTTACAGGCCAATTCTTAAATTGAACAAAACAATCAACGGCTGTAGGTCAGAGGTATTGTTTCGCATTGGAGTTGAATAAAATGGCAATTAGTAAGTCTGATCTGGCAATTTTGAAGTTGTCGTACACGCCGGAAGAATTTGGCCTTCTTGAAAGCGCAATCGCGCATGACCCTGCTTTGGTAGCAACGGCTGTAACACAAGCCGTACCAGCGAATGTCGGTGACATAGCCGCGTATGATCGCATCATCTGTTCGCTGTTCGTATATGCGCGTGATGAATACGAGAACAGCAACCAACTGCCGTATTGGGCAGAAGAGTGGTTCGACAAGCACTTTCCAAACGAGGCTTATCGGGACTTCTACGAATGCGCTCTGTTTAATGGCAACAGCCGCTACAACGGCATCAAACTACTCGGTTTGTGAGGCGGGGGGTGTCCGCTGAGCCGCAGGCGAAGCTTCGTTCGTAAACTCACTCAGTAACCCGGCCCGATGGCCGGGTTTCGTTTCACCCACTCGGTAAGACCGCCGTAGCCAGACGTAGGATCAATGAAAGGCTAGGCACTGCGTCAGCGCCTTTCCACGCGAAAAGAAGCATCGCCAATGTGCCGAGCCACCAGCGCGCAGGGATTTCCAACTTGTGTCCCCGGTTTTTCACATACAGCCACTTCATAACGAACCTCTGGCTAACAAGACCATGGCGACCAGTATCCGGACGAACAGTTGTTACGAAAGCTGATTTGAAACACGTTAGCCGACATCTGTTAATATTTTGGTAAGTTTTATGAAAAAATTCTTAACGGCGCTCTTGAAGCGTCAACCGTCGCTCCCCAGATGATGAGGAACGGGCTGAAATGCCCACCGAAAAAGGCCACGACGGTTCCTCGCAAGGGTTTCATCAACGGCCTCTATATCTTGAGGAAACCTTTGCGAGCGTCGGCTTCACGAGCATAGGACTGGTCAGTCTTGGAGGCGTCTTATGCACCAATATGAAGGACAGACGAGTGTATTCACTCTTTGCTCTGGAATATCGGAATGCCAAGGGCGAGACACTTCGAGTGGTCCATACTTTCGGTATTACCGATACTAGGATCATCAGTTTGATCTCGCTACTGAATAGGGTCTTCCCTTAGTGGACGATCAGCAAGATCAAGCCTCTCGGAGAAATCCGGGGGGCTTTTTCTTGTGTGGATATGCCCTCCGAATACATACAGTGTAAGCATACGGTGGCAGCAGGCATGATTACCTGAATACTTCGCCGGTCGAGACATTCAAGTAGAGCCGATTAGGGATCGTCATTCCGCCGCAGTAGGTAAAATAGACGGGCTTGTTCTTGTGGTTCATTGATTTCAAAAAGCCGCCGACATATTCGAAGTCAGATACCTTACAGGTACCATTATCAATTAGTTTCCTCGCGGCTTTCGCGAATGCGCTCTGGTGCCTCTTGAAGTCGTCGGACTGCGAAACGCTCTGCGTAATATCATCTGCCAAAGCGATGGATGACACGAAGCAGAGAAGCAAAACTGAAGCCATCTTTTTAAAAGCAAGCATTGCTCAGGAAACCTTCCGCGCTAGGTTTCGAATGTTGAAAGAGATTTCAACGAGGGTGCCGAGGGCGAACGAGAACAGCAGCATATATGCGCCTCGATCAAAATGTTTAGCGCTACTGACGCCAGCGGCGACCTGTTGCTCTATGCTCATTTGAGCGTAGCCGAAGCCGATATAGATCTGACCTGCTGCGCCGATAACACCCATGATGGCGACGAACGCCGCGCACTTTGTAAAGAACATTCTGATTACCCTTAAAGCGATTCCAGATCAGTTTACTCGTAAAGGCTGCAAGAGGACATGTATGGACGGCCTCCGCAGAACAGTATCGCCCTTTTGATCGATGCCGTGGACCTGAAAAACGTGCTTGGCGATATCCAGGCCGACTGTGATAACTTCCTTCATGGACGGTTCTCCCGATTGTGACCTTTGACAGCCACAGTATGCCACAACAGTGTTGGGTGCGGAGGCCGTCCACCTCATCACTCCACAAGAAGCCCAATCTGCTCGATCCAATTAAATACGGAAAGCAGAACTCGCATTTCCAGATGGGTTCCAGAACAAGGCAGAACCCATCATGATCGAGACAATTATTGCTTTCATCAAAGCATTCGCAGCATTCCTAACAAGCGCTGGCATCAACCCGGCACACCTATTCGCAGGCTTTGCCGGTGCCTTCGTGCGCATGTTCATTCAAGGCAAGAAACTCTCCACGGAGATCATCAGTGGTTCATTCGGTGGTGCGCTGTGTGCGGTGTATTTGGCTCCACTGCTCGCGCAATGGCTAAACATTACCGACGCCGCCGCGAATGGCGGTCTTGCGTTTGCTATCGGAATGGTCGGGCTATCGCTAGCGGAAGGCTTTGTACGGATCGCGCAGAGATGGGCAAACAACCCGCGCATCGGTGACATCAAGAAGATCGCGGATATCGTCAACGACAGCAAGAATGACCGGAAAGACGCAGGCGAATAAGCCGAACAAATAAATACCCGGAAGTTAATTTCCGAGGTGTTCAATGACATTCCGTAACAAGTTTGAAGCCAAGGTTGCCGCGCAACTTGGCGATGGCTTCGCATATGAAGCGAAGCGACTACCCTACACATTATCCCACAAATATCTGCCCGACTTCATCAACGAAGCCACGAAGGAAATCGTTGAGGCGAAGGGCCGTTTTCCCGCAAGCGACCGAGCGAAGATGCTGGCTGTAGCCGCGCAATATCCCGGCTACCGCGTAACGATCGTCTTCCAGAACCCCGATGCGCCAATCAACAAGAACAGCAGCACGACCTATTCGGGCTGGTGTGAGAAGCATGGCATTGCGTGGAGGAAAGCATGAGCAACGCAATCGGAAAGCACATGAAGACCATCCGGGAGTAGCGCCAAATCCTACAGGACTGGACCGCATATGTGCACATACTGGACCGCTATTGGAACTCACCCAGACATGCGCTCCTCCTCGACTATGATTCCATAGTCGCCGGCTATCATCACAATCTAGATGTTGCAAAGACCCGTTTGAAGGCTGCGGCAACCGCAGGGAACATCGTAGACATCTCGGATGCAGTAGTTGGCCACAACTTGCTGCTGGTGTGCGGTCCGAACAAGGTCGGTAAGAACAACGCGGGTAGCAAGCAAAACGTCCGCGCTGACATTCTAGCGATGGACTTCTACAGGTGTTTTGACCGGATGACAGAAGCGCAAGCACATGTTCTATCGATCCCTCACATCACAGCCCCAAAGCCTGATACACCCGTTGCAGACCTTGCCCTGGCCCTACTAGTCGCACGTTACGAGCCGGTAGTACTGGCTAGTTTTGCCGATGCCGCAGATGCGATGCTGTACCGTCTTTCTGTATGACCGCTATATACCCGTCGAGGCGATGAAGTTGAAAAGATTTTCCCGTTGTAGCGATGCTTCATAGTCAACGGTTGATATCGTGAGACTTTTCTCATTGCCAACGATAAGCGGACCCAGTGCCTGCGCATCTGGGTCCGATGGTGTTCTATGGAAATGGATGATCAGCCCATCAAAGTAAAAGCGAAATATTGGTACGTCTTTCGGTTCTTCTTTCCCTAGGTCTGGTACGGTTTTGGTACCTGAGGTTGGAGATTGGTTGTGCTTTATCCCAATCGTCCGCAACTGGCTTAGACTGGCAGGGTAGAAATCGATAGGCGGCAGCGTGTTATTGACGAGAGCGACACGCATTGTTTCCAAGTCTTTGTCCAGAACATTGATGTCCTTGAACTCTTGCAGCCTTGTTGCGGCTGCCCTCCAAAGCAAACTGATCATGAATAGACGAAGCCGATCCGGCTCGGCCACTTCGACGCTTCTCACGCCATACGGGCCAGTGATAATATGGTCATCGAGTTGCTGGACTGGCCCCCATCCGCTCCATACCATGCGGTTTGAACGCAGAAATTTGATTGCCCAATCATCTAAATCGGAAAGGATTTTTTCTCCTTCTGCGGTGCAAAGTTTATTGTCGTACCAACTGCTCCAGCGTTTTTTTCCTTTCGCGTCACCGCCAACTTGAACGAACCCTGTACCCTCATTGGTCGTTTGTGTCAGTGCGCGAGGGATAATGTGACTTTCGACAAAAGATCCTTCTTTCAATGTCAGCGCGCATTTTCCCGAAGCCATCATGAATCCCTTCGCATGAGATTGTGAATATCGTCATTTCTCCAGATAGCAGTCATGCTTGTGGTATCTTGTCAAAGAACTTCCAGTATGCCGCGAATGCACCGGCGGCGATCAGATCAAGAATGAACCACGACGACCGGCTCAAATGCACCGGAATAAACGGGTTAAACAGCAACACCACGCAAATGAAGCCAAAGACCCAACCCGTGAACGCCTTGTGCTGTTCGTACTCGATGTAAGCGAAGAACGCTGCGAATGCCATGATGACAAGGCGCAGCATACCGTAATAGCCGTAGGGCAACGGCAATACGGCAATCACCAATGCTACTGCTGGAACGAGGATGATGTGGCGCGGAAATGTGATCATGTAAGCCCCCAAACATGTCTATGAAAATCATCTAATTCACAAACATAAGTTTGGAAAGCAGGCGCATACAATCTTTTGTGGAGTGCGTTGCGGATTGCTCGTCTTACGCTACAAGTCAGTAGTGCGGGGCGGGATGATTAAGCCTTTTTGTCAAGGACGTATGCTGTATAGGCCACTTCAACCCGATGAACGACGGCTTTCATCAGGTCTTTGAGGATCACGATATGATCGTCGTCAATCACAACATCTTTTCCATCATTGTTGCGTCCGCTGCGATGCACGAGGTCATGCCGCATCTTGATGATGTCTAGCATTTCTTTCTCGTGATTTTCGTTTTCAAACAAGTTCATTTTCAGTACGGCTTTGTAAAAGACGGCCACACTGGCTAGGTCGTGAAACGAGAAACGCTGCAAATAGTTCTTGCTTGCAGTCGCCACATAGTTGGGGTCCTTGGCGATGTCGATAAGTTTAGGTTGATTGTCCCGAAGGGCGGGAGTTGCGCCGACGAGCGCAAGCAGTTTGTCGTTATCGTTGGTGACGATCTTGATGAGCCGGTCGCTCAAGTATGCCTCAAGTGCGATAATATGCTGGAGCGAAATCATTTTGTTGAATGCACGCTGAGCACTTGGCAGTATCGTTGAGCCGTAGTGTAGATCGTCTAATTCTTTGACGGTTGCGTTGTAAACGCCGAATGGGTCTTCCGGTTTGTAGTCGGCTAGAAAGTCGCCATATTTTTGTTCAAAGGTGTTGTCTGCGAACTCGACTAATATGTGTGGGGAGCCTTTGACGGCGACCTCTTTGCCAACCGCTGTTGCGAGAACGACCACCTCAATTTCCTGCTGGCAGTCTTCACAGACGATCTTTGTTTCCGCGTGGCCAATGCCGTCTGAATGCCGATCCGTCGAAAGGTCAAAGACCGTAAAGTCAAAGATCGCATCCGTAACGTGATGTTCCAGAACGTTAAGGCAATCAGGGTTGGGGCAGGCAAAGTTGACGAGCAGACCGTCATAGCCAGCATCCATCAAGTCCTTCATGCTGCCCATCTAGGCCTCCGGAAGTTGTGCGTTTAAGTGTCCGCGCGTTTATAGATCATGATTCTCTATAGACGAGGATCGAATTATTCCGCGATCAACCCAACAGGTTTCCACTCTGCGTTGCATGCCTCGATTAGTGAGGCATCGCGGTTCAAAACGGCGACGAGTTCAACGGGTGACAACGAGCGGAACATAAACGAGTAGAGGGCCTTGGATTCAGACGCTTTTCGTGTCGAGAATGAAATCGAAACCGTCCGGGTTCCGCTTCGCTTCCGCGAAGTCGATTTGAGGATATTGTTTCGTTATTTCAATTATTTCCGACTTGTCAGACTCCGTGGTGTTGGGACCAAATATCATGCCATCAACCTCATTCACGAGGAAAGGTAAGTCCTCAACGTCCTTTGATGTATCACGCCCTTTACCCGCAATACGCCACTCTTGTTCGTAAGCCCAATATGCACTCTTAGTGAAGAGGAGCATCGAAAATTGTCGTTTCCCGTCGATCGGCTTAATACCAGCGCAATGTTCGACTAACTCTTCCGTAGTGAAGACTGGTGGTATTTCAGAGACATAGTTTATGGGTCGCGCTTCCGACCAACACGAGTGCAAGTCGTTGTTCCGTAGTCGCACGGCGACTCCCCGCGCGTTGTCAGCATAATGGGACCACATGAGAGTATTCAGGGGGCTTGTTGTCAAAGAAAGGATTTTCACATCTTCGTTAAATGTCCGCGACTGCTTCCTAACGGAATCCCACCGATCTCTCATCTGCTTGAAGTAAAGGCGTGAACCGTCTTCAATTAGGCTTCGGAGAGCCTTTATTTTCAGCAGAGGACTAACCCCACTTATGGAACGCATTATACGCTGAACATCTGCGGTTGGGTTCGGTGATTTCGCATTTTCTAAGACTGCGACGACTAGTTGTTCCTCAAACGCCCGCCGGTCGAGATTTAAGCGCAGATCGAACTGAAGGTCGTTGGGATCGTTAAGAGCCTTACCTTTCGACCAGCGCAAAGTCCGATCTCTGAGCACGATCTTTGCAGTCTCAGTGCTCATGTATTTGAAAAAATGCAACCGATCGTTTTGCGCGATGGGCGGGACGTGAGTGACGGTTTGATCGAAGTTATGAAAGTGATTCAAGTTCGTGTCTCGGCATTGGCCATTCTGGCACGTTGTCTTCGTAATGCGGGGCCGTTGCATCAACTGCGCTTTACTCTCACAGGTTTCCATACAACGCGTTCGTTCACTCTGTCGAAATCAACAGGCTCCAACGAAATTATGCAAGTACCGGGATCGCATTGTGCGCATCTAAATCTAAGCGTGCGGTAGTCTCTGTGTTTTCCATAATGGATGGCCAAATCCCTAGCGTACGCCTTGGCCTCACGCCCGCATTGTTTGCAGCGGGCTACGACAACCATTCTTCGTTCAGCAGCGTATCCAAGGGAGCGGTCAGGCATCTCCCTAGATTAGAACGAAATGAGAACATCGACAAGGCAGATCAGTGGTTGTCGAAATCGTTGTTCGGGCTATCGCAGACCTCACTCACGTAAATTTCCAGCAATGCCTGCCGTGTCGGATCGCTTTCCTCAACGAAGCGAAACTCCAACTCGCGTAGCCGTCTTTTCTCAGACAGGAATGCTCCAACGAACTCTGCATTCGACATCAGGTTGTCTCTGCTGAATTCGTCGGCTTTGTATGTGGGCTTCGGGATATTGAGGATTTGTCTAGCAAACTTATAGGCGAGGGCGGCTTGATTATGTTTGGAACTGTCGCTCGTATGCTGCCTGAACCGCCCCTTCACATTGTTAGTGCGGCCCACGTAGATGACTTTGCCGTTCTCCGAGAAAGTATAAACCCCAGCGCCTCGCTCCTTGGGAGGCAACTGGTTCGCCCGTAACGGTTCCGACTGCATGAGCGCCTCATATTTCTCATGTAAACGCTCTACCAGTATTCGGAACTTCTCGTGCATTGCTCAACCAGTAATGAATTTGATCTACCGACTCCGTTTACACTAAGTTGCAAAAAGAAAAAGCCCCGGCGAACCGGGGCTTTTCTATGCTAAGGACCAAATGAGCAAACGGGATACCATCTCATGTCGTCCTGGCCTGTCCTTTCGGACAAACCTAGATGGGACTCGATTTGCCATAGGAATAGGTACTTGAGTGCCATTTTCTCGTTCGGTAGGCCATTCACCTCGTACTTGTCGCACCACTCGTAATACCACGGGTAACGACGGCTAAGTTCCTGCTTGGTGTACAAACCCGTATACTTAGTGCGTGGTTCCGGTGGCAATTTGATGGGGCGGCGAATTAAACGATGATCGCTGGCCGTCAGCATCGAGACATCATGTCTCAGATAATCTGCCGTTAGCAGTAGACCTCTGTGCCTTCCCTCTAACTGAGTGTAGCGCAGACGCCGTTCGCTATCGTCAATTCGGAGGTCGGACCTAATTGCACGCCACTGCTCGTGGACTTCGTTGAAGCCTCTAGCAGCCCCTTGCGATGCGCTAACAAACTGAAGCATTCTAAGTGACGCAAATTCATGCGCCTTTTTTAGTGAGTACGCTTTGTATTTGAAGTCGTCCCACATTCTCTCAATCATGATGAAGTCGAAATCAGTGAACACCGATTTGAATTCGTCGGGATAGATCGGATCTGGGCCGCCCTTCATTATCCGGTCACGCAGTCCATTGAGCCGCTGCAAATGTAGGCGCTCACGAATTTGATCGTTAAACGTATTCATGCAGCCCTCCAGACGAAAAAGGGGCGGAATAACCGCCCCCTTTGTTTTCTACCTCTATCGCTATCACGCATCGGTATTCACCGTCGAAGCAGCCATTGCCTTGTTATAGGCAGTGGACATTTCGGCAGTCCGACGCTTCACGAGACCCAAAAGGCTATTGTGAGCCATCCCGGTATCACCGAGAATTTCCAATCCGTTCGGGCCCAGACGAAAAATGCCTGATCCGTAGTTGTCTTCACTCAAAGTGAAGGCGGCTTTCATCGCATCCGTATAAGGGACTGTGATGATCGGCTTGAGAGCCGCCGCCTTGGCTTTTGCCTCGACAGTCCAAACAGTGCGTTCGCGACCATGAGGGTTTTGCTGTGCGGTGTCAGCCTTCACGATTTCGGAAATCAACGGCTTGATGGGTTTACCATCGATAAGGGCGATCTCAGCATCACCCAACAACAGGTCGGCCACATGCTCGTGGCTGTACTCGTTGTAGATGAAGAAGCGGATCACACTCGCGTATTTTTCATACGAGCGATTGGGAAACCACTTCATCTTGTTCTCGCCACTGTCGAGGATAACAGGTTTTCCATTCTTCATGGCCTGTTCCCAATGACCGTCGATCATCCGAACCAGTGGAAGGAAGATATTAGGTGCCGGTTTATTGGCGTCTTCCTCTCCGGTGAGTTTTACTGGCTCAAGTCCATGGCGCTTGCACATGGCATCAAGCGCAGCAGTGAAGCCGGTATCGCTGATGTACGCAGCGCCCATTTCGACAAAAGCAGCGACCATTTTAGCCAATGCTTTGCGTCCACGAGCCTCTGCTCCCTGTAGGGAAGAGACCGCATCCTTAACCTTTGAGACGAGTTTCTTCGCCTCAAGTACGGAGTTGATTTCCCCTGCAACGACACCTTCAACTGCGGTGTTGATAGAGGTTTCATTCATATTGATAGTCATAGCGTGCTTCCTTTCAGTTACGCTGATTTCCCCATGATCGGGTCAGTAGGCTTGACCATGGGTTAGACCGCAGCGTTGATCCCCACTGATTTCTCAGTGTGTCGGACCACCAACACGTCGGAACACGCGCCCTACGACGGGCTATGTCTGGTGGCTAAAAGAAAGGCTTACGAAGGCCGTCACGAAGAAGGCTATCCGCACGCAAATGACAATTTCAAAGAACAGTCCGTCGATCGCTCAACGAGACATGGGTGTTCTATCATGGGTCACGAAGATTGAAAGTATTAAATTGAGTTAACCATAATATTTCTGCATGTTCATCTTACGTTCTTCGATTGATCCATAATATAACGTTTCACTCAAAGTGAAGGGTGTTGAATTACTATGAAGGTATTACTTTGATTATTAAAATTGTAACTATCGGATCTTCACTTTGAGTGAGCGATTACCAACGGGGAATGCTGCCAAATTATCTTGACGACATTCTAATATGAGGGATCATAGCAGTGTTCAAAGGAGTTCGATTATGACTGAGACTATGCCCGACCACATCAAGAAGCCGATCAACATAAACGGCTACGCACATTCGCGAGCAGCGCAGGACCGCAAGGACAACCTGTGGAAACACATTCGTAATGCGTTGAAAGGTTCAGCCCCAAGCCCAAAATAAAAGTTTATCTCTCGTCGTTTTCCACTTGCGCGGACTGAATTCTCGGACAAGCATGGATATATCGAAAACAACGAGAGAACAAATGAAAGTAATTTTGAATACTATTATGGTGGTGTGTGCAGGTATTTTGTTGGCGATGGTTGGTCTTGTCTATCACGCCTACGAATATGGAGTTCCGGATAAAGCATCACCTCTAAAAGAATTGCTTGAAAACTACGGACTAAACTTGCTTGGAGATTCACTTGCAGGGATAATGGCTTTGGTTACCCTGCTGGTTGTTGCGGGCACATTCGCTCATCAAATCGAACAATCAAAGCAGACCGTCAAAGAGATGAAAGAGCAGAACGCAATTGCGAAAGCGGTCGCGAGGGCAAATTACAAATTGTCCTTGTTTGATAAGCGATCCAATGTCTACCAAGAACTGAACGAAATCTCCATGATGGTGAATGCGTCTGGCACGTTTGAGCAAGACGCTCATAAGAGGTTTGTTAGGGCTGGTCTGTCTGCGAAGAACATCTTCGGTGGTCACAAGAAAATCGAAGAGTGGGTTGATCATCTGTTGTACTTGGGCAAAAAGGTGAGGACGCTACACCTCATGATCGAGAGTTATGAGGACCGTCAAGTTTCTGGTGCTTTCGGTGAGAGAGAGCAGGAAAAATTGCAAGAGTACCGACAGGAACTTGCAGAGAAGAATATGGAGTTGGTCGATGTCTACGATTGGGACGTAATGGATGGTTTATTTCTTCCATACATTAGGCTCGAAACTGACATAGTAGTTACGGAAAACCAGTAAGCCTTACAGCGACAAAACAGCAGTAACGCAGGTCCTGTGCAGACCTATGTAGGAAATTACATGATCCGCCACAGCCTGCGTTAAAAGCGTCAAAACTTTTTCAAACCTGCGTATTTTTAGCCTTTTTGTTCATAGGGCAACCGATCTTTGCGCTCGCCCTAAACTCTTTTTGGCAACAGACATACGACGCACATCGAATGTCAGAGGTTGTCATGCAGTACGTTGCTTATTACCGAGTTTCCACACAGAAGCAGGGTGCGAGTGGTTTGGGCTTGGAGGCTCAACGCGCTGCTTGCAAGCGGTTCAGTCCGATAGCCGAGTTTATTGAAGTCGAGTCCGGTAAGGACAACGACCGCAAGCAACTGCGTGAGGCAATGGAGTTCGCAAAGGCCAACAAGGCAATGCTGATCGTTGCCAAGTTAGACCGGCTCTCACGTAAAGCCTCGTTCATATTGAACCTGATGGATGATGGCTTTCGGTTCCGTTGTGCGGACATGGAGAATGCCGACGAGTTTCAACTGCACCTGTATGCGATCCTCGCACAGAAGGAACGCACGATGATCTCCGAGCGGACAAAGGCTGCGCTGGCAAGGGCTAAGGAGCGTGGTGTGCTATTGGGTGGCTCTCACAGTTCGAAACAAGAGCGTGCGGACATCTTTGCGCAAAGCATCCACGCAGACATCCAGATGCTCGTGGACAGCGGCATAACAGGGCCAGCAGCAATTGCTCGTGCATTGAACGAACGCGCTATACGGACGCCTAGAGGAACGGAATGGGGCGCTGGTCAAGTCATTCGTCTGCTTCGAAGGGTGGGGCAAGAATGAAGCATATCCCCCCCTTTGAACAAAATAATCTTTATATCTGCGCTCCAACTCTCTGATTAAATTCTGTGAAAAGTTTGCGCGGTCTATGCAACTTTAAGGTTTGCCCATAGATGGTAATTCGATCTTGATGGTGGTGGGAGTTGTTCAGTGGGCCGTGTGAAAGAGTGGATGATGGAACGGCTGGAAGCGCAAGCGGAATTCGTCGAGTTCGTCCAAAGAATCCTAAGCAAACAACAATATGAGTTCAGACATGGGAATGACCCGTGGGAGTCGTACCCTGACGATCCCTATCCGTACGATTTCAGTGTTAGTGGTCCAGACGGAGTATTATCGCTGGTGGACGTCAACCTTTATGGTTCAAGCCAAATTGACCCCGCGCTGATCGCTAACGCGTTGTTGAAACTTTGTGCTGAAGCAAAGAAACTTCCGGGGCTTGTACGCACGATCTTAGTCGTAAACGTGGAATTACCCCGCCAGAGTTCCATGTTGGAAGGCAGATTAGACGGGATAGACTATCAAGTTATAGATTTGCAGAAAATTAGAGGGTTCATCGGTGAAGATGAAGACGAAATGGACCGGCTCTACGAATTACTCGATTTTCTTCGCGACGATCACCCAGACACTTTAGGTCCTGCACTAACTCCGCAAATATTCGATAGGCTGATACGAGCCGCCCAGCGCAATCAGAAAGCGTTTTCTCCGCTTGTGGAGGATATAAGGGATTGCCGTGAAGGAGATGGGCACGCGTTTGAAACAGTATGTTCCAAAGCAATAGAGGCCGTTTTCGCAAACGAGTTCAATCGATGGGTTAGACAGAATTATGTAGAGGGAGGATTTCATAAACTCGATCTACTTGGTCACCTGCATCCCAAAAACGACTTTTGGCTTGGGCTAAGGAGCGACTTTCGAACACGATACATTGTCTTTGAATTTAAAAATTACAAAGAGGCAATTTCCCAGAACGAAATCTACACCACGGAAAAGTATCTTTTTCCCGGCGCGCTACGAACCGTTGCAATAGTTATTGCCCGTAACGGTGAAGACGCAGGCGCTACTCGTGCGAGGAACGGAGCGCTACGTGAGTCTGGTAAACTGATACTCATGCTGACGCAGGCCGACCTGATAACCATCATCGAGAAGTTCGAGGCGGGAGAAGATCACCATGAACCATTGGTAGATGCCCTGCATAATATGTTGCGTTCCCTTGGACGCTGAAAACCCGATTGAATAGCATGGGGCAGTGGGGCGGACACCTACGCGCCACCATGAGAGGAGTTTGACCGTGACTGCACCAAAGCCAAAAAAGTTGCCTGAACATGGAAAAAAGGATGCTTTTGCTTCTTTCCTTGAAGACCCCAACAAAGCGTCTTTCCGTGACTTTATGAAAAATCATATGGGAGAAGGTCGCGAATATGATTTCAAACGGGAGTGGCTTGAGGCAAACCAGTTAGTCAAAAAGATTCTCGGCTTTGCTAACAAAAAGGGGGGCGTTCTCGTTTTCGGCGTTGCGGAAAACGATGACGGAACTTTTGACGTCACCGGGTTGTCTTCAATGGAAGACAAAGCCGACATCACGAACAAGTTGCAGAAGTTTCTCCCCACGCAATTAATGGAACAAATTTCAGTTCTCGATTTCGCGTATGATGCTTCGGAGTATGCTGCTCTGCAAGGTAAAAAGTTTCAGGTTGTTGCCGTAGATTATGACCCTCAACATATCCCCTACATGGCAATTAGTGAGACGACGGGTGTTAAGAAGACAACGATCTATGTGAGGCGCGATGGTAACACTGCGGAGGCGACATACGAAGAACTCCAACAGATCATCGACGCGCGACTTGCGGTGGGGATTTCAAGCGAAGGTGAGCGTGAATTAAAGAAGCACCTCGAACAACTAAAAGCACTCTACGAGGAACTGCCAAGACGTTCTCCCTTCATCCCTGATTTTGGGTTCGCGAATTTGTTGCGGCCGCCCAGCCATAAAGGAGAATTATACTCGGATTTTATCGAGAGAATGATTTCGGAAAAGAAGAAAGTCATAGAGAACGAGGTAAAAAAGTAGTTTCTGAGACTGAGCATTCTTCGGTTGCCCTGAGTTGTCAACGGCTATTGATAGAGAAGCACGGTAGCAATGATGCTGCTGGTGCAAAGGTAGATCGAAGTTGACGAACGCACTGGAACTCCTCAAGGCAAGCGCAACGACTGGTCACGTTGGTGGCCGCAATCCGCTGGAAATCTTCTACGATAAGATCAGAACGCAGATCGAATACGCTGGTCAAATCAAGGCAGGTAAAGACATCAACACACGGAGCCTGTGGTTCCGCAAGGATGGTGCCGGTTACGTGGTTCGGATCGGTCGCAACGCTTTCGAGATCGCCGGCAGCAAACTGTTCCGTGCTGCTGATCTCGATAAGGTGGTTGAAATCCTGACCGCTGCAAAGACGACCATCGAGTAGGATAAGAAATTGCAAGACACCATTGCGCTGCATTCGCTGGAGCGTTCGGAGCGGCTCAAGAAGGGTCGTGCAAAGAAGAAATAATCGGACGGTTGTTTGCGCAAACAACCTGTTGTTCGAAAGGCCCTAGCCGTTTCCGACTAGGGCCTTTTCGTACCTGTAGCGTTTGGCTTGGCGCAATGCACCGTCGCACAGCAGTGAGCGTCCGGTGAGCGGTTTTTGCTGATGGGGCAAATCAGGCGATATTCTGGCATTAGCACCAGCATTAATACCAGAACAAAGAGGTTTCATGGCCCGCATGGAGATCATGTCCGCACCGAGCGCAGGCGGCGGGTTTCGTTATGGGCCGAACAATGCGTTGGATACGCCTTGCATTGCCACGTCGGCAGCACGCCCCTGCGCGGTGGTTGGGAGGAACAGGCCACCACCGTATTTGCTCGGATTTCCTGTTTGTCTGTGACCGGAGACCTTTTCGGTTCTAGTGAATGAATTTACGGCGACTACCTGCCTCTTTCCGGCCTCGGCGAAACTATTCAATCCCAAGTACGAGGCGGTCATCTTGTGCAAACCGCCCTCCGTCTTCAAAGGCGAGTTGCTGACAAGCGCAACAATTGGATAGCCTCGCCTTTGCGCTTCCTTCACAGCCCTGTCTGTCATCTCGTGCTTGAGTTGTTCAGAGGATACAGCCGAACTGCCCATAACCGAAAAAGCGGGGCCATTTGTGTTCGATAGCGCAAGTCTTGAATTGCTTCCCGGTGTCGTCTGGCAAGCCGTCAATAATAAGATGATAGGCAAAGTTATTGCGGACTTCATGAATGTCTCCCGGTTAGGAGGCATTGAGACAAGTAACTGCAAATGTCTGATTAACTTGTGAGAATAATTCAGGCCGTTCGGGCTTAGATTCTGCTACAGGACATTTGGAGAAATTACTTCAAGCCTTTTTATTGGCATCATCTCCCGGCTGGTTCGGTTTAACGTCGATCAGCAGTGAGGGGTCCGTTTCGAAATCCTCGGTGATCGACATCAAGAATTTGCTCACGCTGCGTGTCGTCAGATTGATATTGATATCGGTTTCTTGCTTTTGCGCAGCCGGAGCCACGAACGGGGTGATAAATGCCATCGCCGCTTTAACTCGTGCGCCTTCATTGGAACCGTTCAGATAGATATTGCGGAGCGTTTCAATCGCCTCGTCGTTGTACTGGTACATTTTCATCTTCGTCTCCACCGGATCAGGTGGACGGCCAGCCGAGTTGCCGCTTTCGCCTTCTTTCCACGCGTTTTTCTGCATCGATGCGATCCGGGCATCACTCATCGGGACAACTTCACCGGTCTTCAATTTGTATGTGGGGCGATCTGCTTCGTCGGTGAAACTTAGGCTGTTTTCGCTTTTCTTTTTCGCCATGCCGTCTCCTTACAGATAGTTCCCGCCAAGGCGTGTTCGGAACTCTTCTGCGTCGTCTTGGTAGGTGAAATTGATATCGAAATAATCCGCGCAGACATTCTCGATCAAAAACTCATGCGCAGCATTTTCCATGTTTGTGCTGATCCACTCCCCATACTTCTCATCGACGAAATGCTTCGTCGCTTCGAGTTCGTCATATGAGGGGTTTGCTGCTCGGACCGTAGGGATATCGTATTTGCGGTATCTACCCGCAATGTAGACACGTAGTTTCATACGTCGTCCTCCATCGTTCAGTTGGTTCTACCCTATTTAAGTAAAACCCCTGATTTTCAGCGACATTTGGAGGCTATGGCCCCATATCCGGCCGTTTCGGCGCGATGCAAATAAATATTCGATCCCAATAAAAAGGTATCGAATGGAAGTCGCACTAGAGGATGAAGCGCTACTACAAGCAGCAATTATTAGATGGCGAAAAGACCCTGTCCTGTTTGTGAAACAGGTTTTCAAGGCCGACCTTACGCCAAAGCAGATTGAGTTTGTCAGAGCATTTCAGAACAACAAAAGAATTACGTTTCGAGGCGGAACTGGTCTCGGCAAGACCTTCACGATGTCCATCCTTACGTGGTGGGCGCTCATCACGCATAATCAGGTTCAGATTACGATTTTCGGCCCGAACCAAGGCAACTTGAAATCTGTGTTCTGGAAAGAAGTGCAGTCCATGTACGGGCGAATGCCCGAATGGATTCAAAGCGGTTTTGACGTCACTGAAAGCAAAGCCGAGCGCAAAGACGCACCGAAGGACTGCTTCGCCGAATGGAAACTCGTCCTTTGCAAATCCTACCTTTATGCCGCGCTGAACTCGCCAAAATAGTTCTTCGCTGACGACCGCGGGATAGTAGTCTTTTATGGGCTGGCCGAACGGCTGTCTCACGTCTTCGACAACGTGCGTGGGCTGATAAGTCCCAACTACGGTTTCGTCACGCATGATCCGTCCAACGTTCGCCGGAAACCAAAGTCCCTTTCCTCGAAAGGTAGGCACTCCCTCGTCGTTGAGCCGTTTGGTGATCGTAACTTGGCCTAACCCGCTATCCGCTAGAGCGAAAATGCGGCGAACAGCGTTCGCGTGGCCGTTTAGGTTAAAAGTCCACCGGTCGTTTCCGACCCGTTCACTGTCTATCCAACCGACATGCATAGGGCTGAAACGGCCCACACCATTCGCGGCATTTTCTCGGCGGTTCTTCGCTACAGCCCGCAAGCGTTTGCTCTTCGTCTCACTTTCCTCATGAGCGCGGGCCATGATCGTCAGGGAGATGATCAACTGCGTAAAGTTCGCGTCTACGGTCGCTTTCGAATACACCTGATTGTCAGCAAGGGTGACGATAGTGATATCCGCGTTTATGAGTTCCATAAACGGGAGCAGGGCTGTTCGAACCTGTTGGCGGCTAAGTCGGTCGAGGCTTTCTACGAGCAGATAACTTCCCGGCTTGATATGCCCTGCCTTTGCCGCTGCCAAAAATTGACCAAACTCGCCTTCGGTGAGGTTTGCACCAGTCCACGCGCTCACGCCCTTGTCAGCGACCATTGAACTCTCATCGAGGCGAAGGTTATGGTCCTCCGCGGACTTTTTTGATAGTTCAAGTTGGCGTCTTAGGCTGTCGCCCTTGATCTGACGTTTCGAACTCATACGGATGTATGAATAGGCCGTCGGGCGTTGGTCGAATTCGCGCATTCAATCACCTTAACACTTGCAGTTTTCGCTGCGCTGGGCCTTATGTTCCCGAAGGGATTGAGCGACGAATAAAGCCTAAGCGTTTAGGAATTGTGCAAAATAAGTAGTGTGTTTTGCCATTGCTAGGACATATATGGTGAATATTGCCATTCCCTGACTGAAGACGGGAATTCGAGGATAAGCCTTGCCACAGAATCTTAAATCGCCAAACGCCGCCCGGCGGCTCTCCGCAGCCATTGCCATCATGACCGCCGGCCTTGTTGCCGCTGCACCCGTGGCGAATGCCAATCCGAAAATGGTGGTCGATGTCAAAACCGGCAAGGTGATTTCCCACCAGGAAGCGTTCCGCAAGTGGTATCCGGCCTCGCTGACCAAGCTGATGACCGCCTATATCGCCTTTTCGCAGATGAAGGCCGGCA
>Ga0308171_1002236_pt1 | contig 21260 bp, 17 predicted proteins | sample PhyGR1_FD_202135 | JGI IMG/M metagenome (GOLD analysis project Ga0308171, IMG submission 202135) | Phyllosphere microbial communities from UC Gill Tract Community Farm, Albany, California, United States - DLSLSG.R1 | ecosystem: Host-associated > Plants > Phyllosphere > Unclassified | place: USA... | reverse complement strand
TCGTAGCTGTAGCGGTCCTTCTCGGGCAGGCTCATCGTCACGCCGAGGGCACGGCCACGGGGGATGATGGTGACCTTGTGCACCGGGTCGCACTTGGGCAGCAGCTTGCCGATGAGGGCGTGGCCGGCCTCGTGGTAGGCCGTGTTGCGGCGCTCTTCCTCGGGCATGACCATGCTCTTGCGCTCGGGGCCCATGATGATCTTGTCCTTGGCCTTCTCGAAGTCCTGCATCTCCACGGTGCGGGCGCTGCGGCGGGCGGCCATCAGCGCGGCTTCGTTGCACAGGTTGGCCAGGTCGGCGCCCGACATGCCGGGCGTACCGCGGGCGATGACGCTCGGGTTCACGTCTTGCGCCACGGGGATCTTGCGCATGTGCACATTCAGGATCTGCTCGCGGCCCCGGATGTCGGGCAGCGTCACGTACACCTGGCGGTCGAAACGGCCGGGACGCAGCAAGGCGGCATCCAGGATGTCGGGGCGGTTGGTGGCAGCCACCACGATCACGCCCAGGTTGGTTTCGAAACCGTCCATCTCGACCAGCATCTGGTTCAGGGTCTGCTCGCGCTCGTCGTTGCCGCCACCCAGGCCGGCACCGCGCTGGCGGCCCACCGCATCGATTTCATCGATGAAGATGATGCAAGGCGCGTTCTTCTTGGCGTTCTCGAACATGTCGCGCACCCGGGACGCGCCCACGCCGACGAACATTTCGACGAAGTCGGAGCCGGAGATGCTGAAGAAGGGCACCTTGGCCTCGCCCGCGATGGACTTGGCCAGCAGCGTCTTGCCGGTGCCGGGGGGGCCGACCAGCAGCAGGCCGCGGGGGATGCGGCCACCCAGCTTCTGGAACTTCTGGGGGTCCTTCAGGAAGTCGACGACCTCCTTCACCTCTTCCTTGGCCTCGTCGCAGCCGGCCACGTCGGCGAAGGTGATGGTGTTGCTGTTCTCGTCGAGCAGGCGCGCCTTGCTCTTGCCGAAGCTGAAGGCGCCGCCCTTGCCGCCGCCCTGCATCTGCCGCATGAAGTACACCCACACGCCGATCAGCAGCAGCATCGGGCCCCAGCTGACCAGCAGCGTCATCAGCAGCGAGCCTTCTTCGCGGGGCTTGACGTCGAACTTGACGTTGTTGTTGATCAGATCGCCAACCAAGCCGCGGTCGAGGTAGGTCGCGGTCGTGCGGATCTTGCGGTCATCGTTAGTGACGGCGACGATCTCGGTGCCGCCCTGCCCTTCCTGAATGGTCGCGCTCTTGATGCGGTTGCTGCGCACCTCGTCCAGGAATTCCGAGTAGCCCACGGCGCCAGCACCGCCACCGGCACGGGTGTCAAACTGTTTGAACACCGTAAAAAGCACCATGGCGATGACGAGCCAGACGGCGACTTTTGAAAACCACTGATTGTTCAAGCGGAACTCCAGATAGGGAAAGGTTGAACAGCCATGAGCCTGTCATGAAACCGTTCTATCTCATTTAGGGCGCATTTTAGGCGTTTCAAGCTGCGGCCCAGGGTGGCTTACCCCAGCAGAGGTCATGGTCAACGCCTGGGAGGCGGCCACTCCATGCCTCCGGCGTCACTTCAGGCCGATGCCGACCAGGAAGGTTTCGGCCGATCGGTCACGCGACGCTTTGGGCTTGAAGGGTTTCACGATCCGGAAATTGTCCTTGAACAGCTTGACCAGTTCGTCGTACCCGGCCCCGTGGAACAGCTTGGCGACGAGCGCGCCTTCGGGCTTCAGATGCGCTTTGGCGAAATCCACCGCCAGTTCGATCAACAGGGAGATGCGGGCGGCGTCGGCCGATGCAATGCCGGAGAGGTTGGGCGCCATGTCCGAGATCACCACATCGACCGCGCGCCCCTGCACGGCCTCCTGCAACCTGGCCAGAATCTCATCTTCCCGGAAGTCACCCTGCAGGAAGGTCACGCCTTCGATCGGCTCCATGGGCAGCATGTCGAGCGCGATGATGGTGCCGTTGAGCGTGCCGGAGGCAGCACCTCCGGGCGAAAGGCGCCTGCGCACATACTGGCTCCAGGCGCCCGGGGCCGAACCCAGGTCGACCACGACGTGGCCGGGGCGGATGAGTCCGAGCTGCTCGTCGATCTCCTTGAGCTTGTACGCCGCACGCGCTCGGTAGCCGTCCCGCTGCGCCTGCTTGACGTACGGATCGTTCATGTGGTCGTGCAGCCAGGCCTTGTTGACCTTCTTGGGTTTGTTGTCGGCTTTCATCTGTTTTTCACTGTGCATTCACCTGCCGCGGAGCCGGTTGCCGGCACCAGCCCGGCGCATTGAGATAATACGGCCCATGCCCCTCATTCAATTGACTCCCGCCGAGCGCCGGGAACACCGCGCCGAAGCCCACCATCTGGACCCCGTCGTCCTGATCGGCGGTGACGGTCTGACCGCCGCCGTGCAAAAAGAGGTGAATGCCGCACTCAACGCGCACGGCCTCATCAAGGTCCGCGTGTTCAACGACGACCGCGTAGCGCGCGAGCAGATCTACCAGCAGCTCGCCAACGATCTGAACGCCGCACCGATCCAGCACATCGGCAAGCTGCTGGTGCTGTGGCGCCCGATCCCGCCCAAGGAGAAGACTCTGGACGAGGACCGCATGCCCGGCCCGCGCGACGTGAAGGTGCTGAAGTTCAGCAAGCGCGGCGGCCAACGCCCTGAAGTCAAGCAGCTGCGGGTGCTGGGCAACCAGCGGCTCACTTCGGGCGGCCAGATCAAGCGCGCCAAGCCCAAGCAGAAGTCGGTCAAGAAACGGCAGGCCGATTGATGCCTGGCGCCGCGGCGCCAGAGCGCCACGTCATCTGCATGAAATGGGGTACGAAGTACGGCCCCGAGTACGTCAACCGGCTCTACGCCATGGTGCGCCGCCACCTGAGCGGCGACTTCCGCTTCGTCTGCCTGACGGACGACTCCAACGGCATTCGCAGCGAAGTGCAGTGCCTGCCCATTCCGCCGCTCGACCTGCCAGCGGGCATTCCGGAGCGCGGCTGGACCAAGCTCGCCACCTTCAGCGCCGACCTGCACGGCTTGCGTGGCACCGCGCTCTTTCTGGATGTGGACGTGGTCGTCACCGGCAGCCTGGACGACTTTTTCACCCAGCCGGGCGAGTTCGTGATCATCCACGACTACAAGCGCCCCTGGCGGGTCACCGGCAACTCGTCGGTCTACCGTTTCGAGATCGGGGCGCACCCGGACGTGCTGGACTATTTTCGCGGGCATTTCGACGAGATCCGGAGCCGGTTCCGCAACGAGCAGGCCTACCTCTCGGACTTCCTGCATCGCCAGGGCAAGCTGACTTACTGGCCCGACGCCTGGTGTCCCAGCTTCAAGTACCACAGTATCCCGGCCTGGCCCTCCAACTACTGGAAGGCGCCTGTCGTGCCCGCCGGCGCGCGCATCGTGATCTTTCATGGCGAGTGCAATCCGCCCGATGCGCTGGCGGGGCGCCGCAACCGGCGGTTCCGTCACATCCAGCCGGCCACCTGGGTCGCCGAGCACTGGCGCGAGTAAGAGCCAGGCAAGCATGCAGGGCGACGGACGCTGCGCGCTCTGTCAGCCCTTGCACCGCCGCCGCTTCGTCGACTGGGCCATGCCCCAAGGCAAGGCGCGGCGACGAATCAATCAGCCGCCACGGCGACCGGTTCAGCCCCTGATGCCAGGGGCCGGGCGATGCGCCACAGCACGAGCAGCGCACACAACCACTGGAGCGCATACAGCGCCGTGCCCACCGAATGCCAGAGCTTGAGGTTCTGGCGAGCGACGATGCGCGGCGCCACGCCGTACTGCGACACCAGCGCCAGCAGCAGGCCGCCGATGATGAAAACCATAGCAGCACGCGCCCAGGCTTCCTCGACCTCCGCATACTTTCGCTTCGAAAGCACGAGCAGCAGTGCGCCACATGCTATCGATATGAAAGTCTGGGCTTCAAACAGGCGGGCCGCCATGCCACCCGCCATGGCGGGCGTGGGCAGGTGCGCGAACAGCAGCGGCACCACCACGAAGCCGATGGCCGACAGGCTGCCCCACCACAGCGCGGCGGCCAGAAGGGGCAGACGTTCCCGCATGGCGCGCTCCTCTTGCGATGGACGCGGCTTCAGCGGTAGCTGACCGCCACCACGTCGTAACGGCGCAGGCCGCCGGGGGCCTGCACTTCGGCCGTGTCGCCCTCTTCCTTGCCGATCAGCGCGCGGGCGATCGGGCTGGACACGTTGATCAGGCCCAGCTTCAAATCGGCCTCGTCCTCGCCGACGATCTGGTAGGTCACGGCTTCGCCGCTTTCCTCGTCCTCCAGCTCCACCGTGGCACCGAACACCACCTTGCCGCCGGCGTCCAGCTGGGTCGGATCGATGATCTGCGCAGCGGACAGCTTGCCCTCGACTTCCTGGATGCGGCCTTCGATGAAGCCCTGGCGGTCCTTGGCGGCTTCGTACTCGGCGTTTTCACTGAGGTCGCCCTGGGCACGCGCTTCGGCGATCGCGTTGATCACAGCGGGACGCTCGACGGTCTTCAGGCGGTGCAGCTCTTCCTTCAGCTTCTCTGCGCCGCGCTTGGTAATCGGAATGGTGGCCATGGGTGAATCTCTCCGTTCAACTCGTTGCCGCGCGACAAAACGCACGGCGCTGCTCGGCGCGCAAGCCACACTGCCCCGCAGTGCCGCGACGCCACCAAAAGCAAACCGCCGCGCGTTGCCGCGCGGCGGTTGTTCGGTTCGATGGGGGATTATGCCGCGTTTGGCGCCGCCTTCCCCCGCTGGAAAGCCCGTGGACCCGTGGCCGCCACATGCCGGCCGGGCCCCGCGCCTTCCCCTGCTCCGGCTTACGCCGTCAACTGCGCATGCAGCTCCTGCACCGAATACACGTCCAGGTTCTCCAGGTGCTGCATGCCCTCCACCGCCGCCTCCGCACCGAAGATCGTGGTGAAGGTGGTGACGCGGGCCAGCAGCGAACTGGTGCGGATCGCCCGCGAATCGGCGATGGCGTTGCGCCGCTCTTCCACCGTGTTGATGACCATGACGATTTCATCGTTCTTGATCATGTCGACGATGTGCGGGCGGCCCTCGGTGACCTTGTTCACCACGCCCACCGGCACGCCGGCCTCGGCAATCGCGGCTGCCGTGCCCTTGGTCGCGACCAGCTCGAAGCCGAGCGCCACCAGCTGGCGGGCGATGTCGACGGCGCGGGGCTTGTCGGCATTCTTCACGGTGAGGAAGACCTTGCCCGACGTCGGCAGCTTGGTGCCCGCGCCGAGCTGGCTCTTCACGAAGGCTTCGCCGAAAGTCTTGCCCACGCCCATCACTTCGCCGGTGGACTTCATCTCGGGGCCGAGAATCGTGTCCACGCCCGGGAACTTGACGAACGGGAACACGGCTTCCTTCACGCTGAAGTAAGGGGGTGTCACTTCCTTCGTGATGCCCTGCGACGCGAGCGTCTGGCCGGCCATGCAGCGCGCGGCCACCTTGGCCAGCTGGATGCCCGTGGCCTTGGAGACGAATGGCACCGTGCGCGAGGCGCGCGGATTCACTTCCAGCACGTAGATCACGTCGCTGCCCTCCACCTCCTGGATGGCGAACTGCACGTTCATCAGGCCCACCACGTTCAGGCCCTGGGCCATGGCGGCGGTCTGGCGCTTGATCTCGTCGATGGTGGGCTGCGACAGGTAGTAAGGCGGCAGCGAGCAGGCGGAGTCGCCCGAGTGCACGCCGGCCTGCTCGATGTGCTCCATCACGCCGCCGATGAAGGTGACGCCAGAGGAATCACGCACGCAGTCCACGTCGCATTCGATGGCGTTGGAGAGGAAGCGGTCCAGCAGCACGGGCGAGTCGTTGCTCACCTTGACGGCCTCGCGCATGTAGCGCTCCAGGTCGCGCTGCTCGTGCACGATCTCCATCGCACGGCCACCCAGCACGTAGCTGGGGCGCACCACCAGCGGATAGCCCAGGGCTGCGGCCTTTTCGAGGGCCTCGGCCTCGGTGCGGGCGGTGGCGTTGGGAGGCTGGCGCAGGCCCAAGTCGCCCAGCAGCTTCTGGAAGCGCTCGCGGTCTTCGGCGGCGTCGATCATGTCGGGCGTGGTGCCGATGATCGGCACGCCCTCGGCCTCCAGCCCCAGCGCGAGCTTCAGCGGCGTCTGGCCGCCGTACTGCACGATCACCCCGACCGGCTTTTCCTTGTCGACGATCTCCAGCACGTCCTCGAGCGTGACGGGCTCGAAGTAGAGGCGGTCCGACGTGTCATAGTCGGTCGAGACGGTCTCGGGGTTGCAGTTGACCATGATGGTTTCATAGCCGTCCTCGCGCATGGCGAGCGCGGCATGCACGCAGCAGTAGTCGAACTCGATGCCCTGGCCGATGCGGTTGGGCCCGCCGCCCAGCACCATGATCTTCTTGTTGTTCGAAGGCTGGGCCTCACACTCGGCCGTGCCGCCGTAGGGCGCGGCTTCGTAGGTGGAATACAGGTACGCCGTGTTGGTGGCGAATTCGGCGGCGCAGGTGTCCACACGCTTGTAGACGGGACGCACCTGATGAGCGCGGCGCGCTTCACGCACGGCCTTCTCGGTGGTCTTGAGCAACTTGGCCAGCCGGCGGTCGGAAAAGCCCTTTTGCTTCAGCGACAGCAGCGTGGCGGCGTCGAGCGCGGCCAGCGCGCCGGCACCCTTCTCGGACACCAGCTTGTCGATGTCGAGTTCGATCTTCACGATCTGCTCGATCTGGGTGAGGAACCACTTGTCGATCTTGGTCAGCTCAAAGACTTCATCGACCGACAGGCCCATGGCGAAGGCATCGCCCACGTACCAGATGCGCTCGGGACCGGGCTCGCCCAGTTCCTTTTCGAGCAGCTCGCGGTCTTGTGTCTTCTCGTTCATGCCGTCCACGCCGACTTCCAGGCCGCGCAGGGCTTTCTGGAACGACTCCTGGAACGTGCGGCCCATGGCCATGACCTCGCCCACCGACTTCATCTGCGTGGTCAGGCGGCTGTCGGCCGTGGGGAATTTTTCGAACGCGAAACGCGGGATCTTGGTGACCACGTAGTCGATCGATGGCTCGAAAGAGGCCGGCGTGGCACCGCCGGTGATCTCGTTCTTGAGTTCGTCGAGCGTGTAGCCCACCGCGAGCTTGGCCGCGACCTTGGCGATCGGGAAGCCCGTGGCCTTGGAGGCGAGCGCGGACGAGCGCGAGACACGCGGGTTCATCTCGATGACGACCATGCGGCCGTCCTTCGGGTTGATGGAGAACTGCACGTTCGAGCCGCCGGTGTCCACACCGATCTCGCGCAGCACGGCCAGCGAGGCGTTGCGCAGGACTTGGTATTCCTTGTCGGAAAGCGTCTGCGCGGGCGCCACGGTGATCGAGTCGCCGGTGTGAACGCCCATCGGGTCCAGGTTCTCGATGGAGCAGATGATGATGCAGTTGTCCGCCTTGTCGCGGACCACTTCCATCTCGTACTCCTTCCAGCCGAGCAGCGATTCCTCGATCAGCAGCTCGTTGGTGGGCGAGGCCTCCAGGCCGCGCTTGCAGATGGTCTCGAACTCTTCGGGGTTGTAGGCGATGCCGCCGCCCGTGCCGCCCAGCGTGAAGCTGGGGCGGATCACCGTCGGGAAGCCCAGTGTCTTCTGCACGGCCCAGGCTTCGTCCATCGAGTGGGCGATGCCGGAGCGGGCAGAGCCAAGACCGATCTTGGTCATCGCGTCCTTGAACTTCAGCCGGTCCTCGGCCTTGTCGATGGCTTCGGGGGTGGCGCCGATCAGCTCGACCTGGTACTTCTCCAGCACGCCGTGGTGCCACAGGTCCAGTGCGCAGTTCAGCGCGGTCTGGCCGCCCATGGTCGGCAGGATGGCGTCGGGCCGCTCCTTGGCGATGATCTTCTCGACCGTCTGCCAGGTGATGGGCTCGATGTAGGTCACGTCGGCCGTGGCCGGGTCCGTCATGATCGTCGCGGGGTTGCTATTGATCAGGATGACCTTGTAGCCCTCTTCGCGCAGTGCCTTGCAGGCCTGCACGCCGGAATAGTCGAACTCGCAGGCCTGGCCGATGATGATCGGGCCGGCGCCGATGATGAGGATCGATTTGAGATCGCTGCGCTTAGGCATTCTTGTTCTCCGTCTTGTGCTTTTCCATCAGGGCCGTGAAACGGTCGAACAGGTAGGCGATGTCGTGGGGGCCGGGCGACGCCTCGGGGTGGCCCTGGAAGCAGAACGCGGGCTTGTCGGTGCGCTCCAGGCCCTGCAGCGTGCCGTCGAACAGGCTGATGTGCGTCGGGCGCAGCGTGGCCGGCAGCGATTCGGTTTCCACCGCGAAGCCGTGGTTCTGGCTGGTGATGCTCACGCGGCCGTCGTCCAGGTCCTTCACGGGGTGGTTCGCGCCGTGGTGGCTGTTGTCCATCTTGAACGTCTTGGCGCCGCTCGCCAGCGCCATGATCTGGTGGCCCAGGCAGATGCCGAAGGTGGGCACGCCGGCGTCGATCACCTGGCGCGTCGCTTCGATGGCGTAGTCGCAGGGCGCCGGGTCACCGGGGCCGTTGGCGAGGAAGACGCCGTCGGGATTCATGGCCAGCACGTCGGCGGCCGGCGTCTTGGCGGGCACCACGGTCAGCTTGCAGCCGCGTTGCGCCAGCATGCGCAGGATGTTTTTCTTGACGCCGAAGTCGTAGGCCACCACGTGGAACCGCGGCTGCTCCAGTCGGCCATAGCCCGAGCCCAGTTGCCACTCGGTCTGGTCCCAGGTGTAGGTGGTCTTGGTGCTCACGACCTGGGCCAGATCCAGGCCCTTCATGCTGGGGGCCGCCTTGGCGGCTGCCAGGGCTTCGTCCACGCGCGCCTGCGTGACGGTTTCGCCCGCGGCCAGGCCCAGGATGGCGCCGTTCTGCGCGCCCTTGTCACGCAGCAGGCGGGTGAGCTTGCGGGTGTCGATGTTGGCGATGGCGACGGTCTTTTCGCGCACGAGGTACTGCGACAGCGTCTCGGTGCTGCGAAAGTTGCTGGCCAACAGCGGCAGATCTTTGATGATGAGGCCCGCGGCGTGGACCTTGTCGGCCTCGATGTCCTCGGCGTTGACACCATAGTTGCCCACGTGCGGATACGTCAGGGTGACGATCTGCTGGCAGTAGCTGGGGTCGGTGAGGATTTCCTGGTAGCCGGTGATGGCGGTGTTGAACACCACTTCGCCGACGGTGGTGCCTGTGGCACCGATCGAGTTGCCGATAAAGACCGTGCCGTCTGCGAGCGCCAGGATGGCGGGCGGGAAGGATCCCTGTAAAGACAAGAGCACTGGGTTCTCCGAATGGTTACGGGTCGCCCGGAGCCCGCAGGAAGGCGTTCCTGAGGACTGCTGCTTGTTGGGGAATTGCTTTGGGTGCGGCCGGGCGACGTTTTTGCGGGAAAGCCCCCGATTATATCCGCAGTGCCTCTCGGAACCGGGGCCGGAAGCGGGATAACCCGCATTCCCCTGAGGCTGGAATGAGCGAAACGGACAGGGCCGCGCAAAGGGCGATTGCAACCGGGGGCCGAGGGCCACCGGCTTCATCAGGTAGCATGCCCTTCACCCCCCAATTTTCCCTGCGCCGATGGGCGCCCGCCCCCATGGACATGCCCCTCGCCTCGATCGGAATCCTGCTCGCCACGGTCGCCGGGATGGAGATTTTCGCGTGGAGCGCCCACCGCTGGATCATGCATGGGTGGGGCTGGGGATGGCATCGCTCCCACCACGAACCCACCACCGGCTGGTTCGAGAAGAACGATCTGTACGCGGTGGTGTTCGCGGGCGTGGCGATCGTGCTGATCGCCATGGGAACGTCGGGGCACTGGCCGCTGCAGTGGGTGGGCGCCGGAATGACCCTCTATGGCGCGCTCTACTTCATCGTGCACGATGGCTTGGTGCACAAGCGGTGGCCGTGGCGGTGGGTGCCGCGCTCCGGCTACCTCAAGCGCCTCTATCAGGCCCATCGGCTGCACCACGCCGTGCATGGCCGCGACGACTGCGTGTCGTTCGGGTTCCTGTGGGCGCCGGCGCCGGAGCGGCTCAAGCAGCGGCTGCAGGAGGTGCAGCGCCGGCGCCGGCAATCTCGCCCGCACGGCGGCTGACGCCGATCCGCCCTGCGCCGCAGCCTCAGGCCGGCCGCTGGAAGAGGCGCGGATCACGCGGCGCCGGCGCGTTGGTCCGGGACGCCACGGCCTGGGCGGCGGCGGCCACCACCCAGCCCAGTTTCTCCATCCCCGTCGTGCGCGCGCGGCTGTCCCAGGCCGCCGGACCGCGGTGCTGCACCTTGCGCCCGATGGCGCGATACACGCAACGGGCGGTGGCGATCGACCAGGCGGAGCGCAGCGGCAACGCGGGCAGGCCGGACATGGCGGAATCGTAATAGGGCTCGGCCGCTTCCACCAGGCGCTGCGCCACGCGCGCCAGCGCCGCCCGGTGGTGCGGCTCGGCCAAGCGCGCATCGCTGGGCAGGCCTTCGGCGGCCAGCCACTCAGCGGGCAGGTAGACCCGGCCGATGGCCGCGTCCTCCACCACGTCGCGTGCGATGTTGGTGAGCTGGAACGCCATGCCCAGGTCGCATGCGCGGTCCAGCGTCGGCGCGTCGCTGCGGCCCATGATCTGGGACATCATCACGCCGACGACGCCGGCCACGCGCCAGCAGTAAGTCAGTGTGTCGTCCAGGGTGGCATAGCGCTGGCCCGCCACATCCATCGCGAAGCCGTCCAGGTGGTGTTCGAAATACACCGGCGCGATGCGGTGGCGGCGCACCACCTCGGCCAGCCCGGCGAAGACCGGGTCGTCCTGATGCTGGCCGGTGCAAGCCTGCCGCGTCGCATGCCGCAACTGGGCCAGCAAGGCCGCGCTACCGTCCGCAGGCACGCCGCGCTGCCCATGGCCCAGGGTCTGGCCGTCCACCACGTCATCGCAGTGCCGGCACCATGCATACAGCATGACGGCAGCCTCGCGCACGTCTGGCGCGAACAGCCGGGCCGCGGCCGAGAAACTGTGGGAGCCGGTGCGGATGGCGGCGTCGCCGTGTGCGATCACCCGCGCCGCGGCGGACGTGTGCGCGGCGGTCATCGGGCGACGTCCTGGAGCATCAGGCTCGCGGTGGCCTTGGCCGACCCCACCACGCCCGGAACGCCTGCGCCCGGGTGCGTGCCGGCGCCGACGATGTAGAGGTTGGGAATCTCCGCGTCGCGGTTGTGCGGGCGGAACCATGCGCTCTGCGTGAGGACAGGCTCGAGCGAGAACGCGGAGCCGTGGTGCGCATTCAACTCATCGCGGAAATCGGCCGGCGTGAACATCCGGCTGGTCACCAGGCTGTCGCGCAGGCCGGGCATGTAGTGCGCCTCCAGGTAGTCGAAGATGCGGTCGCGCAAGCGGGGCCCTTCCACCGACCAGTCGACTGGCGCATTGCCCAGGTGCGGCACCGGCGCCAGCACGTAGTGGCTCGAGCAGCCAGGCGGCGCAAGCGATGGGTCCGTCGCACAAGGTGCATGCAGGTAGAGGGAAAAGTCTTCCGGCACCTCGCTGCCATGGAAGATGTCGCGTATCAGCTCCCGGTACCGGGCACCGAAGCACACGGTGTGGTGCCGCAGCTGCGGCTGCGGGCGCGACAGCCCGAAATGCACCACGAACAGCGACATGCTGAAGCGCTTGCCCTTCAGGCGCCGCGCCTCGGCCCGCCCGCGCGCGGTGTGGCCGAGCAGGCGCTCGTAGGTGTGCACCACGTCGGCATTCGACGCCACCTGATCGAACGCCTGCGCCTGGCCCCCAGCCACGACCGCGGTGGCGCGCCCGGCCTGCACGTCGATGCGTTCCACCGGCGTGGACAGCCGCAGCGTGCCGCCCATGTCTTCGAAACAGCGCACCATGCCCTGGACCAGCGCACCGGTGCCCCCGCGCGGAAACCACACGCCCCACTCCCGCTCCAGCGCGTGGATCAGCGCATAGATGGAGCTGGTTTCGAACGGGTTGCCGCCCACGAGCAGCGAATGGAAGGAGAACACCTGCCGCAGCTTCTCGTCCTTGATGAACTGGGACACCTTGCCGTAGACGCTGCGCCAGGCCTGCAGTTTCACCAGCGCCGGGCCGGCGGCGACCATGTCGCGGAAGTGCAGGAAGGGAACGGTGCCCAGCTTGCGGTAGCCCTCCTCGAACACGGCGCGCGAGTACGCCAGGAACCGTTGATAGCCCTCGACGTCTTCCGGGGACAAGGCGCGAAGCTGCGCGTCGAGCGCCTGCTGGTCGTTGGCGTAGTCGAGCGTGGTGCCGTCCTCCCAGCAGAGCCGGTAAAAGGGGGTCACCGGCAGCAGCTCCACATAGTCGGCCAGCGGGCGCCCCGAGAGCGCGAACAGCTCTTGCAGGGCCGACGGGTCGGTGATCACCGTGGGCCCGGCATCGAACGTGAATCCGTGGTCGTGATAGACATAGGCCCGCCCCCCGGGCTTGTCGCGTGATTCGTAGACCGTGGTTTGCACGCCGGCTGCCTGCAGCCGCATGGCCAGCGCCAGGCCCCCGAAACCGGAACCGATGACCGCGGCAGTGGCCGCTGGAGACGAGGAAGGATTCATTCAGTGGATGCTGCGACAGGTGAAATCGACGATGAACCCGCAGGGCCGGCAGGTACGGGGCGAAGGGCCGCCCGCGCGGCGGCCGCCACCGGCACCGGGGGGCGGCCGGTCAGGATGCGGGCCTTGTCCAGCCAGGTGGGCTGGCCAGCATAGAAGCGGCGAATGAGTGCTTGCGGCAGGCCGTAGAACCGCTCCATGACGGCGCGCCGCTCGGCGGGCGCAGCCGCGAGGAACAGCATGCGGTTGAGCAGGCGGAAGAAGCCGGCGGCCTTCCAGTGCGCCACGGCGTGGGCGCGGACGGCGGAGAACACCTGCGCGGGATCGTCCCAGGTGCTGCGCGGCAATGCGGCCAGATGGTCCGCCAGACGGACAGCCTGCGGCAGCGAGTAGCCGGTAGTGGCATGGAACAGGGCAGCGGCCAGCCCGGCCTTCGGTACGCCTTGTGCGCCTTGCCACAGGCCTTCCACATCGCCGGCCAGGGCGATCGGCAGCACGCCCTCTTCTTCCCGCAGCACCTGCGCCACGCGCCACCCTCGCCCGGCGACATAGGCCGCGATGTGCTCGCGCAGGCGCTCGCGGGAGAGGTCGCTCCCGTCGGCATACACCGTGTCTTCCACCAGCAGCGTATCGGCCGTGAACGGCAGCAGGTAGACGAAGCGATAGCCATCGACCTGGTCGACGGTGGCGTCCATCAGCACGGGAGCGGACAGGCCGTGGGGCTGCTGGAGCCGCAATTCCTGCCCCAGGAATTTCTGGAACCGCAATGCCAGGTGCGCGATGTCCGGCGCCCCGCGCGCGTCGATCACCGAACGGGATCGCAGCACCTCGCCGCTGGCAAGGCGCACATGGTTTGGCGCCACCGAATCGACGGCAGAACCCAGACGCACGGCAAGGCCGGCCTGCGCGCCCAGCAACTCGTCGAAGCGGTCCGAAGTCACGCTGCAGTATCCGCCGGCCAGGCGCCGCTGGTACCCGGGAAACACCACATCGTGCGCTCGCCAGCGATGCACGACCAGGGGGTCGATCCAGGCGCACTGAGCGGCGGACAGATCGGATGCGTGAAAGCTCCAGGTGTGATTGCCCCCCAGGGTGTCGCCCGCTTCGAGCAGCAGGATGCGCATGTCGGGATGCGCCTGCGCGAGCCGCAGCGCGATCAGGCCGTTCGCGAGCCCGCCGCCCACCAGCAACAGATCGGCGTCGAGGCAGCCCGGGGCGCCGTCGTCATGCATGGGACGCCAGACTCGCCGCCTCGCGGGCGGCGGTGGAACCCAGGAGCGCGGCTTCCACGATGTCCGCGGCCCGCTCCGCGCCGCCCGCGGCAACCACCTCCTGGCCCAATGCCCGCGTGCGGTCGGCGAAACGGGGCTCGCTGAGCAGTGTGCGGAGAGCGCGCCGCATGGCTTTCACGCTGGCAAGCGGAGGAAGCAGCTTGATTCCTGTACCTGCATGGGCAATACGCGCTGCCACGCCGGGTTGGTCGAAGGCCAGCGGCAGCGCCAGTTGCGGCGTGCCCGCTTCCAATGCATCCATGGCCGTGTTCAAACCCGCATGCGTCACCACCACGTCGGCGCGCGCCAGAGCCGCGCGTTGCGGCGCGAAACCGGTCACGGCCGTGGCCCCGGCGCGTACCAGGGCCGCAGCTTGTGCATCGTCCAGGCGGTCGCAGTGGGCGATGAGCAATTGCAGGCCTTCATCGCGACAGGCGTTGGCAATACGCTTGAACAACCCGAAGCGTCCGCCCTGCAGTGTTCCGAGCGATGCGAAGACGAAGGGCCTGGAAGCATCTAGTTCCAGGTCGAGCGGGGGCTCGGCGACCAACGGCCCGCGCAGCGGCCCAACGTGGTGAAAATGCGCCGGAAGGTCTGCACGCGGGAAGTCGAAACCTGCCGTGGTCTGGCTGATCTGGGCGAGCGGAGAGAGGCAGTCGGCCAGCGTCCGCCGCCCCGCCAGACTGAACCGTGCAGCATGGCGCTGGATCACCCGCTCGTGCGGCGTCATCAGCCAGTCGTAGACACGGGTGGAACCCTCGTTCAGCTGCTCGCCGCGCCGATCCAGGGCAAAACCCCAGGGCATCACCGGAAGCGGTACACGCAGATCCCGGTTCACGGGCAGCGCGCACGCCACCGACACGAAAGGCAAACCCAGTCCAGCGGCCAGCAAACCGCCCGCCGCTTCCATCTGGTCGGCGACGATGGCGTCGACACCCCAACGTTCGAGCGCGGCCGGGGCCTCGCGGCACAGCATGTCCGTTCCCGCGGCGACGTCCTGGATCACGCGGCGCAAGCCGCCCAGCCCGCCAGGGTCGGCGGCGCGGGCGACGATGGCGCCCAGTTGCCCCGCTGGGTGCGTTGCCGCACCCAGCGCGTGAAAGCCGATGCGGTCGTCGCGAATCAGGGTGGACACGTCCGCCTGGTGCAGCCAGCTCACGCGATGGCCGCGATCCATCAACACCGATGCCAGGGCCTCCAACGCTCGCACGTGGCTGGTGAATGGTGGGGCGATGACAGCGAAGTGCATGGATGGTGGCGGCCTGGCGGCAAGTCCGGGCCAATCTGGCTATTGTGTCCACCTGGGCTGTAGGACGCGGGCTTGAGTTGTGCGCTGCAGGGGTTCATGCCATGCCTTTGTGACTAAGGTGCATACCTTGGCGTCCGCTTGGTGGGCGCACCAACCCGTTTCATCCCATGCTTGCTTTGCCTGCGGCCTTGCCGTCGTTTGCCCATGCCGCGCCACCCTTGGGGCCATCCGCCGGCGCGTCGACCGACGCTCTGCGCGGGATGATCGAGGAGCGGCTTCGGACACTGCTGCCCGCTGCCGACGCACACCAGGACCGCGTCGGTGCGGCCATGCGATACGGCGTACTGGCCCCAGGCAAACGGGTGAGACCGATGCTCGTGCTGCTGGCAGCGCGCGGCTTTCAGCTGGACCCCGCCGACGTTCTGGACGCGGCCTGCGCGCTGGAGATGGTGCACGCCGCGTCGCTTTTCCTCGACGATCTGCCCTGCATGGACGACGCCAAGCTGCGCCGAGGGCAGCCGACCGTGCACATCGCGTTCGGAGAAGACGTCGCCATGCTGGCCTCGATCGCGCTGCTGGCGCGGGCATGGCGCGTCACGGCCACCGCGGCAGCCATCGCCCCGCGTGTCAGAACGGACATGGTGGCGGTCTTGTCCGACGCGGTGGGCATCGACGGGCTGGTGACAGGGCAATACCGCGATCTCCACGCGTCAGCGGGGGAGTCGAGCCGGCCCCAGATCGCCCGCACGAACCAGTTGAAGACGGGAGTGCTGTTCGCTGCGGCATTCGAGATCGCGGGCCTGGCCGCGGGCGCAGACGCCCGCACGCGTGGCCTGCTGCGTGAGGCCGCAGACGCACTCGGGCAGGCATTCCAGTTGGCCGACGATCTTGCGGACCAGGAAATGGAACCGTCCCTGCTCGGCAAGGACTGCAGACAGGACGTGGGCAAGTCCACACTGGTGTCGATGGTGGGCGCGAGGCAGACGCGCCGAATTCTGGCCACGCAGGTGGAGCGGGCGGAGACGCTCATCGCCCAGGCGATGCCGCTGGAACTCTCCCTTCCGGCGCTGGTTCGCACGCTGTTCGCATCCCAGTTGCATTGATCGGCATCTGCGGCGGCCCGTCGCCGCGCAACCCCAGCCACCGCGCGACGGTGAGAGGGTGCCACCAGACCTACGCCAGGCATTGCTCGCAAGCCGTGGCGGGAACCGCTCCCAAGCGCCCTTGCGGCAAGGCACCAAGAAAAAATGGGCTACGCCTTGCGGCATAGCCCATTGATTCGCGGAAGAAAATGGTCGGCGTGGCGGGATTCGAACTCGCGACCCCTTGCACCCCATGCAAGTGCGCTACCAGGCTGCGCTACACGCCGACAAGACCGCAATTATAGGACGGAAATCTCGCCTTCCAGAAGAAGCTCGCGAATTTCGCGCAATTCTTTGCGGATCGCTGCAGCGTCTACCGATGTCGACACGGACGTCGGCACGGCAGGCACTGACGGAGCCGCACCATCGACCGGCGATTCGGACGGATCCGCAGCGGACTCGTCATCCGTCCAGGGACCATCCTGCAAGCGGTTTCGGGCACCGCTGATGGTGAAGCCCTGGTCATACAGCAGATCCCGGATGCGACGGATCATCAGCACTTCATGGTGCTGGTAGTAGCGCCGATTGCCACGGCGCTTCATCGGGCGCAGTTGGGTGAATTCCTGCTCCCAGTAGCGCAGCACGTGCGGCTTGACGCCGCAGAGCTCCGCCACTTCACCGATCGTGAAGTACCGTTTTGCGGGAATGGAAGGAAGCGATGTGCTCATGGGACTTCGCGGACAGGCAAGCCAGCGGGCAAGGGTACCGCAGCGGACTGCGGGTTGCCAGTGCCCGGCGACCGCCGGCGGTCCAGACCTTGTTTACCCCGCGGGCGGGTTCTGGATCTGCTCCTTGAGCTTGCTGCTGGCATGGAAGGTGACCACCCGCCGCGCCTCGATCGGAATGGACTCGCCCGTCCGGGGGTTGCGCCCCGGCCTCGGTGCCTTGGTGCGGATCTGGAAGTTGCCGAAGCCCGACAGCTTCACGTCCCGGCCTTCCACCAGGCTTTGGGCGATCAGGTCGAAGAACGCATCCACCATGTCCTTGGACTCGCGCTTGTTCAGTCCGATGTGATCGAACAGCAGATCGGCCAGCTGCGCCTTGGTGAGCGCGGGCGTTTCCAGGCTTTCCACGGTGAATTCCACCACGTCGGCATCTCCCTTCAACATGCTCACCGCAGCCTCGCGCCGGTTCGGCGCGACAGTTCCTGGAGCGTGGATTGCACGGCCGCATCGATCTCTACTTCGGTCAGCGAAGCCGCGTCGCTGCCCAGCGTGAGGCGCACCGCCAGGCTCTTCTCGCCAGCGGCCAGCGCCCCGGCGCCAGCGGTTTCGCCGTCACGCAGCGGCTTGGGTCGGAACACGTCGAACAACACGGCCGACCGCAGCACGTCGGAGGGCACGGCGGAGTGGATGGCCGCCATGACCTCGGCGTGGGTCACGCGCTCGGCGACCACCACGGCAATGTCGCGCTCGACGGCCTGGTGCTTGGTTACCGCCTTGAACACCGGCACCGGGCGGCGCAGCACCGCCTCGAGTTCGAGCTCGAAAACGATGGGCGCCAGCGGCAGGCCCCAGGACTGGCGCCACTGCGGGTGCAATTCACCGACATGGCCTACGACCTCGCCGTCGAGCACCACCTGGGCGCAGCGACCCGGATGCATCGCGGGGTGCGTGGCCGGCGCGAACGTCGCTCCCAGGGGCGCCAGCAGTGCCTGCACGTCGCCCTTCACGTCGAAGAAATCGACCGCCTGGGACTTGGAGCCCCAGTGGAGCGCCTCGGCCGGGCCATATGCCAGCCCGGCGACGCGCATCGGCTGGTGCACGCCGGCCACGGTCGTATCGCTGTCCACTACCGATCCGTCTCGCAGGAACACGCGACCCAGCTCGAACACCCGCACGCGGTCGGCCTTGCGGTCGAGGTTGAACTTCAGCACCTGCATCAGCGAGCCCACCAGCGACGAACGCATCACGCTGAGCTGGCTGGCGATGGGGTTGAGCAGCTGGATCGGCTGGGCATTGGCGACGAGGTCGCGCTCCCATGCCGCTTCCACGAAGCTGAAGTTGATGGTTTCCTGGTAGTCCAGCGCGGCCAGTTCACGGCGCACGGCAAAGGCGCTGCGGCGCGACTCGGCCCGCAGCTTGGGCGTGATGGGGGCGAGCGGTGGCGTGGTGGGTAGCCGCTCGTAGCCGATCATGCGCGCGACTTCCTCGATCAGGTCTTCCTCGATGTTGATATCGAAGCGATAGGAAGGCGCGACCACCTGCAGTACGCCGTCTTGCGCAGTGACCTCCAGGCCCAGGCGCCGCAAGGCATCCACGCACTGATCCTGCGTGAGCGGCATGCCGATGACCTTGGCAGCGCGCGCCACCCGCAGGGTGACCTGCCTGGGCTGCGGCACGTCCAGCACCTGGTCGTCCACCGGTCCGCACGTGGTCTCGGGCGTGCCGCAGATGCCCAGCACCAGTTGCGTGATGCGCTCGATGTGCTCCACCGTGTTCTGCGGATCCACGCCGCGCTCGAAGCGGTGCCCCGCATCGGTCGAGAAATTGAACCGGCGCGACCGACCGGCCACCGCCTTGGGCCACCAGAAGGCGGCCTCGACATAGATGTGGCGCGTGTCGTCCGACACCGCCGTGGCGTCGCCGCCCATGATGCCGGCCAGCGATTCGACGGCCTGGCGGTCCGCGATGACGCCGACGGTGGCATCCACGGTCACGGTGTTGCCGTTGAGCAGTTTCAGCTGCTCGCCCTCGCGCCCCCATCGCACCTCCAGCCCGCCGTCGATCTTGTCCAGATCGAAGATGTGGGATGGCCGCCCCAGCTCGAACATCACGTAGTTGGAAATGTCCACCAGCGGCGACACGCTGCGCTGCCCGCAGCGGGCCAGCCGGTCGACCATCCATTGCGGCGTCGACACCCGCGTGTTGACGTTGCGCACGATGCGGCCGGAGAACCGTCCGCACAGGTCGGCATTCAGCACCTTCACGGGAAGCCGCTCGTCCAATGAGGTCGGCACGGCAGCGATCTCTGGCGACTTCAACGGTGCGCCCGTCAACGCCGACAGCTCGCGCGCGATGCCGTACACGCTGAGTGCGTGGGCCAGGTTGGGCGTGAGTTTCAGGGTGAAGAGCGTGTCGTCCAAGTCGAGCTGCTCGCGGATGTCGCGGCCAGGCACCGCATCGTCGGCCAGTTCGAGCAGGCCGCCCTGGTCGTCGCCCAATTGCAGTTCCTTGGCCGAGCACAGCATGCCCTGGCTCTCGACGCCGCGCAGCTTGCCCAGCTTGATGAGGAAAGGCTTGCCGTCTTCACCCGGCGGCAGCTCGGCCCCGACCAGGGCGCACGGCACCTTGATGCCGACGCGCGCATTGGGAGCGCCGCAGACGATGTTCAGCAAGGCGCCCTGGCCCACATCGACCTGGCACACGCGCAGCCGATCGGCATTGGGGTGCTGCACCGCCTCCTTGATCTCCCCGACGACGATGCGCGTGAAGGCCGGCGCCACCGGGCGCAGCTCTTCCACTTCGAGGCCGGCCATGGTCAGCGTCTCGGCCAGTTCGGCGGTGGTCAGCGGCGGGTTGCAGAACTCGCGCAGCCAGGATTCTGGAAATTGCATTTTCGGATTCTCTAGATTCGATCGATGGTCGGGCCGCCATGCAGCCCCGGCTTGCCGGCGTCGCTGCCGGCGCGCTTCACTGGAACTGCGTGAGGAAGCGGACGTCGCCGTCGAAGAACAGGCGCAGGTCGTTGACGCCGTAGCGCAGCATGGTCAGCCGGTCCGGGCCCATGCCGAAGGCGAAGCCGATATAGGTCTCGGGATCCAGGCCCATGTTGCGCACCACGTTCGGGTGCACCTGGCCGGAGCCCGCCACTTCCAGCCAGCGTCCGGCCAGCGGGCCGCTCTGGAACTGGATGTCGATCTCGGCGCTGGGCTCGGTGAACGGGAAGAAGCTGGGGCGAAAGCGCAGCACCAGGTCGTCGCTTTCGAAAAAGGTGCGGCAGAAGGCCGTGAACACGACCTTCAGGTCCTTGAAGCTCACGTTCTCGCCGATCCACAGGCCTTCGCACTGGTGGAACATCGGGGAATGGGTCGCGTCGCTGTCGACGCGGTAGGTGCGGCCGGGCGCGATGACGCGGATCTCGGGCATGCCCTGCCCTGCATCGATCTTTGCGCGGTGGCGCTTGACGTGCTGCACCGCGTGGCGCACCTGCATGGGGCTCGTGTGCGTGCGCAGCAGGTGCGGCGCATCGGGGGTGCCGCCCTCCACATAGAACGTGTCGTGCATCGAACGCGCGGGGTGGTCCTGCGGCGTGTTGAGCGCGGTGAAGTTGAACCAGTCGGTCTCGATTTCGGGGCCTTCCGCCACCTCGAAACCCATGGAGCCGAAGATCTGCTCGATGCGCTCGAGCGTGAGCGACACGGGGTGCAGGCCGCCCCGGCCCCGCTGGCGTCCTGGCAAGGAGACATCCAGCGCCTCGGCCTTGAGCTGCAGCTGCAGTTCCGCATCAGCGAGCGCTTGGCGGCGGTCGGTCAACGCCGCTTCAACGGCCTGCTTGGCCAGGTTGATCGCAGCGCCGCGCGACTTCTTCTCTTCCACCGTCAGCTGCGCCATGCCTTTCATGAGTTCGGTCAGGCGGCCGGACTTGCCCAGAAACTGCGCCTTGGCGTTCTCCAGATCAGCAGGGGTTGTGCTTTGCGCGAACAGTTGCCGCGCGCTCTCGACCAGGGAATCCAGCTCGTTCATATCGACTCGTGAAAATAAACAAGGGCTAGTGCCTTTTCAAGCTCTAGCCCTTGTTGTTAGTGCGCAGATTGCTATCTATTCAATAGCAATCGACCGTGAACTCAAGCAGCCAGCTTGGCCTTGACTTGTTCCACGATGCTGCCGAAGGCAGCCTTGTCGTGCACCGCGAGGTCGGCCAGCATCTTGCGGTCGATCTCGATGGAAGCCTTCTTCAGGCCGTTCGTGAACTGGCTGTAGGTCAGGCCCAGTTCGCGCGAAGCGGCGTTGATACGGGCGATCCACAGTTGGCGGAACACGCGCTTCTTGGTGCGGCGGTCACGGTAGGCATATTGCCCAGCCTTCATCACCGCCTGTTTGGCGATGCGGAAGAC
>Ga0308171_1002234_pt1 | contig 21264 bp, 21 predicted proteins | sample PhyGR1_FD_202135 | JGI IMG/M metagenome (GOLD analysis project Ga0308171, IMG submission 202135) | Phyllosphere microbial communities from UC Gill Tract Community Farm, Albany, California, United States - DLSLSG.R1 | ecosystem: Host-associated > Plants > Phyllosphere > Unclassified | place: USA... | reverse complement strand
ACCGCGCCCAGTTGATCGAGTTGACCGCCGACAGCGTATGGCGGTCGGCAAAGGCGCGGTCGTTGAACATCGCCTTCACCAGCGCCTGGGCGTCGTCGAAATTGCCCTCGATCGCGATGTTGTGGACGTTGGGGGCGAGCACCGTGGTCATCTGGCGGCGCTGGATCTCGGTCACGCGGCCCGCCGGGTGCAGCATGAAGATGTCGATATTGGCGCGCCCCGCCACCGCGTCGATCGCCGCCGAGCCGGTGTCGCCGCTGGTCGCGCCGACGATGGTCAGGCGGGTGTCGGTGCCGCGCAGGAACCGTTCGAAGAGAAGGCCCAGCATCTGGAGCGCCACATCCTTGAACGCCAGCGTCGGGCCGTGGAAGAGTTCGAGCAGCCACTGGTCATGGTCTAGCTGGACCAGGGGCGTGACGGCGGCATGCGAGAAACGGCCATAAGCGGCGTCGCACAGGCCTTGGAGTTCCTCCGGCGTCAGGCTGTCGCCGATAAACGGCGCCATGATCCGCGCCGCAGTCTGCGCATAGGACAGGCCGGCTAGTCCTTCGATCTCTTCCGGCGTCAGGGTCGGCCAGGCTTCGGGGACATAAAGCCCGCCATCGCTGGCGAGACCGGCCAGGGTCGCGCCCCGGAAATCGAGGACGGGGGCGGAGCCGCGGGTACTGAGATAGCGCATGATGCGGTGCGGCTTACTGGTGTGTGTGGCTTACCACAACCGTTCGATTGCGCCGAACGACCGCCAAAGCATAGATAATTGCGGCGATGGCGGCGAACAGGAACCATTGGATAGCGTAAGCCAGGTGGTTGTTAGGCACGCCGTCGACATCGGGGGTGGGGTTGGGTTCCAGTCCGGCGGCGGGCGTGTCGGCGACGAGCAGCATCGCCTGGAGACGGTGGTCGAAGGCCGACTCGATCAGCGAGCGGCTATCCGGGGCGTGCGAAACATAGCCGCTGACCCGTCCGCCACGCCAGTCGACCTCCTTGCGCGGGTCATGGGTGGTGCCGAGCTGGACCTGCAACGATCCTTGCGGCACCGAACAGGTCGCGATCAGCCGGAACCCCGCCGCGCCTGCCCCCGCCCGGCGGATCGCTATCGGCGGGCGGCAGTCGGCGACCGTGCGGCGGAAGAGCAGGCTGTCCTGGGGGAAAAGCGGAAAGGCGATGACCGGCCGCGCCGGATTGGCGGCGAGCTGCGCCAGATAGGCTTCTTTCTTCGGCAACCGGTCGAGCCATTGCCATAGCCCGAGCGCGATCATCGCCGCGACGGCGAGGCCGACGATCAGCGTCGGGAGGACGGGAACACGCCTCACGCCTCGTCCTCCTCGGGGTGGACCACCGCCCCCTCACGCGCCTCGTTGCGATATTCGGCGGCCATCAGCGCGCCCTTGGCCAGCCGCAGCGTATAGACCACGCCGACAGCGGTCAGCGGCAACCAGATCAGCATGTGCAGCCAGAGCGGCGGATGCAGCGTCAGCTCGACCGTGATCGCCGCGATGGTGATGATCGTGCCCAGGATCAGGGTCAGGAAGGCGGCGGGCCCGTCCCCCACATTGAACCGGGTGAAGTCCAGCCCGCACGCGCTACAGCGATCGGCGAATGTCACCACCTTGCTCGACAACAAAGGTCCCGCAAACAAATGGGGCTGGCCGCAACGCGGACACAGCCCCTGAAACGCCGCTTGCGCGATGGTGGGAGGGGTCGGCTCAGCCACTATGGACCGGCGCGCCCCAGCCACCCCAGACATAGACGGTGACGAACAGGAACAGCCACACCACGTCGACGAAATGCCAGTACCAAGCCGCCGCCTCGAACCCGAAATGCTGGCGGGGCGTGAAGTCGCCGCGATAGGCGCGGATCAGGCAGACGATCAGGAAGATGGTGCCGACGATCACGTGGAAACCATGGAAACCGGTCGCCATGAAGAAGGCCGCGCCATAGTTGATCCCCTTAAAAGGGAAGGGCGCGTGGATATATTCATAGGCCTGGATCGAACTGAAGATCAGGCCCAGCACGATGGTCAGCCACAGCCCCTTCAGCACCCCGTCCCGGTCGCCGACGCCCAGCGCACCCCACAGGCCGCGCTTCACGCCGCCCCGCTGGTTATGGATCAGGGCGTGATGCGCCCAGGTCACGGTGGTGCCGCTGGTCAGCAGGATCAGCGTGTTGAGCAAGGGCAGCTTGAAGGCGTCGATCACCTCCAGCCCCTCGGGCGGCCAGGTCGCGGCGATGGCGGTGGCGCCCTCGGCGGCGCGCTCCACCTGCCCGTCGACGAAGCTCATCGCGGTCGGGAAGAGTGAGAAGTCGAAAAAGGCCCAGAACCAGCCGACGAAGAACATCACCTCGGAGGCGATGAACAGGATCATGCCGTAACGAAAATGGAGCTGCACCACCGGGGTATGGTCGCCATGATGCGCCTCGCGCACCACATCGGCCCACCAACTGCCCATGCAGAACAGCACCGCGGCCAGCCCCGCCAGGAACGCCCAGCCGCCACCCTGCACACTGTGCATCCACATGATCGCGCCCGAGGCCATCAGCAGCGCCGACATCGAACTGGCCAGCGGCCAGGGGCTCGGCGGCAGGATGTGATAGTCGTGGTTCTTCGCGCCAGCCATGATCCCGTCCCTATGATTTTGCTATTTTGGGGGCAGGCTAACCCGCTTTTCCCGCCGAATCCACCGGGTAAAATGTGTAGGACAGGGTGATGGTCTCGATGTCGCGCGCGTCCGGGTCGTTCAGGATCTTGGGATCGACGAAGAAGATGACCGGCATCCGCACCGTCTCGCCGGGCTTCAACGTCTGCTGGGTGAAGCAGAAACACTGAATCTTGGTGAAGTAACGCCCTGCCTGGTCGGGGGTGACGTTGAAGGTCGCGGTGCCGGTAACGGGCACTTTCGCGTTGTTGGTCGCGGTGAAGAACACCATGTCGCGCGCGCCGATATCGACGGTTTCGTGCGGGTTCTCGGGCTTGAAGGTCCAGGCGAGGCGCGAGGAGACATTGGCGTCGAAATCGACCCGGATCTGGCGATGGACGCTGCCGGGTGCTTCGCTTCCGCGCTGCGTCGTGCCCTGATAGCCCGTCACCTGGCAGAACATGCGATAGAGCGGCACGCTGGCAAAGGCGAGGCCGGTCATGAACACCACGCCGAACAGCGCGAACACCACGGTCCGAGCCTGTCGCGTGAGCCGCATCAGTGCATTCCCGACCGGATCTTGGACAGGGTGATGAAGAAGATCAGCACCACCAGGAAACCGAGCAGCAAGGCCATCGCGGTGGCGCGGGCGCGCTGCTTGGCGCGAATGCGATTCGAATCGTCGGGCGTCATGCCCAACGATCCACCACCAGCGCGCCGAAGAGAAGGAAAAGATAGAGAATCGAATATTTGAACAGCCGCTTTTCGGGCTTCATCGTGTCGTCGGGCTGGGTGTGGCGGAACGCGACGATGGCGGCATAAGCGGCGAACAGCGCGGTCCCGGCGCTGGCGATCACGCCATAGATCGGTCCGGTCAGCCCCAGCGGCCAGGGCGCGACCGCGGCAATGGCCATCGGGATGGTGTAGAGCCCGATCTGCGCGCGCGTCACCCGCTCGCCCGCGACGACCGGCAGCATCGGCACGCCCGCATTGGCGTAATCGGTCTTCACGAAGAGGGCCAGCGCCCAGAAATGCGGCGGCGTCCACAGGAAGACGAGGCTGAAGAGGAGGAAGGGGAGGAGCGCGATCTGTCCGGTCGCCGCCGCCCAGCCGATCAGCGGGGGAAAGGCTCCGGCGGCCCCGCCGATGACGATATTCTGCGGCGTCCGGCGCTTCAGCCAGACGGTATAGACCAGGACATAGAAGAGGATCGAGACGGTCAGGATCGCGGCGGCGACGTAATTGACCGCCAGGCCCATCAGAATGACCGAGAAACAGGCGAGGCCGACGCCGAAATGCAGGGCTGATTCGCGGTTCATCCGCCCGGCGGGTAGCGGCCGCTTCGCGGTGCGCTTCATCAGCGCGTCCAGGTCCGCCTCATACCATTGGTTGAGTGCCCCCGCCGCGCCCGCGCCCAGCGCGATGCACAGGATCGCGGTGAAGCCGATCACCGGATCGATGCCGACCGGCGCGGCCAGCATCCCGCACAGCCCGGTAAACACCACCAGCGTCATCACCCGCGGCTTGGTCAAGGCGAGGAAGTCGCGCCAGTCGGCGGGGACGAAGACGGAGGAGGGAATGCTGGACATGGGAGCCCCGCATATAGGCGCTGTGAGGTGGGCGGGCAATCGAAGCGGCAGTTGCTAGGACACTCCGCCCACCAAAAGCGCACCCCCTCCCGCAGGCGGGAGGGGGACGGGGGGAGGGCTTGGGGTCTCACAGAGACCACCGCCTGTGGCTTTTCCCTCCCCCATCCCCTCCCGTTTACGGGAGGGGCGTGAGACTCATCAGCCTCAGCCTTGCTTCAACGTCGCCATGTCGATCACGAAGCGATATTTCACATCGCTCTTCTGCATCCGATCATAGGCGGTGTTGACCTCGTCCATCGCGATCATCTCGATATCTGCCGTCAGGCCATGCTCGTGGCAGAAATCGAGCATCTCCTGCGTCTCCGCGATGCCGCCGATCAGCGAACCCGCCAACGACCGGCGGCGGAAGACGAGGTTGCCGACCGAGGGCGACGGATGCGGCGAATCGGGGACGCCGACCAGCGTCATCGTGCCGTCGCGCTTCAACAGCGCCAGGAACGCATCCAGATCGTGCGGCGCGGCGACGGTGTTCAGGATGAAGTCGAAGCTGTTGGCGTGCGCGGCCATCTGGTCGGCGTCCTTCGACACGATCAGTTCCTTGGCGCCCAGCCGCTTGGCATCCTCGGCCTTGTTCGGCGAGGTCGAGAAGACATAGACCTCCGCGCCCATCGCGGCGGCGATCTTCACCCCCATATGGCCCAGCCCGCCAAGACCCACGATGCCGACCTTCTGGCCCGGCCCGACCTTCCAGTGACGCAGCGGCGAATAGGTGGTGATCCCCGCGCACAGCAGCGGCGCGACGGCGGCCAGATCGGCGTCGTCATGGTTGATCTTCAGGACGAAGCCTTCCTTGACCACGATGTGGTCGGAATAGCCGCCGAAGGTATGGCCGCCCATCACGGGATCGGGGCCGTTATAGGTGCCGACGAAGCCGGTGGTCTCGCAATATTGCTCCTCACCGTCATGGCAGGAGGCGCAATGGCCGCAACTGTCGACCATGCAGCCGACGCCGACCACGTCGCCGACCTGGTACTTGGTCACCGCGTCGCCGACGGCGGTGACGCGGCCGACGATCTCATGACCAGGAACGCACGGATAGAGGGTGCCCGCCCATTCGCCGCGCGCGGTGTGCAGGTCGGAATGGCAGACGCCGCAATAAAGGATGTCGATCGCGACATCGTCTCCTTGCGGATCGCGACGCTCCAGCGAGAAGGGGGCGAGCGCGGCGTCGGCCGACTGGGCCGCATAGGCCTTGGCGGGAGTGGGCATGGAAGCTCCTCTGGAATCGATAGGGGCGACCGAAGGATCGCGGCGCTCATATGGGACCCGGGGACTCGCATGCCAGGGCGACGGGCCTGCTAGTTTTTCCGATCGGCGGTGATCGGGAAAATGCGAAACTTCAACATGTTATATTGTCACTGGCCGCGCCATGCTTGGGGCGACGATCGCACCTACCCCATAAATCCCTGATTCCAGGTCGAGCTGTCGTAATTGCCGATACTGGGCAGCACGGTGCGCAGGCCCCCGGAATCGATGCCGAACCAGCTTGCCAGCGTCGCGGCATACTGGTCGACCGACATGGTCGGGATCAGGCGACCCTGGCCGACATCGTCATTGTTGTTGACGCCGACCGTCGGGGCCTTGCCATAGAGGCGCTGCCCGCGCACCGCGCCGCCGACGACGAAGTGCATGCCGCCCCAGCCATGGTCCGACCCGTCGTCATTGGACTGGAGCGTGCGCCCGAAATCGGACGCGGTGAAGCTGGTCACCTGATTGGCGACGCCCATCGCCTCGGTGGTGTCGTAAAAGGCCTTCATCGCCGACGACATGCGGGCGAGCAACCCCGGATGCTGCGCCACCAGATTGTCGTGCAGGTCGAAGCCGCCGAGCGACACGAAGAACACCTGCCGCTTCAGCCCCAGGGTCTGGCTGACCGAGATCATCCGCGCGACCATCTTCAACTGGTCGGCGAGCGGGTTGTTGCTGGGGAAAAGCGGGAAGCTGGTCGCGGGCGCGCCCGCCAGCGCGCTGCTCAACTGCGCCTGGATATCGAGCGCCCGCTTGCTGATCCGCGCATGCTCGCTGGCGATGGCGAGGCTGGAGTCGGAGGTCATCAGCGTGCGCAGCGTGTCGAGCGCGGTGGATGATCCGTACAGCGTCCGGCTGCTGTTCAGCAGCGCCACCGGGCCGCCGGTGCCGACCGAATATTGGATCGCGCTGCGCCCGGTCAGGTACACCGCGTTGCCGGTGGCGTTGATGCAGGTCAGCGCGGCATTGCCGTTGCCGTTCTGGAACACGTCGCCGATCCGCCCGCCCCAGCCGCTGCCCGCGCCTTCGGGGCTCGACGCCTGGAAGAAGCTCTGCTGGTCGTTATGGCTGAACAGCTTCGGGGGCAGGCGGACGCTGCGCTTCTGATATTGCGATTTGGTCGTCGGCTCGACCAGCGTGCCGACGTTCAGCGCGACCGCCATTTTGCCCGCCGCGAAGAGCTGGCTCATCTCGGGCATGCTGGGCGACAGGGCATAGGCGCGGCCATCGGGCAGCGCGACCGAGGGGTTCAGCAGGGTGCCCGCCAGCACGTCGCGCTGATAGCCGATATTGGCCCGTGCCGCGCGATAGGCGGCGAAGCTGCCCTCGTCATAGGGGACCAGCGTGTTGGCATAGTCATTGCCGCCATAGAGGAACACGCACACCAGCGCCTTGTAGTCCGAGGCGGTCGCCGCCGCCGCCTCGCCGATCGCGGCCAGGCTGGAGACGAAGGGGGTGGCGGTCCCGGCGAGCCCGAGCAGGGCGCTGCGCTTGAGGAAGGCGCGCCGTGATTGATCATGGAGGGACTGGTCGTGCATCATGCTCATCACCGCAGGGTCAGATAGTCGGGGGAGGCCATGGTCAGCAGGATCGCGATGCCGACCCGGTTGATCGGGCCGTTGGTCGCGCTGGCCGACACGCTGTCGACCGCGGACCGGATGGTGGCCTGGGTCGCGGCGGACAATTGCCCGGCGGCGAGGATCAGATTGACCTCGTCGACCAGCGCGGCGCTGTCGGCCGCCTTGGTCAGGATCGCGGTGTAATCGGCCTTCACATCGCCGATGCCGTTGGCGATCAGCCCGTACATGAAGTTCACATAGCCGACGACGCTCTGTTCGCTGGTGATCTGGAACTCGGGCGCGACCAGGCCGCTGCTCGCCATGCCGGTGCCCGGCGGGACATAGCCGGGACGATAGAAGTTGAAGACCGACGGGCTGTGCCCCTTGGCCTGACCCAACCGGTTCGACGGGTTGGAGGTGTCGCCGATCGCCCAGCCATTGGAGGGCGAATTGACACCGAAGGCACGCGCCCAGCCGGTCAGCCGCAGGACCGGCTCGCGCAGCTTGCCCGCCGTGCTGGCGGTGGACAGGGTCCGCGCCTCGCTGTCGAGCAGGATGGCGCGGATCACCGCCTTCATGTCACCGCGCACGCCCTGGCCATTGTCGACGAACTTGGTCGCGACCCGGGTGACATAGGCGGGCGACGGGTTGCTGGTGACCAGCCGCTGGATCAACTGTTTCGAGATGAAGGGGGGCACGTTGGGATGCGCGAAGATCGCATCCAGCGCCGCGCCGATCCCCGCCATGCCGCCGCCGCTGACCGTGGTGCCCAGAAAGCTCGACGCGCCGGTTTCGTTGAGGGTGGCGTTCATCACCAGCGGCTGGCGCAGCCGGGTCGGCGTGTTGCTGTCGGTGCTGGTCGGAACCAGTCCGGTGAACACGCGCGCCAGCCCGGACACATCGGCCTGGCCATAGGTGTCGATCGGCTGTCCGCCGTTCAGCCTGGGTGTGCCGTCTATGTTCAGCTGGCTGAGCCCCAGCGTGAACAACTGCATCAACTCGCGTGCGTAATTCTCGTCCGGCTGGGTGCCGGTGGTCGGGTTGGCCTTGCGATTATATTGATAGGTCAGGAACTGGCCCATCGCGAAATTGGTCGTCACCGCGCCAAGCAGGTCGCGATAATTGCCGAAGGCGTTGTCCAGCAGGATGTCGACATAGGCCGCCATCGCGAAGGCGCGCCAGGTGCTGCTCGCCTGGTCGATGCCGACCACCAGAATGTCGAGCAATGCCATGCCCACGCGCTGGCGAAGCTGGTCGGGCTCGACGATCATCTGGCGCCACATGGACGGATCGAAGCCGCTGATCGCGTTCGCCTTGGCGGTGTCATAGCCATTGGCGATCAGCCAGTCCCAATGGCTGGTCGCGCGCGGCAGGGCGAACTGGTCGGTCAGCCAGCCGTCATAGCCGCGCGAGACGACCGTATCGATGCTGGCGCGGGTCGCGCCCATCGTGGCCTGCGCCAGGAAGCGGCTGGCCTCCACGGCGGTCGGTGCGGCGTTGACCACGACGATGGGGGTCGTGGTGGCGGGGGTGGAGGCCGTGCCCTCGGCGCCGCCCGTTGCGGTGGCCGTGCTTCCGCCGCCTCCGCCGCCGCCACAGGCGGCCAGCGCTAGCAGCGGCAGCGTCGCCGCGCCGGCCCTGCCCGCCGCATGGCCCGAAGGCCGTTCGACGATGGGCAGTTCCGTGCCGTCCTCGACGGTCGCCGCCATCGGCTCCGCCACAAAGTCCCGCCCCGTCATTACATCAATGTCCGATAGCGTCGCCGGGTTGGCGACCGAGGGACAGGATGAGCCTATCTGGTTAATGGAAGGTGCAGGGTTCCTCGGCTCGTCGCATTGGAAAACCGATTTGGCTGAAACGGACTTATCATAACGATGGCGTAATGAAAAAGGCCCCCGGACTCTGGTCCGGGGGCCTTGGTCGAAGAGGGGAAGCGTAGGTCAGTCGATGCGCGGCAGCGTCTCGAACTGGTGATAGGGCGGCGGGCTGGACAGCGTCCATTCCAGCGTCGTCGCCCCTTCGCCCCAGGGATTGTCACCGGCGGGCTTTCCGGCGACCAGCGACCAGATGAGGTTGATGAAGAAGATCACCATGCCCGCCGCCATGATCTCATAGCCATGGGTCGCGACCGCGTTCCAGGTCGCATAGGCGTCCGGATAGTCAGGATAGCGGCGCGGCATGCCCTGCAGCCCCAGAAAGTGCATCGGGAAGAACAACAGGTTCACGCCGATGAAGAACACCCAGAAATGCAACTGACCGAGCAGTTCGCTATACATCTTCCCCGACATTTTGGGGAACCAGTAATAGAAGCCCGCGAACAGCGCGAACACCGCGCCTAGCGACAGGACGTAGTGGAAGTGCGCCACGACATAATAGGTGTCGTGCATGTAATCGTCGATGCCGCCGTTAGCCAGCACCACGCCGGTCACGCCGCCAACGGTGAACATGAAGATGAAGCCGATCGCCCAGACCATCGGCGTCTTGAACGACAGCGAGCCGCCCCACATGGTTGCGATCCACGAGAAGATCTTGATGCCGGTGGGCACCGCGATGATCATCGTCGCGGCGGTGAAATACATCTTGGTGTTCACGCTCAGGCCGGTGGCGAACATATGGTGCGCCCACACGACGAAGCCGACCACCCCGATCGCGACCATGGCATAGGCCATGCCGAGATAGCCGAAGACCGGCTTGCGGCTGAAGGTCGCGATGATCTGGCTGACGATGCCGAAGCCCGGCAGGATCATGATATAGACTTCGGGGTGGCCGAAGAACCAGAAGAGATGCTGGTACAGGATCGGATCGCCACCACCGGCGGGGTCGAAGAAGGTCGTGCCGAAGTTACGGTCGGTCAGCAACATGGTGATCGCGGCGGCCAGCACCGGGAGCGAGAGCAGCAGCAGGAAGGCGGTGACCAGCACCGACCAGACGAACAGAGGCATCTTGTGCAGCGTCATGCCCGGTGCGCGCATGTTGAAGATGGTGGTGATGAAGTTGATCGCGCCCAGGATCGACGACGCCCCTGCCAGGTGAAGCGACAGGATCGCCATGTCCACCGATGGCCCCGGCTCGCCGAAGGTGGATAGCGGGGCATAGGCGGTCCAGCCGACACCCGCGCCCGACCCGAAGAAGGGCGAGGCGAGCAGCAGGGTGAAGGCCGGGATCAGCAGCCAGAAGGACACGTTGTTCATGCGCGGGAAGGCCATGTCCGGCGCGCCGATCATGATCGGCACGAACCAGTTGCCGAACCCGCCGATCATCGCGGGCATGACCATGAAGAACACCATGATCAGGCCGTGGGCGGTGATCAGCACGTTCCACAGGTGCAGCGATTGGTCCAGGCTCTGCGCGCCGCCGTGCAGCATCCCCGCCCAGATACCCAGATACTGGATGCCGGGCTCGCGCAACTCGGCGCGCATCAGGCCGGAGATCGCGCCGCCGATGATCCCCGCGACGATCGCGAAGATCAGATAGAGGGTGCCGATATCCTTGTGGTTGGTCGACAGAAACCAGCGCGCGAAGAAGCCGGGCTTGTGGTCGGCGTCATGGTGCGCGTGGTGATGGTCTTCATGACCGACGAAAGCCGATCCGGGGTGAAGTGCGGTGTCGGTCATGGCTTATTGTCCAGCGTTGCCGGGGCCCGCCGGATTGCCGGTGGCGCCCTGCGCGGAAGAGGGGGACTGAGCAGGAGTCGAGGCGTTGTCCGCCGGGCCGGTCACCGCCTCTGCGGCATTGGCCTGCGCCGCTTCGGAGGCGGAGCCCTCGGCCCCCGGCTGCGGGATGACGGAGGAGGAGGGGGCCTTGGAACCCGGCATCTGGCCGCCCTTGGCCGCGACCCAGGCGGCGAACTGTGCCGGGCTCACGGCCTGCACCGCGATCGGCATGAAGGCATGGCGCGCACCGCACAGCTCGGAACATTGCCCGAAATACAGGCCCGGCTTGTCGATGGTGAAGCTGGTCTCGTTCAACCGGCCGGGCACCGCGTCCAGCTTCATCCAGAAGGCCGGGATCGCCCAGCTATGAATGACGTCGTTGGAGGTGGTGATCAGGCGGATCGGCACGCCGACGGGCAGGACGATGCGATTGTCCACCGCCAGCAGGCGCGGACCGTCGGCATCGGTGCGCGCGCGCTCACCCGGCGCCACCTGATCCTTTTCCTTCAGCATGTTGGCGGTGATCTCGATCCCGCCATGATCGGGATATTGATAGGTCCAATACCATTGGTTGCCGATCGCCTTCAGCGTGACGGCCCCGGCGGGCGCTGGCTTGAACTGCGCCTGGAGCAGCCCGATCGACGGGATGGCGATCAGGACCAGGACGACGACGGGGCCCAGCGTCCACAGTACCTCGACCAGCGTGTTGTGGCTGGTCTTGGACGGCACCGGATTGGCGGCGCGGCGATAGCGGAACACGACCCAGGCGAGCAGCAGCAGCACGAGGATGCAGATGATCGTGATGACCGGCATCAGCACGCCATTGTGCATCCAATGCGCGAACTCGCCGTTGCGCGTCACCTGCGGCTGAAGTCCGATGCGGCCGTCGATCGGCAGGCCGACATTGGGATCGATGGTCGTCGCGGGTGCACCGTCCTGCGCCAGCAGCGGGCTGGTCGGTGCGGCGGTGGCGGGCGCGGCGGCGCTGGTCGGGGCGGTGTTGGAGACACCCTGGCCCTCGGCGGCGGCCTGCGGTGCGGGAGCCGCGGCGGGGGGAGCCTGGGGCGTCGCCAATGCGGCTCCCGACAGCGCGACGCAACCCAGCCCGGCGGCGATCGCCAGCGCCTTCATCCGTTTCGGCATCCTCATCCTCCGGGGTCCGGACATGCGCTTGACCTCGCTCATCCCGCTTTCGTCTCCCATCCTCCCTCGCCTGTCCGTCGGTGGTTCGACGGGCTGAGACGGGGCGTCCTGTCATTTTTGTTGAGGCGACTATAGCACGGGACCGCGCCCCCTCAACCCTTGAGCGTCGCATGGCCGATTGCATGGGGCGAGGTGCGATCCTATGAGGCCGGGTCATCTGACCGATGCCGGAGTTGCCCCATGACCGATGAAGACGTCCTCGCCGAGTTCCGCGCCGCCGAGGCGCTGCTCGAAGGGCATTTCATCCTCTCCTCCGGCCTGCGCAGCCCGCGCTATCTGCAATGCGCGCGCGTCCTGATGGACCCGGCCCGCGCCGCCCGGCTGTGCGAGGCGGTGGCCGCGAAGATCCCGGCCGAGATCCGGGAGCAGATCAGCGCCGTCGTCGCCCCCGCCATGGGCGGCGTCATCGTCGGCCATGAAATGGCGCGCGCGCTGGGCGTGCCCGGCATGTTCCTGGAGCGTCCCGAGGGAACCTTCCACCTGCGTCGCGGCTTCCGGCTGGATGCGGGGCAGAAGGTGCTGATGATGGAGGATGTGGTCACCACCGGCCTGTCCAGCCGCGAGGCGATCGTCGCCATCGCGCGCGAAGGGGGCGAGGCGATCGCGGCGGCCTCGCTGGTCGATCGCTCCAACGGCAAGGCCGATCTGGGCGTGCCCTTCTTCCCGCTGATCCGGCTCGACGTGCCCAGCTACAGCCCCGACGAGTTGCCGCCCGAACTGGCCGCGATCCCCGCAATCAAGCCGGGGAGCCGCGCGGCGGCATGACCGAGCATCTGCGCCTGGGCGTCAATATCGACCATGTCGCGACCGTGCGGAACGCGCGCGGGGCCGGCTATCCCGATCCGGTGAAGGCCGCGCTGGTCGCAGCCGAGGCTGGGGCGGACGGCATCACCGCACATCTGCGCGAGGATCGGCGGCACATCACCGACGACGATATCGCGCGGCTGTCGGCGGAACTGACCGTGCCGCTCAACCTGGAGATGGCGGCGACGGAGGAGATGCTGGCCATCGCGCTGAAGCACCGCCCCCACGCCGCCTGCATCGTTCCCGAAAAGCGCGAGGAGCGCACGACCGAGGGCGGGCTCGACGCCGCCGGGCAGCGCGAATGGCTCGGCCCCATGGTCGCGAAGCTGGGCGAGGCGGGGATTCGCGTCTCGCTGTTCATCGAACCCGATCCCCGCCAGATCGAGGCGGCGTTGCATTTGCGCGTGCCGGTCGTCGAACTGCACACCGGCCGCTATGCCGAACTGGATGGCGAGGCGCGCACCGACGAATTGCGCCGCCTGTCGGATGCGGCGGCGCTGGCGGCGAAGAACGGGATCGAGGTTCATGCGGGCCATGGCCTGACCTATGACAATGTCGCCCCCATCGCCGCGATCCCGCAGGTGCGCGAGCTGAACATCGGTCATTTCCTGATCGCCGATGCGGTGTTCGTCGGTTTGCCGCAAGTGGTGCACAAGATGCGCGCCGCGATGGATATGGCGCGGTGACAGGCGTCACCCATTCCTCCCCTGCAAGGGGAGGGGGACCAGCCGTAGGCTGGTGGAGGGGTGTCACCGCTGGTGAGGCAGGTACGACCTCGCAAACCGGGACACCCCTCCGTCAGGGCTTCGCCCTGCCACCTCCCCTGCAAGGGGAGGAAGAGGTGGCATTCGATCCCACGGGGGCTTCATGATCATCGGTCTCGGCTCCGACCTCTGTAATATCGAGCGGATCCAGGCCGCGCTCGACCGGCACGGGGCTCGGTTCGAGGCGCGCTGCTTCACCGAGGTCGAGCGGGCCAAGGCCGCCAAGCGCCCCTTCACCCGCGCGGGTACCTACGCCAAGCGCTTCGCCGCCAAGGAGGCTTTTTCCAAGGCGGTCGGCACCGGCTTCTCCCACGGGGTGTTCATGCGCGACATCGGCGTCGTCAACAAACCCGGCGGCGCACCGACGTTGATGCTGACCGGCGGCGCGCGCGAACGACTTGACGCGATGACCCCGCCGGGCCACGTCGCCTATATTCACTTGACCATGACCGACGATCACCCCTGGGCCCAGGCCTTTGTCGTGATCGAGGCGAGACCGGAAGTTTCCGCATGAAGGACGCGGTGTTGGACACGAACCAGGGCACGCCCGCGGACGAGGCGGTCGCCAAGCCGTCGGAATCCGCGCCGCCCGCCAGGAAAAAGGGCACCGACTGGTGGTCCGAGGTCAAGGGGCTGTTCTGGCTGCTGCTGATCGTGCTGGGCTTTCACAGCTTCATCGCCAAGCCCTTCTACATCCCGTCCGAATCGATGCTGCCCGGCCTTCGCGTCGGCGACCGGCTGGTGGTGAGCAAGTTCGCCTATGGCTGGTCCTATATCTCGCCGACCATTCCCAACCCGATCGCGATCTTCCAATCGGTGGTGCTGCGCCAGCCCGAACAGAGCTGGAGCGCGCAGCTTCCCTTCATCCATGGCCGGTTGTTCGGCTCGCTGCCGACGCGCGGCGATGTGGTGATCGTGACGCCGCCGGGCACGCACAACGATTATATCAAGCGGGTGATCGGCCTGCCCGGCGACCGGCTGGAGGTGCGTGACGGCACCGTCATCCTGAACGGCAAGCCGGTCGAGCGCGGGCCGCTGCATTATGTCGACATTCCGGTCGACACCAACAGCCCGTGCAAGGCGTCCGACTATGGCGAGGAAGCCAAGGTGCGGCTGCCGAGCGGCGAGTGGGTCTGCCATCTGCCCATCGTGACGGAGACCTTGCCCAACCACCGCCGCTACGACACGGTCGAGCTGGGCTGGAGCCCGGGCGACAATTACGGGCCGATCACGATTCCCGCCGACCATGTGTTCCTGATGGGCGATAATCGCGACCGTTCGGCGGACAGCCGCTTCTCGCTGGCCGAATTGGGACTGGGCGGGCCGGTTCCCTATGAGAATATCGGCGGTCGTGCCGAGTTCGTGACCTTCAGCCTGGATGGCGATGCGACGCTGAACCCGCTGACCTGGTGGGGTTCGCTCCGTTCGGACCGGGCGGGCACCTCGCTCCATCCGACGACGGTGAAGCCGGGATCATGAGCGATCCCGCCCCGCTGACCGATGCCCCCGCGCCGATCGAGTTCCGCAAGGGCTTCGTCCGGCGGGAATTGACGCGCGCGGCGATCTGGCTGGGCCTGATCGCCGCGATGGCGGTGACGGTGCTGCTGGTCCAGCCGTTGCTGGTGATCTTCGCCGGGCTGGTCTTCGCGACGTTGCTCGATGGCGGCGTCCGGCTGCTGGGCCGGGTGTTGCCGATCGGGCGCGGCTGGCGGCTGCTGATCGTCGTGCTGGCGGTGACGGCGTTCCTGCTCGGCACCTTCTACCTGACGGGAGTCGAGGTGACCCAGCAGGTGACCCAGCTTCGCTCCACCTTGGAGACTCAGGCTGGCCGCGTGGCGAGTTGGCTGTCGTCGCAGGGGTTGATGCCCGGCACATCGGACATCAACGGCATGCTCAAACAGTCGCTGGGGTCGATCGGTCGGCTGACCTCCTGGGTCGGCACGGCGGTGGGCGCGGTGACGTCGCTGTTCATGATGCTGATCATCGGCCTGTTCCTGGCGATGGACCCGGAGGGCTATGCGCGCGGTCTGCAATGGGTGGTGCCGCGCGCCGCCCGGCCCGAATTCGCGATCACACAAGCGCGGGTGATGAGCACGCTGCGCAAGCTGCTCGCCGGACGTCTGCTGGGCATGGCGTTCGAGGGGGTGCTGACCGGCATCGCGCTGATGATCGGCGGCGTGCCGATGGCGCTGCTGCTCGGCATCATCGCGGGGATATTGGCGTTCATCCCCAATATCGGCGCGATCATCACCGGCGTGCTGATGGTCGCGGTCGGCTTTTCGGCGGGGACCGATGCAGGCTTCTGGGCGATCGGGACCTATTTGGTCGTGCAGACCTTCGACGGATATGTCGTGGTGCCGATGGTCGCCAAGCGCACCGTGGACCTGCCCCCGGCTCTGACCCTGTCGACCCAGATCATGGCGAGCGCGCTGTTCGGCATTCTCGGGCTGGCGCTGGCCGACCCGATGACCGCGATGATCAAGTCCGCGCTACAGCGCCGGTCGGAGCGCGAGGCGGCGCGCGACGGCGACAGCGCGCGTGCCGAATCCGACATCGCCTGACGCCAACTCGTCGCGTCGCTGCCGGGCGGTGACGATCGAGTCGAACAGCGCCAGATAGCGCTCCGCCGAATCCTGTCCCGGTTGCGGCACGGGATCGGGACGGGGCGCGACCGGGTTCAGCCAGTGCCGCAACCCCGCGACCAGCGCGCCCAGATCCTCGCGCGGGACGATGGTGCCCAGCGAGGGATCGGTGACGATCTCGTGCACTGCCGGACTCGAATCGGTGGTGACGACGGGCGTGCCCACCGCCAGCGCCTCGCGCAGCACGCCGGGTACGCCTTCATAATCGGACGGCAGCGCCAGCACCGGCGCGGCGGCCATGGCGGCGGTCGGGTTGGCGACATGGCCGGGCAGCGAGACGCGGCGTTCCAGCCCCAGCACCGCGATCTGCGCGGTCAGCGCGGGCCGCAGGCTGCCCTCGCCCAATATGGTCAGCCCGACATCCTCGGGCAGATGGGTCAGCGCGGTGATCAGCCGGTCCCAGCGCTTCTGCGGCTCCAGCCGTCCGACCCCCAGGATCCGCCGACCGGGCGGCAGGATCGTGTCGGGGCCGCTGGCGGGCAGGGCGGAGGGCGGATTGGGGATGACCGCGACCGACAGCCCGGTCGCCTCTCGCGCCGCCCGCGCGGTGGCGGGGGTCATCGCCACCAGCGAGTCGAGGAACAGCCGGTGCCGGGCCAGCCATTGCCGCTGGCCCCAGGCGACGATCGGATGATGATCGCCCCGGTCGACCGCGTTGGACATCTTGCCGACGATCGGCGGGCACGCCCCCGCCAGCCGCAGCCGCGCCCAGGCCGCCATGCTGGTATAATGATTGCCGGGACAGAAGATGATGTCGGGCCGCATCCGGTCGATCATCGCGGGCAGGGTGGTGCACAGCCCGGTATAGCGCTGGTGCCCCAGCGTCACTATCTCCACCCCCGACGGCACGCCGTGCTGGAACTGGCCGCTTTCCTCGCCCAGCACCAGGGTCACCCGCCGGCCCTGCCGCGTCCAGCCCTGGAGCATGCGGGCCAGTGCGGCTTCCACGCCGCCACGCATGGCCAGCGCATAGGTCAGGATGTGATCGGCTGGCATGAGCTCCGTTAACGGATGACGAGGGGATCGGGTGCCGGAGGTACGCGCAGCTTGTCGCGCAAATATGTCAATTCCAGCCCTAAGGTGGACACAATCGCCCCCCAAAGGTGAATTCTTATTCAGGTGCGAGAAAGCAGTGTTGAGGTTAGCGGGCGCCACCGGCGAACGCCGCCGAGGAATCTCCCTAACGTGCAGAATGAACGAGATGATCCCATGACCCCGCAACAGGCCGTGCCTGTCGGACCCCCGGCCGCAACCGGTGCCCCCGTGGCGCGCGACATCGCCGCGCTGGAGCCGTTGAAGACCGTGAAGCGGCGCTGGCCCGCCATCATCGGCGCGGTCCTGACCATCGCGATGGTGGTTGGATTGGGGCAGGAACTGCTCGGGCGCGGACTGGTCGGGCTCAGCCATTCGGTGCCGACCAACCCGCTCTTCTATGTCGTGTTCGTCGGGCTCTACATGGCGTTGCCGATCGGCGACTATATCATCTTCCGCCGTCTTTGGGGCATTCCGATCAGCGGCCTGGCCGCGCTGATCCGCAAGCGGATCGCCAACGAGGTCGCCTTCAGCTATTCGGGCGAGGCCTATTTCTATGCCTGGGCGCGGGCCCATGCGAAGATGGTCGCGGCGCCGTTCGGCGCGGTCAAGGATGTCGGCATCCTCTCGGCGATCGCGGGCAATGCGATCACGCTGTTGATGATCGGCCTGGCCCTGCCGGTCGGTCGCGAACTGCTGACGCCCGAGCAGTTGCGGCTGGTCTGGGGATCGATCGCGATCGTCATGGCGACCTCGCTGCCCTTCCTGATCTTTTCGCGGCGGGTCTTCTCGCTCGACCGCAAGACGCTGTGGTGGATCTTCACGGTTCACTGCGTGCGGCTGATCGCCAATTCGCTGCTGGTCGCGCTGGCCTGGCATTACGGGATGCCGAGCGTGTCGCTGGGCATGTGGCTGTTCCTGTCGGCGGCGCGGCTGCTCGTGTCGCGCCTGCCGCTCGTGCCCAACAAGGACCTTCTTTTCGCCAATTTCGCGATCCTGTTGATCGGGCAGGATCAGGAATTGAGCGAGCTGATCGCGTTCACTGCGGCGCTGACCCTGTTGGTCCATGTCGTGCTGATCGCGGGCTTTGGTCTGACGGCATTGGTGCGGAAGGTACGCGCATGATTCGCGTGATGAAGATGGTGGCGGTGGCGGCGATCGGGCTGGCGGCGATGCCGCAGGTGGCGAGCGCGCAGATCCTGGGCAGCGACGCGGCGGCCTGCACCAATGGCGGCCCCGCCATCCTGGCGCGGATCGAGGGGCTGAAGGATCGCAAGGGTAATCTGAAGCTGGAACTCTATCCCGCGAACGACGAGGATTTCCTGGCCGATGACGGCGTGCTGGAGCGGGCGGGCAAGACCTTTCGCCGGGTGTCGGTGCCGACCCCGGCGGGCGGCGGCGCGATCGCCATGTGCATCCGCGTGCCGCGCCCCGGCCGCTATGCGCTGCTCTTCACCCATGACCGCGACGGCAAGAACAAGTTCAACTTCTGGAGCGACGGGGCGGGCTTCCCCGCCAATACCAAGCTGGGCCGCCGCAAGCCGCCGCTCGCCTCCGCGCTGATCGACGTGCCAAACGGCGTGGCGACGACCACCATCCGGGCGCAATATCTGCGCGGGCTGGGCGGTTTCGGCCCGGTAGAGTAAGGGGAAGACGATGCGTATCGTCGACGTCAACGAATTCTACTCGCCCACCGGCGGAGGCGTGCGGACCTATATCGACCGCAAGATGGCGATCCTGGCCGAGATGGGCCATGAACTGATCGTCCTCGCCCCCGGCACCGAGGATGTGGTCGAGGAGCGTCCGGGCGGCGGCAAGATCATCTATATCAAGGCGCCGCGCCTGATCCTGGACACCAATTACGGCATGTTCTGGGACGGCGCGCCCGTGTGCCGCCTGCTCGACGAACTGGACCCCGATATCGTTGAGGTGTCTTCGCCCGCCAAGCCCGCCTGGTTCGTCGCCAGCTGGCAGGGGCGCGCGAAGAAGGTCTTCTTCATGCACAACGACAATGTCGGCACCTATCCGGTCCGCTGGCTGGACGGCATCGTCGCGCAGGAGCGGGTGGAGGACTGGTTCAGCTGGTACAGCCGCTACATGAACCGATTCCTCGATCATTACGATCTGGTGCTGTCCAACGGCCCGGCGCTGGTCAAGCGACTCGGCAAGCGCGGCGTGCGGGTGGACGAGGGGATTCCGCTGGGGATCGAACGGCATTTCTTCTCGCCCGACCACCGGGACGAGAAACTGCGCGCCGCTTTGCTCGCGCAATGCGCGCTCCCCGAGGACGCGCATCTGCTGCTCGGGCTGGGGCGGCATCATCCCGAAAAGCGCTGGCCGATGGTCATCGACGCGGTCGAGCGGGTGGCATCGAGCCGTCCGGTCGGCCTGATCCTGATCGGTGGCGGTGTCGCCAGCCGCACGCTGGAGAAGCGCATCGCGGGCAGCCCCCATATCCGCCTGTTCCGCCCGGTCTATGACCGCCCGCGCCTGGCCCGGATCATGGCGAGCTGCGACGCGCTGGTGCATGGGTGCGAGACCGAAACCTTCGGGCTGGTCGCGTCGGAGGCGCTGGCCTCTGGCCTGCCGCTGGTGGTGCCCGATTATGGTGGTTGTGCCGAGGTGGTGAGCCCGCTCTTCGCCGAGACCTTCCGTGCGCGCGACGGCGCCGCCTGTGCCGAGGCGATCGAGCGGCTGCTGTCGCGCGACCAGCGCGTGCTGCGCAACGCCGCACGCGTGGCGGCGGGCAAGGTGTTCAGCGACCGCGATCATGCCGAAGCGCTGATCGCGCGCTATCAGCAATTGCTGGACGAGCGCGAGCAGCGGCGGGCGGTCGCCTAAGCGGACCTTTTCGAAAGCCTACGAGTATGTCACCATGACAAAAATGTCATGGGAGGCGGTTCGTGAGTCGCATCTGGGCAGTCGCTGTCGGCATCACGCTGACTCTATCCGGCGGGGCGCAGGCCGGGGATCGGCCTCCGGTCGAAAGCTGGGGCAAGCCCGGTGTCGGTTTCGACCAGTATCGCGCCGACGCGGTCGAATGCGCGAAGATCGGCTATTTCCGCGATATCTCGCAGGATGAACCAGCCAAGCGCTTCATCCGGGGGTTCGAGACGGCGGACAACGGCCTCAACCAGCCCGGCACCCCCAATATCGATGCGTGGATCGACTCGGTGCAGCGGGTAAGACCCGAACGCAAAAACGCGATCTTCATCGCATTCAGGTGGGCGATGTCGAACAATGCCTGACCGGCAAGGGCTATCGCAAATTCGCCCTCAGCCGATCCGAGGAGAAAAGGCTGGCCGCTTATCCCAAAGGGTCGGAGGCACGGCATCGCTACCTCCATATCCTGGCGGCGCGCTGATCAGGCGGCGAGCAGGTCGGCGTAGCGCGAAGGCGTGTGGGTCTTCGCCAGCCGCGAATAGGTCTTGTCGATGCTGTCGAGCAGCGCGGGCACGCCGTTATCCCCCGGATGCACAGCGACCCGCGCGACCGGCGTGGGGCGCAGGCCATGGCGCAGCACGGCGGCGGCGGCGAGCGAACTCAGTTGCCGCCCGCGCGAACGGCTCGCCCAGGTGACGACGGGGCCGCGCGCGATGATCTTGCCGTCCATGGGCGTCCAGACGCGGAAATGATCCTCCGCCACCCCGAATCCGGCATCGCCCAGCGCCAGGCGCGCTTCGTCCGAATAGAGCCAGGCAGGCGCGATGAAGCCGGTGGCGCGGCGGCCGATGATGTCCTCGATCAGCGTGGTGCCACGCCGCATCCGGCGCAGGGCCTCCGCACGATCCAGGCCGACGAACTCGCCTTCGCCCGCGGTCATGTGCCTGGCCTTCAACGCGGTTTTCGAGTCGGTGTGGACCATGTCGTCCTTGTGCGACCAGCCATGGACGAACATCTCGATCCCCATATCCGCCCAGTTCCGCAGCCGTGTGGCGAAGGGCGTACCCGGCGCGATCGGCGCGCTGTTCCAATGGTCGGGGATGACCAGCATGGCCAGGCGCGGACCGCCCAGATGCCCCGACAGCCGGTCGAACAGCGCATCGACCGCCCCCTCGAACCGGGGGGACACGT
>Ga0308171_1002230_pt1 | contig 21290 bp, 25 predicted proteins | sample PhyGR1_FD_202135 | JGI IMG/M metagenome (GOLD analysis project Ga0308171, IMG submission 202135) | Phyllosphere microbial communities from UC Gill Tract Community Farm, Albany, California, United States - DLSLSG.R1 | ecosystem: Host-associated > Plants > Phyllosphere > Unclassified | place: USA... | reverse complement strand
GGTTGCCGCCGGGTGTTATCACCATCCCGCCGGCGGCGCACCGGCAGCCCGGTATAAATCCATCGTGAGTGGCAAGCTGGCACGCCTGAACGGCAGGGGGGCTGCTCCGGTTCGGGTGACCAGTACAACTCCCACGGCTACGGTGTTACCGGCACAAACGGCGGCGCTGACCTGGATTGAACCACGGAACCCATAATTATGAAAAAAATGAATTTTCTACTGTTCGGCCTGAGCCTGGTGACCACCACGGCATTGGCCAACCTGAACGTGATCGCCGATGTCGGTGGCGATGACGCATCACCTTATTTTGAGGGGATTAATCGGCAGGGTGACGCGGAAGCGCCGCCGGCCATGCCGCAAGCCCCTGCCTCTGCTGATGAAGTTGAAGTGACCGTATTGCCGGTGATGACACCGGAGCTGACGCCGGGTGTGGTAGCGGCGCGCCCACTGCAACTGCCCGGGATTGGTTCGTTGTTTATTGTGGGGGATGACGATGCCAGTCGCCTCTGGCTGCAGGCGAATGCGGAACAACTCAAATCCCGGCATGCTGCGGGGCTCGTCGTTAACGTCAGTAACCTGCCTGCACTGCAGGCACTGCGTGAGCTGGCGCCGGGGGTACCGATGGCGCCGGCCTCCGGCAGTGAGTTGGCGCGCCGGCTGCAGCTGTCGAATTACCCGGTACTCATCACTGATACCGGTTTGTCCCAGCAGGTCACACCATGATATCGGCGCAACACATCGCCGCAGCATTAATGGTAAACCCTGTGCTGACGGTTGTGCTGGTTGTGTTGTTTGTTGCTGTTATGGTGGGGCTGAACTGCCGTGGCCGGGAGACAGCCAGCCGTCGGCGCCACCGCCGATATCAGGCGACGGCCACGCGGGTACTGGCGCGCTTACCGCTGCTGGGTGGTGATGGCCAGCGTCTGGCCTATCTGCGCAAAATCAACCCCTATGTCTTCGAAGAGCTGCTGCTCCTGGCGTTCGAGCGTCAGGGGTATGCCGTTATTCGCAATACCTCCTACAGCGGCGACGGCGGCCTGGACGGTCAGGTCATTATCGAAGGCAAGACCTATTTCATCCAGGCCAAACGTTACGGACGGACGATCTCACCGTCCCATATCACGAGTTTTGGTGCGTTGCTTAGACATCACCATTGCGACGGTTTTTTCATTCATACCGGCCGTACCGGTCAACTGAGCCGGGTGTTGTTGCAGAGCCATCCCCACGTCCACCTGGTCAGTGGCCGAAAGCTGCTTGCGTTGCTAGCCGGCAATACAGAGTGGCTGCTTTTTTTAACCGTGAATTCGGTCACCAACCTGAATGATAAGGAAGGTCGTCATGAGTAATCGTCATGTCATGGAAGCGCTGCTGCGCCCGGCGGTAGAATTGAATACCGCGATCGTTGCCGGTGCTGCGGCTGCGATTTGTTTTGTTGCTCCCTGGTCGGTCGCCCTGGCGCCGTCAGTGAGTTATGTTACTGCCTGCGGGTTTGCAGTGCTGTCCGCAGTACGAGCACGGCAGGGCCTGCGGGTGGTCCGTTATCGCCGTAATCTGCGTCGGTTACCGCGCTATGTCATGGAAAGCCGACAGATCCCGGTGAGCCGGCAGCGGCTGTTCCTGGGGAAGGGATTTCGTTGGCAGCAAAAGCACACCCAGCGCCTGATGGATACCCGCCGTCCAGAGGTTGAGAAATACGTCCAGCCGCCGCAGCTTTACCAGATGGCGCGCCGTCTGGAGCTCAAAACCGAATACACCCTGCCATGGTTGTCTCAACTGCTGCGCAAAGACTCCCCGCTGAACCCGGTGCGGCCGCTGCCACCGGTTGGGGGGAACCCGGCCATTCACGGCATTGAACCCGATGAGCTCGATGTCTCGATGGCGCTGGGCGAACGTGTGGGCCACAGCCTGGTGCTGGGCACTACCCGTGTCGGCAAGACCCGCCTGGCAGAGCTGCTTATCACCCAGGATATACGCCGCGGTGACATCACCATCGTGTTTGATCCAAAAGGGGACGCTGACCTACTGCGGCGTGTCTGGGCTGAAGCCCACCGCGCCGGCCGCGGGGATGAGCTGTTCATCTTCCACCTGGGCTGGCCGGATATCTCGGCGCGTTATAACGCCGTTGGGCGCTTTGAGCGCGTGTCGGAAGTGGCCGGGCGTATCTCCGGGCAGTTGAGCGGGGAGGGCAACAGTGCGGCGTTTCGTGAGTTTGCCTGGCGATTCGTCAATATTGTAGCGCGTGCCCTGGTCGCGCTGGGGCAACGTCCGGACTATCAGTTGATCACCCGTTATGTGAACAACATCAGCGAGCTGTATGAGACCTACGCAAAGAAAGTGATTGAGGCGCGTATGCCGGCGCTGCAGCAACAAATCGACAACAGCCTGCAGGTGCTGACGGAGGATGATGTCCCGCGCAATATGCAGGGCCAGCCGAACGCGATAAAAATCATGGCGGTGGAAATGGCCCTCAGCTCGGAAGCCGGCAAGCAGCTGTATGACCCCATTCTCGATGGCCTGCGGTCAGCCGTCCGTTATGACCGTACTTACTTCGATAAAATTGTGGCGTCACTGCTGCCGCTGCTGGAAAAACTCACCACCGGCAAGACCGCCGAGCTCCTGGCGCCGAACTATATGGATATGAGCGACCCGAGGCCCATTTTTGACTGGGAACAAGTTATCCGCAAGCGCGGTATTGTCTACGTGGGGTTGGATGCCCTGTCGGATGGGGTGGTCGCCTCTGCCGTCGGCAACAGCATGTTTGCCGACCTGGTGTCCGTGGCCGGTCATATCTATAAACACGGCATGCACGGCGGGTTGCCGACCCGGGCGGACGGTAAACTGCCGATCAACCTGCATTGTGACGAGTTCAACGAGCTGATGGGGGACGAATTTATCCCGCTTATCAACAAAGGCGGCGGCGCCGGTATGCAGGTGACGGCCTACACGCAAACCGAGTCGGATATCGAGGCGCGCATCGGCAGTACCGCGAAGGCGGCTCAGGTGACGGGGAACTTCAATACCCTGATTATGCTGCGCGTGCGTGAGAACCGGACCGCGCAGTTACTTACCACACAGTTGCCGGAAGTGGATATCTACACCAAAACCCTGGTATCAGGGCATGCCGATACGGCCGATGTGGAGAAGGGACAGGATTTTACCTCAAATACCCAGGACCGCGTCGGTACTGTGAAAGCCCCTCTGCTTGCACCGGCGGATGTGATTAACCTCCCGAAAGGGCAGGCGTTTGCGCTGCTGGAAGGTGGTCAACTGTGGAAAATTCGGATGCCACTGCCCAGCGGTGACAGGGATGATGCTTTGATGCCGGCCAACCTGCAGAAGATTGCCGAGGAGATGCAGCGCAACTACCGTACCAGCGAGTCCTGGTGGTCAGCCAGCACGGTAATGCCTGATGCGGTTATGAAAGGGGGGCTGAATGTCGCAAGCGGTGAATAATCAACCTCAGCAGCCCGTACAACCCCGTAAGCATGGGCTGTTTTACAACGTGCTGTGGGGCTGGCCCTGGATGCTGATCGGGATGTTCCTGGCTTCGCTTTTGGTGAGCCTGGTGATCGAATATGTCGGGATGGCCTTCTTCTGGCCAGAGCTTGGCGCGTCGCACAGTGAAGCGGTGATGAACACCGAGTTGGGGTACCTGTCCTCTGAGTTTACACGCAGCCTGCTGCTGTCTGAACCGTCAGTGACCGTCACCCGTTGGATTATGACGGCGTATCAATGGACCTTCGTGGACAGTGGCTTTTTGGACTGGATTAAGCAGGCGTATGACACCCAGGTACACAGCCAGAATGCGGTTGCCAGGGAACTGAACAGCTGGAGTGGTTGGCTGGCTACCACGCTTAAAGAGTACCTGATGGCGACGGTGTACGTCACCGTCATCACCCTGGTACGTGTGACCATTCTGGTGCTGTCCATCCCGCTGTTTATCCTGGTGGTCCTGGTTGCGCTGACCGAGGGGGTGGGGCGGCGTGATATTCGGCGCTACGGTGCCGGCTATGAGTCGAGCTTTGTGTACCACCACGCCAAGCGGATGGTGAAACCGGCGGTGTATATCCCCTGCATGCTGTACTTGTCCTGGCCAACAGCGGTATACCCCAATCTGCTGTTGTTGCCGGCCGCTATCCTGCTCGGCATTGCGGTGACAGTGACGACAGCGTCGTTTAAGAAATATTTGTAGGTCTGAAATCCAGGCTGGACGGCGGCGTACAAAACTGGCTTTTGTGCGCTGCCGTCAGCAGGCAAGTCGCGTAGCGACGCGTCAGTTGATCTGGAATTTATGAAACGAAGGAGTAAAAAACTTTATAAAACCAGAAAGAATTCCATGCTGACCTGGCGGATATATTTTCCCACTCTTGATGTTCTTGACATGAAGAGGAGCAACTAACGATGATGAAAAGTGAAAGGATTTTTGCAGGCGTGAATACCGCACAAGTCGAGCAAAAGTGCTCGCCGAATGAAGATGTCCATGACATACATTTTACGTTGAGGGATGAGCAACATCATTTCATTATGACGCTTGAGGCAGTTTTGTCGTGCTTGCGCTTTGCAGAACGAGATGGTGACATTCCCGCTCTGCCTCTGGAATGGTGGCAGCTTCTTCAGACAAGGTATCGTCAATTGAACTAGCGGAGCCGTGGCCCCAGGATGTCTTTGGCCAGGGTGAGGAGTTTTTGGTTGCGTTCAGTCACCTCCCATTTGGCAAAATTGATGATATTGGCGAAATACCTGTAATCGAAAGTGATTTTTTTTCGGCAAATTTCGTGGGTACGCTCAGAACCTTTCTTAAAGGTAAACACGCACTCCATGCTTTCTGTGAGTTCATTATCCAAGACCTGGTGTGCGTGTTTTGTTTGATACATGCCAACATGTACGTAGTCTTTGCAGTCTGGATGCTTTATCAACTGCCCCCATTCATTTATTACCAGGTCCTCTGGGTAGCGCTCACACAAGGTTGCTGCAAGGGATTTATCAAGGATCTTTGTATACATGATGTCTTGATTATCAGTCATGTATAAAAAAGCCCATGGCGCATTCATCAAAGTGGCTCGCGCGTACAACCATCCTTCTTCATCTCGAAATTTCAGCAACATATTTCTGGCGATCCTTTCATTGATGGATACGCCTGAGTCTTTACTGATGAAATAGGCAACTTTATCAAAATGATTAATGAGTAAGCTAAGAATTTGCTCTACAAGATAGCCCTTTTCTCTTTTGGGGCGTTCTGCTTGATCCGCCGTATTTTTCTTAGAATAAGGACACCATTCATAAGCATCGCGATCATAGATCCCCACACCTGGAATGGGGCGACCAAAGTGTTTCCCATAGGGGTTCGCTGTATTAGCCAGTTTTTTGTAAAAACCGATAATTTGCACAGGATTATTACACGCTGGGCAGATGGCAAAATATTGGGGAGTTCCATTATCGCTGGTTTTATACCAGGGTGGTCTGCGAGCGGTACGTTTCTCGTAATCTGTGATATCAATGGGATAGTACGCTTGTGATTTCAGCTCAACCTTGTAGACATTCATGAATACTCTCTCCTTTAGTATAGGGTTAATATTGCAAAACCTGTTTTTGGGATCAAGGTCTCCAGCCTTGCATATAGCCCTCCTCACTGAGCCGAAAATTATCAAAATTCCATAAAGAGTTATCCGCTGACCTCCCGCCCCATCTGTCGCACCCTGAGAGCACCCTAAATCATCAAGGAGTGTTTGTGTATGCCTATCCCCGTTGTTCGTGGTCTCGGCGCCGGTTGTTTGCTGGGGCTGGCTTTGCTGACCGCACTGCCTGCCTTTGCCGCTGAAAAAGATGAGCTGGCCTCTGCCCAGCTGATGCTGATTCAGGTGCAGGCAGCGCTTGAACGTGCGCGTGTTGCCGCCGTGCAGGCGGACCCGTCGGAGCGTGGTCGTTTCTTCTTCGACTATGCCCGCGCTACCGCCGATCTCAAAACCATCAATGCCGGTATCGATCGTTACCACGAGCCTTCACGCGCGCAACCACGTGATGGCAGTGCGGTGGCCGGCAACTACCGTCGGGAGCGCCCCTGATGGCCATGACCGGTGCGCAGGAGCAGGCCTTCAAGGCGGCCAGCGGCGGTGTTGAAGTCAATATTCTGTCGCTGATTTGCATCGGTGGGTTACTGGCGGTGCTGTTTGTCTGGGCGGCCTGGGCTCTGGTTGATGTTTACCAGGGCTGGAGTAACGAAAAAGTACGCAATGGGGCGTTGGTTCACTTCGTCATCAAAACCGTGCTGTTGCTGGTTGTTTCAATCTGGATGTTTGCCAGCTGACCTATGAGAGGCGCTGGACCGTATTTCACGATGTTATTTTCACACACCAATAAGGAATGTTTTATGAATGCTGTAGTTCGTCTTTTCCGTCAACTCTGCGCGCGTGTCGCAGTAGCCACGTCCCTGGCGTATGTCGCCAGCCAGCCGGTGCAGGCGGCTCTGCCGTCGGTTGAGCCCCCGTCCTCCGGTGGTGGCGGTGGTCTGATGGATACCATCAAAGGCTATTTCCAGGACGGGATCGTTATTATCGGTCTGGTCGCCGCTGCGGTGGCCTTCCTGATTGTCGCCAACGCTGCGATCCATACCTTTGCCGAGGTCCGTGATCAGAAAGCGACCTGGGCCAAGTTCGGCGCCATCGTGCTGGTTGGTGTGGTGCTGCTGGTCACCGTCATTTGGCTGGTTGGCAAGTCCGCCGAAATCCTGTTCTAAGGTTATCCGCCATGCAGACTATCCGATTTTTACCTGACCGCCTCAATGCCGAGCCCGTCGTTTTCCGGGGGTTTACGACCCCGGAAATGGGACTGGCGGCGTTAGCCGGCGTGGGACTGGGTCTGCTCGTGTCGTTGCCGTTTCTTCCTCTTGCCGGCTGGGTCGTGATACCCACCGGCATGCTGGTGACGCCGCTTCTCGTCATCTGGTTTGGAGGTAGCCGGCTGACGCGCCTTAAGCGCGGTAAACCGGAGAATTATATCTGGCAGCGCCTCGAGGCGCGTAAACGTCGCATGGGGTGGGGGGATCCCACCCTGATTATCGACAAACAGGGCTGGTCGTTGCGTCGCAGCCGCGTTGTTAAGAGGTCCACATGAGCCGTTTCAGACATGCGGTTAAAAACCGCGATCAGCACATTCTCACGTTGCGGGTTGCCTGCGGTGTGCTGGTCGTTTTCCTTCTGGTGGCCAGCATCGGCTGGATGCGGGCGCCTGATAATTTGACCATCCATAACCCGCCAGACCTGCGGAGTGGTTCTACCCGCGCCTGGTGGGAGGTGCCACCGTCCACGATCTACAGCTTCGGTTTTTATATCTTCCAGCAACTCAATGCCTGGCCAAAGAACGGTGAGGTGGATTACCCGGGCAAAATCAATGGCCTGTCACCGTACCTGACGCCGTCGTGTGAGCGCTTTCTGAAAGCGGATGCCAAAAAGCGTAGCGAAAGCGGTGAACTTGCCGGCAGGACGCGCGTGGTATTCGAAATCCCTGAGCACGGTTACAACGGCCGTTATAACCAGAGCCCGGTGACGGTCAAAGGCCGTGATAACTGGGTGGTGCGCCTTGATCTGGTGGCGGACGAGTCCTTTGCCGGCGAACCGGTGAAACGCGCACTGACACGTTACCCGCTGAAAGTGGTGCGCGCAGAAGGGGATCCGGAGCGTAATGAGTTTGGTCTGGCACTGGATTGTTACGACAGCATGCCACAGCGTCTTGCTGCGGTGCCGGCGGAACCCGCGCCTGAGAAAAAAGGAGTATTCCAATGATGAAAGCACGTGTTCTGGTGCTTTCCCTGAGTGTACTTCCCCTGGCGGCGACGTTTATCGTGCCGGTTACCCAGGCGGAAGAGCTGATGAAATGGGAGCGTATCCCGTTGCAAATCCCGCTGGCCGTCGGCAAGGAGCGGGTGTTGTTTGCCGATAAAAATGTCCGCGTCGGATTCCCGCCGGCGCTGAACGGCAAGCTGCGGGTGCAAAGCAGCGGCGGTGCGGTCTATCTGAAAGCGGATGCGGCTTTCCCGCCAACGCGTCTGCAGCTGCAGGACGTCGAAAATGGGGAGGTTATTCTCCTTGATGTGACGGCATCGGACAAAGGCCCGGCTGAACCGGTGCGTATTGTCTACAGCGGTGACGTGACATCGGTCAGCAGCAGTAATGACACGCCTGCTGCTTCAGGGGGAAATAACGTCGCCCCCGGCGCGGATAATGGCACTCAGGCGAAGCGTAAAAAAGTCAAATACAACGCCCCGCTGCCGGTGGTGCTGACACGCTACGCGGCACAAAGCCTGTACGGCCCGGTGCGCACGGTTGAAGCGGTACCCGGCATTCACCCTGTTAATCCGCACCTGCCGAAACGTATCACTACCCTGTACCCGTCAGAGCCGGTGGCCATCACGCCGCTGGGCGGCTGGGGCATTGGCAGTCGCAACGTGGTGGCGCTAAAAGTGCAGAACACAGCCAGCCGTAAAATCACACTAGACCCGCGGGTGCTACAGGGGCAATTTGTGACGGCGACGTTCCAGCACCGCTATCTCGGCCCGGTGGGGACCCCTGAAGACACCACCACGCTGTACCTGGTTACCGCCGGTCGCCCGGACGGGGCGTTTGTCGTGGAGCCGTCGGCGGTTCGCAAAGCCGTAAAAGCGGTGAAGAAGGGGGTTAATCATGGCTGAGGTGAAATCCAACATGCTGCCGAAGGTAATTGTGTTCGGCGTGCTGGCCACCGCGATCATCGTCGGGCTTAAGGCCTGCAGCGGCGGTAAAGCACAGGAGGAGACTCAGCAGGCGCATAACGTGCTGGCCAGCATGTCGCCGGAAGAGCTGCGGGCGCTGGGTGTGGAGGGGGATACCCCAGAAGATACGCTGCGTACCCTGGTGGGCACTCTGCGCACAACACGAACGCAGCAAGCTGAACTGCAGAAGAACATTGAAAAGGTGCTGAAAGAAAACGAAGAACTGCGCAAGCGCAATACCAATGTGTCCGGTCAGGTCAATGAGGCCGTGGCCGGCTTCCAAAAACAAGCGCAGCAGCGCCAGCAGCAGCTTCAGCAGGAGCAGCAAACGCTGATGGGAAAAATCCAGACGCTGACCGAGCAGCTGACTGCGAATAAGGACAAGGCAAAAAGCGACAGTGATATTCCGCTGGGGCTGGGACTGGATGGCATGGGCACCGGGGACGGTGGTGCTGCCCCTGGCCAGGATGGCTTGATGTGGGTCGGACCGAAAGACATGAAAGAACCCGACCTGCGTAATCCGAACAGCGCCAAAGACGGCCCGCAGTTCCCGACGTCGTTCCTGTCCGATAATGCGATCACACGTCAAAAAGCTGCCTATGAGCAGCAGGTGAAAGGGCATACCAATGAAAAAGGGGCGGAGGAGAACGCCGAGCCGGTGTTTACCCTGCCTGAGAATTCAACCCTGGTGGGCAGCCGCGCCATGACGGCGCTGCTGGGCCGCGTGCCGATCAACGGCACGGTGACTGACCCTTACCCGTTCAAGCTGATGATTGGCAAAGACAACCTGACGGCGAACGGCATCGAGTTGCCGGACGTCGAGGGTGCGATTGTCTCGGGGACCGCCAGCGGGGACTGGACGTTGTCGTGCGTGCGCGGCCAGGTCAACAGCATCACCTTCGTGTTTGCGGACGGGACGGTCCGCACCCTGCCAAAACCCAACACCAACATGAATGCCAACGGCAGTAACAATAATGCCGGCAGTAATGCGAAGGATGTCAGCACCACCGCCGGCATCGGCTGGATCTCCGATGACAACGGTATCCCGTGCATCGGTGGAGAGCGTAAGTCCAATGCCTCGACCTATCTGCCGACGATCGCCGCCTTGTCGGCCGCCAGCGCCGCTGGGGAAGGGATCAGTCAGGGGCAATACACCACGCAAAACAATGTGAATGGCATCACCTCGACCATGACCGGTAATGCCGGCCAGGCCGTGCTGGGCAAGGCGCTGTCAGGCGGGATGAAAGAGACCGCCGACTGGGTGCGTGAGCGCTACGGCATGATGTTCGACGCCGTGTACGTTCCGCCGGGCCAGAAGCTGGCCGTGCACATTACTCGCCAGCTGGCGATCGACTTTGAGACCAAAGGGCGCAAGGTGCGTTACGACGACTTCAGCCTGCCTGGCGAAGACGGCAACACCGGCGGGCTGGATTAACGCGTCATTCGGAGGAGAAAAGGCATGCTGTGGCGTCAATGCGAAAGGATGAGTCGCCCACAGAGTTGGGCGCTGGTTTTACTGTCCTGCAGCGCGTTTTGGCTGGATGTGCTGCTCCTGCTGTGTTTGCTTATAAGAGAATGATAATCATGCGGAAAAATCTGTTTAATCGAGTTATGGCCGTCGCGGTGATGGTCGGCGCTATCGCACTGACCGGCTGTTCAACGTCGAAAGAGGAAATGCTGCCACCGGGCGACAGCTCGATGCTGGAATTATGGCAGGGTGAGGATGGCGGCGGAACGGCGCGCAATGCTGTAGCAGCGCGCGACAGCCTGCGCAGGCCGCTCACTGAGAGCGAAAGCCAGGCAACAGCCGCGAGCGATCGCAGCTACAGCCGAACGCAGGAAAGCGAAATCAGCCAGCAGTTCCCGCGCCTGCCGAATCCCGACCTGGTGATGTACGTGTTCCCGCACCTGACGGATGGCAACGCACCGGTGCCGGGCTACAGCACCGTGTTTCCCTTCTACAGCCAGGTGCAGTATGCGATGCCGGGTGAACGGACGGAGGCTTACTGATGCGGTTTTCCCTGTTTGATAAAAAGCGCCTGACACGTAAAAAGTCGGCGGCTGCTGCCCAGGGCGCACTGAACGTGACCGAGGACGGTGTGCCACTGTCTGTCGACGGCCGTGAGCCATTACGGCGCCAGGGCAAGATGACGGTAAAGGATGAGCAGCAGGTGTATCACGCCAATCCGTCCATTGTTGATTACCTGCCCTGGGCGGAGTTTCTCGACCGTGAGCAGTGTATCCTGCTCGATGACGGCGTATCTGTCGGCGCTGTGTTTGACATCACGCCGGTGGCGACCGAAGGGCGGACGGACGATCGCCTGGAGCAGATGCGTGACACGGTGGAGGATGCCCTGCAGGACTCGTTTGACGAACATGATGAAAACCCCTGGATCGTGCAGTTCTTCTGCCAGGACGAGAACAATGTCGAGGCGTATATCGACAGGCTGCGACAGTATGTCAAACCCCACGCGCAGGGCAGTGCGTTTACTGAAGACTGGTTGAAAGAGACTGAGCGCCATCTGCGCGGGATTGCCCGTCCGGAAGGCCTGTTCAAAGATACGCTGATAACAGACCAACCGTGGCGTGGGCAGCAGCGACGGACCCGCATGGTGGTCTATCGCTGGATTGGTAAGAGCAATCATGATCCGATGCCACCGATTGCCATGCTGAATCAGACCTGTGAGCGCGTGACCGGTGCCCTGGCCGGTGCCGGCGTTGCCTGCGTGCGCCAGAACGGGGCGCAGGTCCATGACTGGTTGCTACGTCATTTTAACCCCAGCCCAGAGTGGGTGGATAAAGAGACGCTGTACCGCGATGCCGCCTATTTTGACAGCCGTGACACGCCGGAAGGCGCGATGCCGGTGCAGAATGATTTTGCCGAAACCCTGCTGTTCACCCCGCCCGTATCCGATCCTGACCACGGTGTATGGTGGTTCGATAACCAGGCGCATTGCGCCATTCCGGTCGAGAAACTGCGCCGTCCGCCGGAGCCGGGCACGATCACCGGTGAAATGAAACGCGGCGAAAAGAAAATCAATGCGCTGATGGATCTGTTCCCGGAGGGGACGATGGTGTGCATGACGATTGTGGTGCAGCCTCAGGACACGCTGGAAAACGATTTTAACCGGCTTGCCAAAAATGCCGTCGGTGAGAATACCGAATCCGGGCGCGTGCGCCAGGACGTGGCGCAGGTGAAAGAGTACCTGGGCAATCGCCACAAACTGTACCGTGCCGGTATCACCTTCCTGCTGCGTGCCGGCGATCTGACCACGCTCAATCACAAACGTGTCGAGCTCACCAACGTGTTGCTTGGTGCCGGCCTGCAGCCGGTTCGCCCGGAGTTTGATGTGGCGCCGCTCAACACCTACCTGCGGGCATTGCCGATGTGTTTTAACCCGGAGACGGACAAGAAACACTGGTACACCCGCCTGACCTGGGTACAGCATCTGGCCGGCCTGTTACCGGTGACCGGCCGCGAAACCGGGACCGGTCACCCCGGCATGAGCTTCTTCAACCGCGGTGGGGATACGCTGACGTTTGACCCGCTCAACAAGCACGACCGGAGTCAGAATGCGCACATGCTGTATTTTGGTCCGACCGGCGCGGGGAAATCGGCGACGTTGTGCGCGACCCTGTCGCAGCTGATGGCAATACACCGGCCGCGACTGTTTATTGCCGAAGCGGGGAACTCGTTCGGACTGCTGGCCGATTATTTCGAAAGCCTGGGGCTCAGTGTCAACAAGGTGAGTATCAAACCGGGCAGTGGCGTCTCGCTGCCGCCGTTCTCCTACGCGCATAAACTCGTCGACGATGCGTTAACCTCGCTGGCCCTGGATGAAAATGACCTGCCGGACATCGATGCCGATGATGACGAGGATGAAGATAAGCGCGATTACCTGGGAGAAATGGAAATCTCGGCGCGCATGATGATCACCGGCGGCGATGCGAAGGAAGAACATGAACTGAAACGCGCCGACCGCGCGATGATCCGTGAGGCGTTGCTGATGGCAGCGCGGCAGACCTATGACGAAGGACGGCAGATGTTGCCGGCAGACCTGCAGAAGGCACTGTACGCCATATCCAAAGACGAAGGGAGTGATATCCGCAACGTCCAGCGCCGGGCCAAAGCGGCGGAAATGGCGGAGTCGCTCGGGATGTTTACCCAGGCCGGGAGTTTTGAAGCAGAGCTGTTTAACCGTGAGGGCAGCCTGTGGCCAGAGGCGGATGTGACCCTGATTGACCTGGGGCATCTGGCACGCGAAGGCTATGAGGCGCAGATGGCGCTGACGATGGTGAGCCTGACCAATACCATCAACAACATTGCCGAACGGGACCAGTATTCGCAGCGGGATATCGTGTTCGCGGTGGATGAGGCGCACATCGTGACGGTGAATCCGCTGCTGGCGCCGTACATGACCAAAATCGTCAAAATGTGGCGTAAGCTCGGCGCCTGGCTGTGGCTGGCCACGCAGAACCTGAAAGACTTCCCGGACATTGCCGAGAAAATGCTGAATATGGCGGAATGGTGGGTTTGTCTGACGATGCCGCCGGAGGAAGTCAACGACATTGCCCGCTTCAAGGCGCTGACCGAGGAGCAAAAGGCGGTGTTACTGTCGGCCAGCAAGCTGTCCGGCTGCTATACCGAAGGTGTGGTGCTGTCGAAAAAACTCGAAGCGCTGTTCCGTGCGGTACCGCCGAGCTTGTATCTGGCGCTGGGGATGACGGAGAAAGAAGAGAAGGCCGAACGCCGCGCATTGATGCAGGAATTTGGCTGCAGCGAGCTCGAGGCGGCCCGCAAGGTGGCGCAAAAGCTTGACCGCCTGCGTGGCCTGGCGGCGAACGGGGAGGCAGCGGTAGCATGATGACGCTGAAATACCCGGAACCTGCTGTACGACCCCACGGGCAGGCCTGCCGTGAACCGTCGTTGTTTACCCTCCCTCCGCAGGGCGTGGCCACCTTAAGCGAAACGGATGCGCGGCGGCTTGAGACGTTCTGTGCGGCTATTCGGGCTCGGTTGTCAGGGCCAGTTCGGCTTACCGCCCACCCGCATCGCATCGGGAGCCGTACCAGTGTGGCGCTGCATCTGGAGGGTCGGCTGGGGCGCTGCATCGATGTGCTGATCACGGTGACCGGCAGTACGTTGTGGCCCCAGTCGGATGAGTACGACCACCCGCGCTGGTATGTCACCGTGCCGGACGCGGCCGACGTGGTGTATCTGTTGCTCCACCTGAGTGACCTGTGCGAGAGATTTCGAATTAATTAGGCGGCTACAAGCTTTTTGAACTGTCCTAATAGTCTCATTTAAGCCGGTCTTAAGACCGGCTTTTTATGGATTAAAAAAGTTATAGGTGCAGTTCTCGTTTGAACTATTAATAAACTGTTCTGTCAATTCCAAGCATTGTTTTGCTTTCTCTTTAGTAACAAGGGTTTCTTCATGTGTTACTTCATTACCTAAAAAACGCAATATATTTGTTATGTGGTAATTCTTTGTATTATTGGAGCGATCATTATCAGTTGGGAAAAGTGCCTGGAGTCTCGGTTTCAGTTTTCCAGGCATGTCAGCATCCTTCATACTGGCGTCCCACATCTTTTTGGTATCGGTGTCAATTATCGTGCGGCATAGCATTATCACGGCTGAGAAGGCACCACAGGCATAGCAAACTTCGGCTTGAGAAAATAGGTTGTTACGTTTACATGGTTTGACATCAAAAATAAAATCTTCATAGAAATTATTTATAAAGTCGCTGATATTCCCGCTGCCTTGGTCGTATTCGTTCAGAGGGTGAGGGTGCCCAACATCTAGTCCATACTCAAACATCCCTGCCAGACACTGGTTACAACGATTGCAGTATAATGAAAAATAGACGATGCCTGAACACTCTGTAACTACTTCCTTTCCCGTATTGAAGGTTACGGAACCTATTGCCCACTTAAGTATATCCAGCTTGCTTGTTTTATTGCACTTAGCGCATTGATTGTAAAAGTGAAAGTCCATATAAAATATCCCATTATTGTTATGCAGATCATGCGTAGGTGGTTATGAAACAGCATTTAGACTGAAATTATCATAATCCAATAAAGACTTCTTTGCTGCCTTTATGACCATCTCATAGCACCCTGTGTGGATTCTATCCACGCAGGAGTGCACGCCATGAAAATCAGCACGTTGCTGACGTTGTTTCCTCTGCTGATGCCGGCATCGGTGCTTGCCGGCACGGTACTGTATACCGATTCCCACCATCCCCCGACGAATAATGATGCTTCCGAGACCGTGATTTATCTTGACGGTCCGGAGCAGTTGCAGACGCAGCTCTTCGGCGCACTGTCGTCGAACCCGGATGAAGCGCAGCGGCAGGCGCAAGCCGTACTGCAGTCACCACAATGGCAGGCGCATGAACAGGAGCTGGCCACGGTTTACCGTGCGGTGGTGCGCGCCTGGGAACTGGGCGTCAAAAAAGTCCCCGCGGTCGTGTTTGACGATCGGGATGTGGTGTATGGCACCGCTGATATTGCCCGGGCCACCGCGTTGCGCGCGAAATCACTGGAGGGCCAGTGACATGCAACGATTTCCCTTGCAGTTGGCGTTTTCCGGACAACCCCGGCTGACCCTTAAATCCCTCGGTGTGGCCATGATGCTGTCTGCGGCTAGCGTGCCGGCAGCGAATGCCGCGCTCAACAGTGCACAGATTGTCGCGAGTGCCGTGTCGCAGACCTGCATAAGCTGGCGCGTCAGCGGTATTTGCTATTGGTTGTTCTGCAGTTGGGGCGGCTGCACTGTCCGAACTTCGGTCAAAGTTAGCCACTTCATCCCGGAGGCAGTGGTATCAGCGTATAACGCTCCAGGAGGCAACCCGTGGCGTGAGATGTCGATGGTCAGTCAGGCCGCCGGCGGACTCGAAAGCAGTATCACCAGCGCACTGGGCGGTGTTGCTGCCGGCGGTGGCAACAATGAGCTGAAAACGCCTGGGCAGCGTAAAACCAACCTTCACTTCAAGTATGCCGATGCCATTGGTCATCCGGCGACGCCCCTGATTGGCGGCAGCATTGCCGGCTATTCGTGCCGCAGTGCGGCGACCCCCTTCGTGCCGTATTTCCTCAGCACGCTGGACAGCCTGGCATGGCGTACTGGTATGCCGGAATCCCTCTATCCCGAAGCATTGGTGCCTGGTCAGCGCGAGGTCGGCAGTCAGGCGGCCGCGAATATGTGGGGCAACGTCTATCCCCGTTCGGGATTTGTGACCCAAGTCGATGATGACAAGGCTGGCGCCCTGGTGGCACAGCGGGTGGCGGACATCATCACTCGCTCTGGTCAGCCGCATGTCTACCAGCCCCTGATAGGCCAGCGCTCGGAAGGGTACTGGCCACCAGGCGCGGTTCAGGAAAATACCGGAACCAGCAACCATAAATGGCAACGCCTGGCGCCGCAGCTCAGCCAGTCCTGCGCGGTATTCCCGGACGGTGAACATCCGCCGGCTGCGGATGCGAACGCTGCCTTTGCCCTGTGGCAACCCTACAGCTGCTGCCAGCGCCGCGGGCAGCGTTTCCTCTACAGCACGGATTTTTGAGGCATGAACGATGAATAACACGATGAATAAATCTCTCTGGGGACGGCGCAGCCTGCTGTCTCTGCTGATTGCCGGCAGCCTGGCGATGGCCGGTGTGAGCGCACACGCTGACGACAATGACGATAACGGCACCCTGTTTGGTATTTCACTGCCCCAGGTGAATGACAGCAATATCGGTTACGGGAAGAACGCCAGCGGCGCGGTCTCGGACAAACTGTTCTATTCCCTGGGGGGAGGCTCGGTGATATCGCAGCCGGCGACGCGTGGCAATATGCAGCGCCTGGGGGTGAACCTGGGCTGGAGCTCGGATTTGATGTGCGGCAACTTCGACCTGAAGAGCACCATCGGTAACCAGCTCAATGGCGTGACGGACGGGTTCAAGAGCCTGATGGGTAACGTTATTCAAGGTGCTACCGGTGCGGTAGCCAGTCTGCCGGCGATGGCTATCCAGCGTGCTAACCCGGGCTTGTATGAAATGCTGACCAACGGGGTATTGCAGGCCAACGTGGCATTCGACAAAGCCCAGCTCAATTGCCAGAACCTCTCCAAACGGATGATGGATATGGTGGATACCGGCGGCTGGAGCCAGGCGGCGGCGATGGAGGAGGCCAAAAGTCTGGTCAACAACGGGGATGCGGATGCGATCCGAACGATGAACGCCACCGAGAAAGTGACCGGACAATCCGGCCAGACCTGGATCGGTGGACAGAAGCGCGGCGGCGCCGGTCAGCCGGCTATCAAGCCAACGCACGATCTGGCGGCAGCCGGCTACAACATGATGAATGCGTTGCCGGTCACCAGTACCTCCAGCGTATCCGGTAGCAGCTGTACCGGCGGTGCCTGTACCAAATATGCCAGCAGTGAAGAAGCGGCCGCTGCAGTGGTGAAGGTATTGGGCGACACCTCGCTGCGCACCTGCAAGGATGCAGCGCAATGTACCAGTGGTGAAGGGACCGAACAGCCAGGCAGCACCGTAGCCGGGACAGGTTTTGCGCCGATGCTGGAAGAGGCAACCAAGGCGAATAACGAACAGTTGGCCAGGCTGGTCAACGGGGCAGAAAAACCCACCGCGGGCAACCTGGCCAAACTCAAAACGGGCAGCCTGGCGGTGACCGCCGGCGTTATCAAGGCACTGCAGCACGATCCGGATAATGCCGCCCTGGTTGGGCGTCTGGCCAGTGAACTGGCGATGGCGGATACCATCGAAACAGCCTTTATCATGCGGCGCATGATCACCACCGGGATGTCTGAGCCGAACGCCTCTGCGCAGAAAGTTGCGATGGAAGAAGGCGATCGGCGTATCGAGGCGCTGGATCGTGAGATCACGGCGCTCAAGAACGAGATGGAGATGAAGCGTGAGATTGCGCGTAACGCAGTGCTGACCATCATCGACAGGGAGAACAACCGGGCGGAAACCAACCCGCAGCGTCAGTCGGTTGACAGCCCGGATACCAAGTTCAACCAGTTGGCCGTGCCGGAAAGCGACCAGTAATCGTGAGGATGAATCAATGACCGGAACAGAGAAAAAAGCGGTGACGCCCGCCAGGGGGCACCGGTTTGGTCTGCGAACAAAGCGTGTCCTGCAGATGATGGGCATGTTCGTGGTTGCCATGGTGATAGCACTGGGGATGGCTCACTGGGGTGTTAATCATCCGGGCCAAAGTGCTGCGCTGCGTGACTGGGTGCACAGCACCCGTTATGGCTGGCTGAGCTGGCGCCTGGCGCTTTACGCCGCGCTGGCCTGGGGATTCTGGAAAATCTGGCATGCGCCGGGCTGCAAACCGGAATACCGGCAACCCCTCAAACGCATGGCCATTGCCTGCGTGTTTTTTGCCCTGGCCTGTGAATACAGTCTCTTTGGTGGAGGGCTGTCGTTATGATGACCAACAGCTATCTGGAGTATTTCCTGACGTTGCTTGGCTGGCTGATTAACAACGGCCTGTGGGAGCTGCTGGTCAGTACGGGGCTGTTTGTGCTGCCGTTGCTGTTCAAGGTGGCGGCCATCTGGCTGAAGGTGCGTGAGGAAGGGGAGGATGAGGGCAACAAAGGGATGCTGTCCCTGCCACGCATCGAAAACCTGCTCTACGGGGCATTCTTTGTGATGCTGACCTGCTGTCTGCCGCTGATGAATGTCAGCCTGGACACCATCAAGTACGACAGCAGCCGGGCGGCGGCATGTGGCACCTGGACACCGAAGAAGCCGGATGAAACGGGCTACGCCAACATCATGTCGAGTCTGAATGGCCAGACGGCGAAGGTACCGGTGTGGTGGTTGGTGGTGCATAAACTGTCGAAGGGGATCACGTCGGCGGCCGTGGCCACGATTCCGTGTCGGCCGGATCTGCGGCAGGTGCGTTTTGAGGTTCAGCACAGCCGGGTCAACAACCCGGGGCTTGCGAAGGAGCTGCAGGATTTCACCAACGATTGCTACGCGCTGGCGCTGTATACCTGGCAGAACCGCGATCAGGGCCAGACGACTGACAAGGCTACCCTGCGTGATATTGAGTGGCTGGGATCGAAAACCTTCCTGAACGGTGGGTACTACAATCACCTGCAGTCCAAAACGCCGCGTGCCAGTTTCCCCTGGAATGAAGGGCGGGACAGTGGTCGGCCAAACACCGGGCGGGGTGGGTACCCGACCTGCAGCGAGTGGTGGTCAGCTGGCGAAACCGGGCTGGAAGCCCGTGTGGTGAAACAGGTTGACCCGGGCGTCATGCTGCGGATGTCTGCTGCGCTGAAGATGATGGGGCAACCGGATGCGGATTATAAGGAAGCCGTGATACGTCGTTTGGTCAGCCCGGACAACCTGACGGTCTCCCAGGGCGGACGCGCTTATGCCGGTTACGGCGGCAATGCAGACTTTACCCTGGACAACTCGGTTAACCGGCTCGCGTCGCTGGGCGGAACCGCGCTGGGGAGCCTGGCGGCGTACCCGGCATTTGATGCGATGCGTCAGGCACTGCCGATGGTGCAGGCGGTGCTGCTGATGGCCGTCTACATCATGGTGCCGCTTATCCTGGCGTTCGCTGCCTACGAGTACAAGACGGTGATTACGGTGACGTTCGTGGTGTTTGCACTCAATTTCCTGACATTCTGGTGGGAACTGGCGCGCTGGCTGGACAGCTGGTTACTGGAGGCATTGTACAGTTCGGACTCGCACAGTCGCTGGAATGTGGCCGGGTTCCAGAATAGTGCCGATGATCTGATTATGAACCTGGTGATGGGCTGTATGTTTATCGTGTTGCCAATCGTTTGGATGGGAGCGTTGTCATGGGCTGGTGTAAATGTTGGCCATGCTATTGCTTCCGCAGTGAATAGCGGTACAGAAACAGCCAAAAGTACTGGGGGGAAAGTTGGTGATGCTGTAACAAATAAAATTACCCGATAGCCGAGACTAACTGACCGAGAAAAACAACAGCTCGGTCAGTTATCGCTAGGAGATTTATACGGAGCCCCGTCATATTCTTTGTTCATTACAGCACTTTCGTATGCATAGTCCGATGAACTTTTTGGGTTTTCCAGGCTATTGTTTTCATGGGTAACGTCACCCGAAAGGTTTTGCCCCGCGTTTTGAAGAATGAATGCGATCGCCCAAATAAAAAGCATACTGCCAGCAACGATAAGTCCCCCGAACAGCATAGCTGTGACTGAACCGATGAGAGCGATAACAATCGGAACATGGCCTATCCAGGCAGGAAGCCTGTACTCTCGTACCTTAGATACGCAAAGCCGATCCCATTTAATAATCACATTTTTCAGACGACTCCACTTACGGGCAGCCCGTATACCTCGCTGGTAGGCCTGTTGACCTCTGGCTTGGTTCATAATGCCTCCATACGCCTGCTTAGTAGTTTGGCCACTATAGCTTAAATAACAATCAATGGCTATTTGCCTGACTCCGTAGGTGGCTGATGCACACCATTGCCTTTCTGACTCCGCCCAGACAAAACATAGCCGATAAGCATCAGTACGGCGGCTGCCGCACTAATTATTGAAAAGGCTAGTGCAGGCATGGATGTCCATGCCTCATTTTTCGTCACTTGCCCGACAAACATGAGAAAAAAAACGATGGCCAAGAATGCAAGTATCACTGTAAACGCGATTAACCGTATTTTATTCATAATCACACTTCCATGTTGGATTAGATTTCCACTCGTGCGCCCATCTAAGTGCGGTACGCCAACATGAACTATAAACTATACTGTACATATTGATCACAGCAGGAATGACTAATGTGTGGTCGCTTTGCGCAATTCCATAGCCGTGACGAGTTTCTGGCTGCATTGCAGCTGGAAACTCAGGTGATCGCTACAGACGGGGGGATTCCCCGATATAACATATCCCTGGTACTCAAGTCCAGGTCATAACGGCAGTTCCAGAGTTAACATGAACCGACGTATGGGGGAGAGGACGGTGAGAGTTATCTCGCCTCCTACTCTATCATCCAATAGCCTAGCAACTGTGAACGGGCTATTTGCGGACCGTCTGCAATGGATGCGCTGTCATCTGCGTATTGCTGGGTTATCCACCTCGTATATTACCGTTATGCGCTCATTTTCCTCCGGCCAATTCGATAAAGCTCCCTGTTACATACGAAGCCTCATCGGATAATAACCATGCTATGGCTTGAGCCACTTCTTCCGGTTGGCCGCCGCGCTTCATCGGCAAGTTGTCTTTAACGCGATCGACTCGCGCGGCTTCGCCACCGTCAGCATGCATGTCGGTATAAATAAACCCAGGACGAACGGCATTGACACGGATGCCTTGGCCAGCGACTTCCAAAGACAAACCGATGGTCAGGGTATCAAGTGCGCCTTTTGAGGCGGCATAATCCACATACTCGTGCGGTGCGCCAAGGCGGGATGCTGCGGAAGAAACGTTCACGATGGCACCGCCTCGGCCACCATGACGAAACGCCATGCGTTTAACCGCTTCGCGCGCGCAGATGAAACTGCCGCTGACGTTGGTAGCAAACAACG
>Ga0308171_1002228_pt1 | contig 21302 bp, 19 predicted proteins | sample PhyGR1_FD_202135 | JGI IMG/M metagenome (GOLD analysis project Ga0308171, IMG submission 202135) | Phyllosphere microbial communities from UC Gill Tract Community Farm, Albany, California, United States - DLSLSG.R1 | ecosystem: Host-associated > Plants > Phyllosphere > Unclassified | place: USA... | reverse complement strand
GGCAGCGGCAGACGGGTGGATTTATTCCTGACGACATCAACTGAACCCGCGTTTGCGATAAAACCCCAGTTATTCGCGACGCATTTCGGAATTGTTTGCTGAACAGATGGTCTGCTTCACGGTGAATAGTGTTGCTTCTCCAAAGGGCAGCAGACTCGGCTCCCTGTTTAACCTGAGCGTGGCGCGTTCTTCCTCCGGTCAATCGTGGCCAAAGGACAACTCAAATCGATATCGCAAATTGATCCTGCTGGATTGGGGTGGCCAGCACGCACCTGGCACAACTATGGAACCCGTCCAGCGCTCGGCGATCAAACCTCATCGCCCACAGGAGGCGAAAATCGGATAGAAAAAGGGGTCAATGTTCCGTGCTGATTTACGGGCTCTGCGTCGTCATAAGGTTCTGCGATTGATAAAGGTCAATGGCGGATGGCTGAATTTTCTATTTACTAATGGATACGCTGCACCGAGATGAAAATGTAGAAACGGAAAAAGTACTTCGGACGCGGGATTTCCCGCGTGGCGGAGCGACGTTTGTACATCTCCAGATGCAAGCTCCATTTCTGAGTACGGGAGGTAAGCGATGCTGGTCCGAGAAATGACGCACAACGAGTGTCTCGCCGTCATCGCAGTCCAGAGGCTGGCGCGAATGGCGTGCGCGAGGGATAATATCCCTTATGTTGTTCCAATATATTACGCATATTCGGGAAACAGCCTTTACGCGTTTACAATGCCGGGAAAGAAACTTGAATTCCTTCGGTCAAACCCGCGTGCCTGTTTGCAGATCGACACGCCGGAAGGTGCGCATCAATGGGCGAGCGTCATAGTCGACTCCTCTTTTCGGGAGTTGCCAAACGAAGACCCTCCCGTTCGGGAACGCTTACATGCTTGGGAGCTGCTTGCGGAACACTTTGACTGGTGGGAACCCGGCGCCCTGAAACCTCGATCTGAACCTCGTCGAGGGACCTCTCCACACGTCTTTTTCGCACTGGATATCGTGACTTTGAGTGGTAGAGAGGCGAGAGAGGGCCAGCCGGAGCGTGTTTTGTCGCAATAGGCGACGCTGGACTCTTGTGTACTGACCTGTCCGCAGCAGTTTTGTCGGCGAGTACATGGGCCGTTTGTTGCTTTGGGCGCCGACGGGTCGAGATTTCTGCCGCAATTTCTGCGCAATCGGCCAGGTTCGGGTGATCCCGAAGGCCGCGATTTGGGGAGAAACGTACCATGACGATCTACGATGAACGCGAGAGAGCTGCAGAGAGGCAATATGTCCTGATGGCTGAGAAACCGTTCAGAATTCGCGCCAGGCGTGACAAAATGCTGGCGAGTTGGGTGGCCACGCTGCTCGGTCGCGATATTGCGCGTTGTCTTGAGGACATTATCGAAGCTGATTTTGCACGGGGCGACGAGGGTGTCTTGAAAAAACTGGAAAGCGATCTGGCGATCCTCGGGCTTTCGGATACACGTAATTTGATACGGCACAAAATGCAAAAATGCTTTGCCGATGCGGTAAGGGACGTTGAAGGCTCGGTGAACCAATAGACGAACTGGACCATTCCATCGTGAGACAAACATCAACGTGCCGGATCGAGTTGGGTAGTTGAAGCAGAATGCGTAAAGCGACCGCTGATACTTAGCGGCCTTTGCCGAAACGAGGGTCAGTGCGAAGCTGACGGCTGATGATGAGCCCGCCAAGCTTAAGTTCATCACGATCAACTGGAACACAGATATTTCTCACGATGCGGCGGAAGTCCACGTCGAGAAGGGCTGGATAATCTCAGGCATGAGATCAAATGGAAAGATCAAAAAGAAGCGGCTGCCGATCGAGTGCAAGCCTTGCGTGGTGTATCCGATCGGCAGGTAATGCTGTAGTGATACGTCGATGCCTGAACAGGGTTTAGGCTGCAGGAAGTCCAGCTTTGGCGGCGTCAGGCGTTTATTTTGTCGCGAATGATTGCGTGACTTTTTAACCCGTGTGCGCTTCGGCGCTTCTTTTCCATGTCGCACCGTTTCCAAAATGTACGGGGTGACTTGCACTAGGCCACACCTGCACCGCAGGACTGCGCGCACGGAAGAATTTTCGCGTGCTGGCTAGCGGTGTCGCTCACAGGTTACCCTTTCCCACCGGAATTTCATCGAATGGCCCATTGACGAGGATCAAGGCTATCTCACCGCAACTGCTTCATCCTGAAGTGAAAGTTCAGGAGGAACAAAATGAGCTTCGCTACGCTATTGCAGATCACGACAGGTGAGCCTGCCTCGCCCGAGTCAAACATGGATTTCAATTTGGCCGATGCGATGGAAAGCCATCTTTCCGTGCTGTTGATCGGCATTGCTTCACCACCCCCCGTCGGTGCCCATATGGAGAGCGTGTCAGCAGCGTGGTTAGACGAGCGGCAGGCCGACCAAGACAGGCTGGCACGGCAAGTATTTGCTCTCGAAAGGTATCTGAAAGGCAAGATTTCTTCGTTTGATATTGAGGAAGCCTACACCGAAATATTCAATCTGGACAATGTTGTCGGGTATCGAGCGCAATTCGCCGACGCTGTTGCGATCGGCCCGGATATTCTAAACGATCCTGGCGTGCGTGATGCCGTCCTTGACGGAGCTCTTTTTCACGCCGGTGTACCGATTTTGGTCGATCCCTTGCGCAGCCTTTCTTGGGACAAGAACTCCGTTCTGATTGCCTGGTCTGATGCGCCGGAAACAGCTGCGGCCGTTAGGGCGAGCGTTCCCTTTTTGAAAAGGGCGCGGTCTGTCGAAATCATTGTCGTCGATCCTGACGACGATCGGGAGCTGGCGCCAGGATTGCGATCGTATCTATCTCATCAGCAGATTAGTGCTTCGATTGAAAGCATAAAGAGCGAAGGCCGGACGATAGCCGAGACGATCGAAACCTATTCGGAGCGCTTGCAGTCAAGTCTCATCGTCATGGGCGCATACGGCCACTCCCGGCTGCGCGAACGTATTTTCGGCGGCGTCACGCGCACTATGATCGAAAACACCAGGCGGCCCCTCTTTCTGGCGCGATAATACCTAAAAAAGGGACTTGGTGCATTCGGGGGCCGACAGACGACCAGCGCAGCTTCTTATCAAGAGGAAAAGAAGATGAAAGCGCTCGTTTTTCAAGGACCAGGTCAGAAGGCGCTCATCGAAAGGCCGATTCCCGCCGTTCGCGCCGCAACCGATGCGCTGGTGAGAATGACTACAACGACGATTGCGGCACGGACCTTGCATATCCTCAAAGGTGACGTTCCAAGGTGTGCACTGGGCCACATCCCTGAGCATGAGGGTGTCGGTATCATCGTGGATGTGGGCTCTGCTGTATCGCAATTCAAAAAGTGCGACAGGGTGCTTATTTCCTGCATTTTGTAGTGTGGCAAGTGTGAACTGTTGCCGGCGGGGAACGTATTCGCATTGTGCCACCGGCGGCTGGATATTGGGCAATACGATCGATGGCACGCAGGCAGAATACGTGCGTATTCCGCATGCCGAGAGCGGTCTTTATCCCAACTCACTAGGTGCAGATGAAGACGCCCTTGTCATGTTAAGTGACATCCTGCCAACGGAATTTGAATGCGGCGTCCTCAACGGCAAGGTTCAACCCGACAATACGATGGTGATCGTCGGCGTTGGGCCGATCGGATTGGCAGCGCTCTTGACGGCACAATTCTATACACGTGCCGAGATTGTTATTTTGATCTGGACGATCACCGGCTTGAGACGGCCAGACAAGTCGGTGCGACCCGGACCATCAGTGCCGATGATCCCGACGCAGCAGCACGTATTCTTGACCTGACCGACGGCAAGGGCGTCGATCCTGTGATCGAGGCCGTTGGCGTGCCCGCCACATTCGAGTTTTGCCAGGAGATCACCGCACCACGCGGCTGGTCGTTACCGTTGCCACCCCAATGCTGCTGTGGACCTTGGCGTCCGGAAAGGTCGACGCGAAGAAATTGATTACTCATCATTTCGGGCTTGACGATATTCTTGGTGCCTATGACACGTTCAGCCGTGCGGCCAGCACCCACGCGCTCAAGGTCATTATCGAGATGCAAACGGAAGAGGAAAATGTACGCAGATCTGGCCAGTCCAGCGCAGAAGGCCTGGTCGAGGACGGTGTTGATCTGGTCACCCGGACGGGTCTGTCCCTTCATATCGCTCTGTGCCACATAATGATGAGGAGCGTCTGCGGGAATTGTTCTCCCTTGTAACACCGCAGGATTTCCGCTTCCGCTTTTTCGGCGGCATCGGTAAAGTAAGTCACGAACGTCTTGTCGCGATGACCCGCTTCGACCATCGTTCGACAGAGAATTATCTGGTTTTCGCTGGCGATACAAATATCCTCATTGCGTCGGCGATGATGGCCTGTGATGCGTCGGGGTTGAAAGCGGAGGTCGCCATTGCAGTGAATGCGCAATACAAGAACAGGGGGCGTTGCATCGGAGTTGCTTCGATATGTTGCCGATGAGGCCAGAGCAAAAGGCGTCCGCACATTGCAGTCAATCGAACGTCGCGAGCATCATGATGCGGTTCGGCTTGAGCAGGAGCAGGGTTTGTGGCCAAACCTTTTGAAGGAGATGCAACGCTGGTTTTGATCGAAACGAATCTCACGTAACGCACCTATCGGGAAGCTCCTTTTTGTGGCGCATTTCCGGTAAAATGGTGAGTGGCGTGCCTCTGGAATTAAGTAAGAAACCAGAAGAGATCGCGCTGGACGATTTCCTTTTAGTCCGATGCACTCTGCGGGCCAGCTTCATCAAGAGTGCGTCTTATCTTGCGGAGGATGACGCCCCTTCGTTTTTCGTCGGCTGCCTTTTCCAGCTGGTCCTGCAGGTCCAGAATCAGAGATTGAAACTCGTTGCGCCAGTCCCGGCATCCAACCCGTACCGGTTTAATCCGCGGCAATCCTTGCCGCGTGTAGGTGGCAAGGGTGCCATCGGATGTGAGGTGGTAGGTTGTGTCCAACTCGGGTTCGATGATTTTGAGCGACGGGTCCATTGTCGCGAGACGCGTATTGAGACCGGCAATGGCAGGGCGCTCGCCGTGGACGAGGAAAACGCCCTGTTTCACAGGCAACCGGGCAGCCACCCAAGCCGCCAGCTCCGGCCCGTCAGCGTGACCGCTATAGACGTCGAGTTTGCGGATGCTCGCTCGCACGACGATCTCCTCACCCTGGATACGGACCCTGGATGCCTTTTCCTCCAAAATCCGGCCCAACGTGCCTGACGCCTGATAGCCGACCAGCAGAACCGTCGCTTCCTCACGCCACAACCAGTTCTTCAGACGATGGCGAATGCGGCCTGCCTCGCACATGCCGCTTGCAGCAATCACGATGTGGAAACCTTTCAAGTTGTCTATGGATTTGGATTGCTCTGCGGTTTCCGTGAAGCGAATTTGCCGGGAGCTGAGCGCACGCACGAGAAGATCGCCATTTTCAAGCTCACGGGCATGACGAATAAACACTTCGGTAGCGCGCGTTGCCAGTGGTGAATCTATAATTATCGGGCATTTGGCGATAGCGCCCCTGTCCAGCAGGCTGACAAGATCTGCCAGGAGCTCCTGCGTGCGTTCGACGGCAAACGAAGGAATGAGAAGTGCGCCATTGTGATGACGCGCGGCAAGGCAAACTTCGTCGCGCAGCATTATCCGCCTTTGCGCTATGGAGGGATCATGTCTGTCAACATCGCCATAAGTGCTCTCGCACACCAGATAGTCCAGCCCTGACGGACCCTCTGGAGCGGTATGGAAAAGTTTGTGCTGCGGCCCTATATCGCCGGAGAATAGGATGCGCTGACGATCCTGCCCGTCTCCGACTTCGATTTCAACAGAGGCGGAGCCGAGAAGATGTCCGGCCTTCCAGAAACGGAACCGACATCCTGGCGAAAGCACCATCCACTGTTCCATTGGGTGTGCACGCATCTGGATGAGGGCAGCGGCCGCGTCCGTTGCTGTATAGATCGGCTCAACCGGTTTTCGACCACGGCGTTCGTTCCGCCGATTGAGCTGATCGACTTCCATTTCCTGGATATGGCCTGAATCCAGCAGCATAACCGCACACAGATCAAGTGTCGCAGCGGTACTATAGATTGGACCACCGTACCCTTCCTTCACGAGCTTCGGCACGAGCCCTGTATGGTCTATGTGGGCGTGGGTGAGAATGACGGCCGTTAATTCCACAGGCGCGAATGGGAAGGGTCGGTAGTTGAGTTCTTTTTCCGTTTTGGATCCCTGAAACAGCCCGCAATCGATCAGCACACGTTCGTCGCCGCTTTCAAGAAGAAAGCAGGAGCCTGTTACCGTGCCAGCTGCGCCATGGAAGGTAATTCGGGGACTGTATGACATGTGACCACCTCACAAACACTCGCGCCTAAACGACCGGGGCGGGCAGTTGTGGCGCCAGCGCTTCGGGAGTTTCCGTCATTGTGCATTGGTCAGCAAAAGGATACTGGTGACCTATACCCCACTTTCCAGTGCGACCTCCACGACCTTGGTCGGATCGACAATGCCTCCTGCAGCGGGTCGACGTAGCAATTGCTCGCCGCATCGAAGCCAACGGTTCCTTGGCGGCGCGCGATGCCGGGAGACGCTTAGAAAGCTCGTCTCTGCCGCGCACGACAAAGATATCCTCAATCCCGATTAGCTAGATTGAGAAAAGCCTCTTGTCGTGACGGACAATCGGAACTGGAAAAATGGCGCGCTCGGTACGCGCCTTAAGTCATCTTGCTGTCCTTGTCGAAATCAGGCAGCCTTGATCTCGATCGTCTTTTCGTTCTTCTTTACTTCTGCACTTTTCGGCAGCTTGATCTTGAGAAGGCCGTTTTCAAACGTCGCCGCCACCTTGTCGACATCGACGTTTACCGGCACGGAAAAGCTTCGCTGGAAGGAGCCGTAGCGACGTTCTGAAAGATGATATTCTTTTTGTTTGTCTTCTTTGTCTTCCTGCTTTTCACCACGGATCGTCAACAGTCCGTTTGAAAGCTTGACCTCAATGTTCTTTGCATCGAGGCCGGGGCATTCGGCAATGACCTCGTAGGCCTCATCTTTTTCGACGAGGTCGACCGCCGGCGAGGCGCTCCATCCTTTCAGGCTTGGAAAAACCCCGCCGAATAAGGAGCGGTCGGGCGCATGCCTTGATGTGGGTACGAAACCGTCGAAAAGGCGATCGATCTCGGAGCGAAGCGTTTCGAGCGGGGGCCAGAAAGTTCCCGCCGGTTTCACCGGCGCTTCGTCGGTCTTCGCCGGAAGTTTGGTTTGGGCCACAGCCATGATATTTCTCCTCAAGTTGAAGAAAGTGACGGTTGAAACGGCGACGTGACGTCGTTTCAACATTTTGCGGCGCTTCATTGAGCATCTCGATTGAACCGCACTGCAATCAGATCCGCATTGACAGGGATCAACGGAACTATTCACCCTCTCCAGGCTCTAGATCGTTACGGTAGGCACGCTGTGAAGATCGATAGGGGATTTGGAATTTCTCACTCGTGATTGACGAAGATCATCGCGGGTCTGCAATGCTTTACACACACTCTGCTCATTGAGTTCATCATCAATGGGAAGGAGCCATGTCCATGTCCGTCAAAACAATACTTTCTGTCATCGGTGCACATGATGCCGCGGCAGATATCAGTCAGGCGATCGAACTTGCCCGCGAGCTAGACAGCCATCTTTCCATTCTGGCCCTCGGCGCGGCGCTCTCGCCTGTTACCGCCGACTATCCCGTTACAACGGTCTGGCTGGAGGAGCGGCAAAACGAAATTGACGAACTGATGAAGATCAGGAAGGAAGCGGAGAATCTTTGTAATAAAAATGGTGTCACCTACGACGTCAATCAACTTTATGAAGACCGTTTTATCCTTGAAAGCAATCTCTGCATGCGGGCCATGTGTGCCGATATCGTCATCGCCGGGAATGGTATACGTAGAGATATCGAGCTTCGCAAAACGGTCATGGCGGCAACGATATTCGCCGCTCGCAGCCCGCTAGTGTTTTTGGCAGCCCAAGGCAGAACAAGCCTGAAGCCGAAAAGAGTGCTCCTGGCCTGGAATTCCCGGCCCGAGGCAGCACGCGCGGCCAAGGAGGCTTTGCCGATGCTGGTGCGTGCGGATGCGGTTCATATCGTTCTTGTTGATCCGGACGCATCCTATCTCTTCAATGGCGGAGAACCGGGAGCAGATATCGCGACCTTTCTTTCTCGCCACAATGTCAAGACCGTCATCGAACAACTGGCGAGTGCTGACAGAAGTACCGAAGCAGTTATACAGCAGCGCGCACGTGAGATCGGTTGCGACGTCATCGTCATGGGGGCATATGGCCATTCACGACTGCGGGAGCGGATTTTCGGGGGCGTCACGGCATCGATATTGGAAGAGTGCCACTTGCCGGTCTTTTTCGCCCGATAGAACTATCGTATCTGCCGGAGAGTTGCGCTTTCAGGTAATACTATAAAGCGACTACGGGCGCCCTTGCTCGGGTTAACCAGCTTTTTATTCGAAGGGCGCGCAACGCATTAAGGACGACCGCAACGTCAATCGCTTCCTGAACAAGCGCGCCCTCGACTGGTGTGAGATACCCGAACGATGCAACGATCATGGCGACTACGGATAGTCCGATTCCGGCCACTACGCTCTGCATCGCTATGCGCCGGCATTCCCTGGCGATCCTTACGCCGTCACCGATGGGTTCCAGCCGTTCGGCAAGCAGAACCGCATCGGCTGCTTCCACTGCTGCTGCCGAGCCATGCAGGCCCATTGCCAGTCCGATATCCGCCGCAGCGAGTGCCGGCGCATCGTTTACCCCGTCGCCAACCATCATGGTAGGCGCTTGGCGGACTTCCTTTTGCACCAGTTCGATCTTTTGCAATGGCGTAAGTTCGGCCCGGATTTCATCGAGGGGTAAATCCTTGGCTACGCTGCGCGCCACATCGGCACGATCGCCAGTCGCAAGAATCATTCGGTTCACCCCGAGCCGCTTAAGATCGACCAGGGCTTCTCCAGCGCCCTCGCGTAGCGCGTCGCTAAAAAGCAGTGTGCCGGCAAATTTTCCATCGACAGCAATCGCGGCGGTCATCACTTCGGCCTGACCGAGAGTTGGCACATCGGCTACCTTCGAAGCAATATAGTTCAGCCCTCCTATGGAAACCTGCGTGCATCCAATCGTACCTGAAATCCCTTCGCCCGGTTTTTCCGACACGTGCGTGGGCGGCGTCAATGCAAGGCCGCGGTCAAGGGCGACCGCAACCACCGCGCGCGCCGCCGCATGGTTGGAGCCCTGATCGAGAGAGGCAGTCAGCCGGAGCAGATCGTTTTCATCCGCTAATGCATTAATGACTGCAAGATGCGGCCGACCGTCGGTCAGAGTTCCAGTCTTGTCAAGAATGAGTGTTCGCACTTGCCCAAGCTTTTCAAGAATATCGGCCCCTTTTACGATGAGCCCAACACTCGCTGAGCGCGACATGCCTGCCGTCCAGGCAATAGGTACGGCCAGGATGAGAGGGCATGGGGTCGCCACGACCAGCACGGCGACCGCACGAACCGGATCACCAGTCAGCAGCCATGCAAGACCCGCTATCGAAAGCGTCGTCAGGAGAAAGGCAAGGGCGTAGCGGTCAGCCAGACGCGACATATGTGCCTTGCTGTTGTGAGCAGCCTCGACCAGCCGGATGATTCCGGCGTAGGTGCTTTCGCTTGCCGGTTTGGTGACAATCATTTCGAATAGGTTGCCGGCATTGGCAGACCCGCTCATGACAGGCTGTCCGCGTTTTCTGTTGACGGGTAATGCTTCGCCGGTGAGAGCCGCCTCGTCCAGGACGGCATCTTCTGCAAGCGTGCCGTCAGCAGGCACAATGTCACCCTGTCGCACCACAAGCCGATCGCCGGTTTCGACCGCCTCGATGGTGATTTCATCCAGATTTTCGCCCCGACGCCGTGTTGCCAATCGCGGTGCCCGCTGGAGAAGCGCAGTCATGTCCCGCCGCGCACGACCTTCGGCAACGCTTTCCAGATATTGGCCGCCGGAATACATCAGAGCGACGACGGCGGCAGCCAGATGTTCGCCGAAAATCAATGCCGAGCTCATTGATAACAGCGCGATCGTATCGAGTCCGAATTCCTTTCGCCGAAGGCTGACGAAAATCTGTCCCATAAGCGCAAGGATCACAAGAATGGTCGCAGCTGTCAGCGCAGTATCGTAGACAACATTGAAACCACCAAGCATCCCGATGAGGGCAGTTGCAAGTCCCCCAAGCGAGGTGACGACTAGCGCTGGACGTAGTCGCTTCAATATATCGGCAAGGGAGTGATCGCGCATTATGGCCCTCCACGATGGATGTCACGGAATTGTCTATGATACCGACTGTCGCGCGGGCGGCGTTGTCTTGCCCGCAACCTCAGCCTTGCCAGGTCCAGTTGCGGATTTCTGGCATGTCTTCGCCAAATTCCCGGACGTAACGTGTATGTTCCGCAAGTTTTGCCTCGAGCATTCCCACAACGCCTGCAGCCTTATTCCTGAGGCCTGGCACACGATCGATTGCCGAAAGGGCGAGGTGGAACCGGTCGAGTTCGTTCAGAACCGTCATATCGAAGGGCGTCGTGGTTGTCCCCTCTTCGATGAAACCGCGGACATGGATATTTGGGTGGTTGGTACGCTTGTACGTGAGCCGATGGATCAGATATGGATAGCCGTGATAGGCGAAGATGACCGGCCGATCTGTGGTGAAAAGGCGGTCAAATTCCTCATCCGACAGCCCGTGCGGGTGTTGTTCCTGCGATTGAAGCGTCATCAGGTCAACGACATTGACGACGCGGATCTTCAGCTCGGGTATCGCCTGTCGTAGCAGGGTCACGGCGGCCAGCGTTTCCATCGTCGGCACGTCGCCGGCGCAGGCCATCACGACGTCGGGTGCTATGACGCCATCCTCATTACCAGCCCAGTCCCATATGCCGATACCGGCCTCGCAATGCTTCACCGCCTCATCCATGGTCAGCCATTGTGGTTCCGGTTGCTTGCCGGCTACGATGACGTTGATGCGGTTCCATGTCCTCAGACAATGGTCGCCGACCCAGAGCAGGGTGTTGGCGTCCGGCGGCAAATAGATGCGGACGATATCGGCTTTCTTGTTGGCGACGAGGTCGATGAAGCCAGGGTCCTGATGGGAAAAGCCATTGTGGTCCTGCCGCCAGACATGCGAGGTGAGCAGATAGTTGAGCGAAGAGACCGGCTTGCGCCAAGGCAACTCACGAGCGACCTTCAGCCACTTGGCATGCTGGTTGAACATGGAATCGACAATGTGGATAAAGGCTTCGTAACAGGAAAAGAAACCATGCCGGCCGGTGAGGAGATAACCTTCCAGCCAGCCCTGGCACAGATGTTCGGAAAGCACCTCCATCACCCGTCCGTCGCGTGACAGGTGGACATCGTAAGGCTTTATTTCCTGCATCCAGACCCGGCTTGTGGCGTCGAAGACCGCTCCGAGGCGGTTCGATTCCGTTTCATCCGGTCCGAAGATGCGGAAGTTGGCGTCAGTACGGTTAAGCTTGAGAATATCGCGCAGATATCTGCCGAGGATTTCTGTCGTCTGGATCATAAGCGCGCCACGTTTTTCCACCGGGATCGCATAATCGCGGATATCCGGTACGCGAAGCTCCTTGCGCAAAATGCCACCATTTGCATTCGGGTTGGCACCCATGCGCCGTGTGCCCACCGGAGAAAGGGCGCGCAGCTCCTCTTTCAGCCGGCCGTTCGCGTCGAAAAGATCATCGGGATGGTAACTGCGCATCCAATCTTCGAGGATCCTGCGGTGGCCTTCATTCTCGCGGCAATTGGCGACCGGCACCTGATGGGCACGCCAGAAGTCTTCGACCTTCTTGCCGTCTACTTCCTTGGGTCCTGTCCAGCCCTTGGGACTGCGCAATAAGATCATCGGCCAGCGCGGCAGGCCATCCAGTCCCCCGCCACGGGCATCAGCCTGAATGGCGCGGATGCGGTCGATGGCCTGATCGAGAGCGGCCGCCATTTGCCGGTGCATCTTTTCCGGTTCATGTCCTTCGACAAAGAATGGCTCATAGCCGTAACCCCGGAAGAGATGGTCGAGTTCCGTATCGCTCATGCGGGCGAGCAGGGTTGGACTGGCGATCTTGTAGCCGTTAAGATGCAGAATGGGCAGCACCGCCCCGTCGCGCGAGGGGTTCAGGAATTTGCTGGAATGCCAGCTTGCCGCGAGCGCTCCGGTCTCGGCCTCTCCATCACCCACAACACAGGTGACGATCAGCTCCGGATTGTCAAAGGCGGCGCCATAGGCATGCACCAGAGCATAACCGAGCTCGCCGCCCTCGTGAATGGAGCCGGGTGTTTCCGGAGCGGCATGGCTTGGTATGCCGCCTGGAAACGAGAACTGCCTGAAAAGTTTCCTCATGCCCGCAGCGTCCTCGGAAATCTGCGGGTAGATTTCGCTGTAGCTTCCTTCGAGATAGGTGCTTGCCACCATGCCAGGGCCCCCATGACCGGGACCGCAGACATAGATCATGTCGAGATTGCGGTTGCGGATTTGACGGTTGAGATGGGTGTAAATGAAATTGAGGCCAGGTGTCGTACCCCAATGGCCAAGCAGGCGCGGTTTGATGTGCTCTGCCCGCAGCGGTTCGCGCAGGAGCGGATTGTCCAGCAGATATATCTGGCCGATGGAGAGGTAATTGGCGGCGCGCCAGTAGCGATCCACAAGCGCGAGTTCCTGAGAGGTGATCTCGCTCGCTGTCATCGAAATATTTGTGGGCTGCATAGTACGGCTCCTTGGAATTCGGTTCAGTTTGCGAAGTACGGACGAGGCGTCATCCGCCCGGCTGGAAAATGGAGAAGCACTCCTCAGCGATCATCTGCTCCTCGTCTGTGGGGATGACATGGATGGCAATCCGGCTTGCCTTGGAGCTGATCGTCAGCGCGTTGCGCTGATTGGCGTGCCCGTCAAGCTCGGCACCCAGCCAAAGCAGGCGGCTTGCGATCCCGGCGCGGATATCCGGCTGGTTTTCACCTATGCCGGCCGTGAAGACCAGCCCGTCCAGCCCGCCGAGGGTTGCAGTCAGACGGCCGATCTCACCGGCGACCCTGAGTATGAGAAGCTCGATCGCTTCGCGGGCTTGCCTGCCATTGTCCTTGAGAAGCTCACGGGTGTCGCCGCTAAGGCCCGAAACGCCGAGAAGACCGGATCTGTGGTAAAGCATGTCTTCCAGCTCCACTCGCGTTTTCCCGAGCGACCCGAGTAAGTACAGCAGCACCCCTGGATCGATTGCACCGGGACGCGTCGCCATGGGAATGCCGTCGAGGGTGGAAAAGCCCATACTCGTATCACAGCTTTTGCCGTCCTTGATGGCGCAAAGACTTGCGCCGCTCCCGAGATGGGCGATGATTACCTTTCCGTCGGCGATCTCGGGCGCCCTTTCGGTCAGAGCTCGCGCCACGTAACGAAAGGAAAGCCCGTGAAAGCCGTAGCGCTTTATGCCCTGGTCGTGAAAGATACGGGGAATGGCGAAGCGTCGGACGAGGTCGGTCTGCGTTGAATGAAAAGTCGTGTCGAAGGAGGCCGTCTGCATGAGTTTCGGTCGCAGGTGCGTCACTGCACGGACCAGTCGCAACGCCTGCGGCTGATGCAGCGGCGCCATGTCCACGAGTGAGCGCATCCGTTCCATGGTTTGATTGTTGATCCGGACCGGACCGTCGAATATGTCGCCACCATGCACCACGCGGTGACCGGCAGCCGTGACGCTGTCGAGATCGAAATGGGCTGCCAGCGCGCAAAACACCTCCTTCATCAGCGCGGCAAGATCGTCATCAGCGCCGGTTTTCAAGGGTAGATTAAGACGCGCCGGTCCTTTCGCCAGATCGAGCGTCAATGGTCGATCGGAAATATCAACCACTGCCTTGCCGATACGTTTCGGTGTTTGCTGCTCCAGTTTGAAAATACCGATCTTCACTGTTGAGGAGCCGGTATTGAAGGTAAGAAGGAGGGGGTCATTCATGCGGACTCTCCGTGGGCATATCGCCAGCTCTGCCAGCCATTGCATTGTCAAAATGGCGAGGCGCCTTCCTCGGTTATCCTTCAGCCATTCCAATCTATCGGTGATCGCACACACTTTGCCTTGACATAGCGCAATCCACGGTGGTTTCGCCAAGTGGTTGTTCCAGTAAATGCATGCATGCGTCGAAGGCTGTTGATCACCATCAATGTGAAAAATCCCCGGTACCGGAAGATCGGAACGATTACTTGGGAGATCAGAAATGTCAGGAGACTACGAGGTCGGTTTGCTCACCCTTTCCAACGTCGCTCGCGCTTATGCCGTTATCCAGCATCTCTTCTCGTCGGTTTCGTTTCAGGAATGGCAGGCTGAAACCGACACTGATCAGAAACGGCGCAATTGGCTCACTGTAACCGACAGGGCGGGAGTGATACGCGGCGTCTGCTTTGTATTTGTCACCGATCGCCGGCAATCCCTACAAATGGAGGTTCCGGTCTTTGCTTCCTTCAGCCTGTTTGACGAACAAGGTGTTTCGCGGCTGCTGTTTGATGAGGTCAAGGAAAAAGCCAGAGAGCTGAAATGTCAGCGCATTCATTTCTGGCCTGCAGGACCTAAAGGCTGGTCGCTCGTCAGCGACCCATCCAAACGACCAGGTTCGGGTGGCGGCTTGATTTATGATCTTCGTACTGCCGATGAGGGTGCCTCTTCCATCGACGCGGAAAAGACGTAACCGACGCCGCGAACGGACTTGATGATGCTTGGATGCTTACTGTTTGTTTCTATTTTCCGGCGCAGACGCGCGACCTGCGCGTCGATGGACCGGTCGAATGCTTCCCGACGGCGTGCTCGCGTCTCCTCCAACAGAAAATCGCGGGTCAGAACACGCCCAGGATTCTTGGCAAAGGTGACAAGCATGTCAAATTCACCTGTCGTCAGGTCAATTTGTGTTCCTTCCCGCGACAGGAGATTTCGGCAGGGCACGTCAAGCGTCCAGCCATCGAAGTAAAAAATTTCATTGCGGCGCGGCGAACCGCGCGGCAGACGGCGCCGCAGGATTGACTTCAGCCTCGCATGCACTTCGCGAAGATGGAACGGTTTGGCAATATAGTCGTCAGCGCCGATCTCAATACCGACGATGCGGTCCACCACGTCGTCTCGGCCGGAGAGCATGATGATTGGCACATCCGAATTCAACCGGACTTCTCGAGCGAGATCAAGACCATCCTGAGCACCCGGGAGATTGAGGTCAAGGAGGATAGCATCGATTTCATTGTGTTTCAGATGTGCCCTCATCTGGACACCGTCAGCCGCTGCGCTGACGTGATATCCTTCTCCGTCGAAAAAACGCGTAAGCAGTTGGCGCACCCGCGCATCATCATCGACAACAAGCAAATGGCCGTTCTTCTGTGCCATCCTCTGATCTCGCGTTACAATTTGTCACAGATTAACACTGTTTGTCATCCTTGCGGCATCAACCAGTGATTTTACTTGGTTTAACTCCATCGCAAAGAGATGGAGGTCATCATGTACAGTACAGGCGAATATCGCACTCTTACCCGTCAGATTTTGACACCAGCAGATGAGGTGCATTGCCTGCGGGATATTTTTCGCAATCAGCCTGTAGAGCATCTGGCGGCCGGACGGTCGCTATTCATTGAAGGGGACGAAGCCGAACATGTCTTCGAAGTCACGGACGGCGTATTGCGAATATTCAAAATTATAGCAGATGGTCGCCGTATCATCACCGGTTTTCTCTTTGCCGGCAATATTCTCGGCATATCTATCCGAAACCGTTACATCTACAGCGCGGAAGCAGTGTCCTCTGCAACGCTGCGGAGGGTTACCTGCAGGCATTTCGAAAAAGCCGTCGGCAACAATCAAATCCTGCGACTGGAAATGTTTGCGCTGGTTTCAGACGAAATGGCTGTCGCCCAACAACAGATGGTGCTGCTGTCATGCAAAAGTGCTGAAGAAAGACTGTGCACGTTTCTTATGACGTTTCTGGAACGTAAAGCGCGGCGGGGAGAGTGGGAAAAAACGATCGAACTCCCCATGTGTCGTCAGGATGTTGCCGATTATCTCGGGCTTACGATCGAAACCGTTTCACGCACCTTCACGAAGCTTATCAACAGGGGCGTCCTTCGGATTGAAAATGCTGGCGCGCGTCAAACAATCATGATCGACAAGCCGCTTTTCCTTGCACAATTAGCCGGTGACGGTGATGATTATTCCGACGTGCGGCAGAAACTGGTCGTTCATGGTGGACGGCACCGCCACTAGCAAGCGTCGCTCAACGAGATAACGATGCCTGAAATTTTGCGACCGGAAGAGGGAGGAAAGCTGCAGCTTCAGTCCGTTATCACCCTGCTGGATGGTGCCAGCATCGTAGTTCATGGAATGGACGGAAAGATCACGGGCTGGACCACAGGCTGCGAGCATCTTTACGGATGGAATAGAATGGAGGCGATTGGAAAGATCGTCCACGATCTTCTTTCCACCCAGTTCCCTTTGCCGCTGCCTGAACTGCGGCAACGCGTTTCCCACCAGGGATCATGGAGTGGCGAAGTCGTTCATTACCATAAGGACGGTCACAAGCTCCTGATCGCGACGAGATGGGTATTCGTAGAGTTTGGTGGCGAGCAGCCACCGGTCATTGTGCAGACCAACAATGATGTGACGGATTTGAAAAGAATGCAGGACGAACTGGCCCGGCGCGAGGCGCACCTTCTTTCCATTTTGGAAACTGTTCCCGACGCGATGGTTGTCATCGACGAAGGAGGTATCATTTCGTCCTTCAGCGCTGCGGCTGAGCGGCTCTTCGGCTATGATACAAATGAGGTTGTCGGCCACAATGTCAGGATGCTGATGCCGGACCCGGACCGGGCAGCGCATGACGGATATATCGCACGCTATTTGTCGACCGGGGAAAGACGCGTCATCGGCTATGGACGTGTAGTGACCGGACAAAGAAAGGATGGCTCGCGTTTTCCCATGGAGCTTTCAGTGGGGGAGGCAATCGCCAACGGCGATCGTATTTTTACGGGCTTCATACGCGATCTGACCAGCCGACAGAAAATCGAGGAGGAATTGCGCCAGGCGCAAAAAATGGAAGCGGTCGGTCAACTGACGGGCGGCCTGGCACATGACTTTAACAACCTTCTCACCGTCATAAGCGGTAACCTCGAAATGGCTGAAAGCAGGCTCACCGACAAAACTATCCGGCATTTCCTTCGGGAAGCGCAGGGTGCTGCTGAAGACGGTGCAAGACTGACGAGCCAGCTTCTGGCCTTTGGCCGTCGGCAGCCGCTCAACCCGCGACAGTCTGACATTGCCGAACTCATAGGCGCGTTTTCCGATTTGATGCGAAGAACACTTGGTGAGGCGATCGAATTCAAAACGATTATAGCGGGTTCAGAGACCGAGGCTCTGGTGGACAGTTCGCAGCTGCAGAGCGCTCTTTTAAACCTCGCTATCAATGCGCGCGATGCCATGCCAAAGGGTGGAATGCTGATAATAGAGGTTGCGCGCGTCAAACTTGATATAGACTATGCAGAGATGTACCCAAGTATAAAACCTGGCAACTACGTGCAGATATCCGTCACAGATACGGGAGCGGGTATGACGCCGGAGGTTAAACAGAAGGCATTCGAACCTTTTTTCACCACCAAGGAAGTTGGAGCCGGCACAGGTTTGGGATTGAGCATGGTTTATGGCTTTGCCAAACAGTCGGGCGGCAACGTTCAGATTTACAGCGAGGCGGGGCAGGGGACGACTGTCCGGATCTTTCTTCCAGCAGCTCTGGATAACGCCAATCCGCCGGAGAACGATATCACGGACTTCCCAGCCACAATTGAATCCGGGGGCAGAGAGAGGATTCTCGTTGTGGAGGACGATGCTCGCGTCCGACGCGTCGCGGTCATGAGGCTCGCCGCTCTGGGCTACGGCGTTGTGGAAGCGGCCAACGGTGTTGAGGCGCTCGAGCTGCTTGAGCATCATTCCGATATTGCACTTCTTTTTTCCGACATCGTGATGCCAGGTGGCATGGCGGGCGACGAGCTTGCGGAACTTGCCCGTGCTTTGCGGCCGGACATCAAGGTCTTGTTTACGTCGGGTTATGCGGAGCCGGCCATTGCCGGGCGACATTTGGCCGCGAAGGGAAGCTGGCTTAAAAAACCCTACACTGCCCGCGAACTGGCAGTAAGCCTGCGCGAACTCCTGGATCAAGATGAGGATCGGTTCTGAAAAGGCGGACCGAAGCGTTAAGCCGCTTCATTCGTTTCCAAGGTTGGACGGTGCGGCGCGTATTGGTCTGATCAAGGCAAGAAATCGGCAAGATTGGCAAACCACCCGAAATAATCGTACCAGCCGTGGCCAGGAGCAAGGTAGCCCAGAAGCGGACGGGTCCAGTTGCAAGCGAGAGCCAGGCGCCGAAGCACATCGGCGGTAATGGCAGCGAAATCGAGTGCACAACCTTGACGGCCGTAGACGTCATTCCGACCAGCGGGGATGCGCAGAGCACCGGCGGTGCGGCTTCGGTAAGGGTCACTGATCACCCTTGGATTGGGCTGAGCCGTTGCTAAAGGTCCGTGCAGTAAGTTCTTCGCTACTGTCCAGCTTTTCTCGAAAGCCATTTACCATGAGCTCATTTCCAATCAAGCGGTGCTGCTCGAGCAGGTCGCTTAATATTTTCTGTCGAGCTTCTGAAGGGATCTCCAGATCGCACACAATACTCATTTGTGCCTCTAGCTTTTCGAGCTTCTTGATGAGCTTGTCGAAGGCTCTGGACATAAAAAGCTATCCCATTTCTCAAGATGTTTCTAAAATAGAGAAATTGATCAAAGGAACACATTGATGCGGATCAATGGCTGACATGAGAGAAGAGCATTTGGTATGGCTCTCATTCGCAAACCGTCTCCGCCCATTGGGTTCCGCCTCTTCTGCATCGAGGATGTCGCGCAGGTATTTGGCATCTACCCTGGAAAAGCTAACCCAAGGGCACCATGCCTGCGCTTTAGGGCAGGGGATCACCCTCCTTCTTGCAAATGAGCACGGCGGCGATCGGCAAGGGTGATCTGCGTATAGCATCGGGACATGCCAAAATCTCCAAAGTGAAGCCATTGAAATCATTGGCATGTCGCACTTGGAAATAGAATGTACCCCGCTACATACGATGTCAAAGCTGGTTAGAGGCGCGACTTCGCCAGCTGTTTAGAAACGCGATACAGGCACCGACGGTCAGCCCCCGATCCGACCGGCTGGGCCGGGTTGCAAGGGAGGAGCGGGGGCGGGTGAGGGAATGCCTATTCGGCTTTAGCTTCCTCAGCAGGGTGCATAATCTGCCTTGGCAATCAACAGGCATTCCGGGTATGAGATCAAACCCTAAGTGCAGGATAATCCCACGATGACTGCAAACGGCGACGGGCCTCTTTTACAAAGTCAAGGTAGTCCGCCCTGAAGGGTGCAACCAGCTGCTTTTCGAGACCGGCAAGCAGTCCGTGCAGCACAGCGCATTCGGCAGGGCTCTCGAAACAGGACGCGCTTGGCGTGGGAGCGCTGCTCTCTTTGCACCAACGAGAAAGAAGCTCAAAAAGAACCAGAGCTTCGTCTGGAGCAAGGTGGATTTGTGTATGATCGGAAGAAGTTTGTTGTTCGTCTTTCATAACGCGAAACTCGCATGCGCCGCTGACGTCTGCAATAGACCGCTGGCATTCAACGTCGCCAGTTCATTCCGCCGCTTCCATCCGCGCCAGCGCCTTCTGCCTTTTGGCAATCACCTCCTGGTCGTCCATGAAGTCCGTCCGCCGGCCGGGCTTGCGGCCGCGCTTCTGATAACCGTTGCTCTGGCTGCCATCGCGAATGCCGAACATATGATCCGTCTGGCCGGTGCGGCGAGGGCCGCTCTTGCTGCGCTGCTGTTCCCGCCCGGCCTGCATCTCGGCCACGATCAACAGCATGTCGTCCAGCCGCTTGTTCTCGACCACTGCGGATCGGTGCACTGATCGCAACTTATCAAAGGTTCTGTAGGGTAGGGTGAAGCTCTCGTGCATGATCTCGAGGCGACCGTCCGGATAGTCGCAGACGACGACCTTCTTTCCCGCCAGCGCATTGGCCTGTTCTGTTGGATCGAGGATAAATAACACCTTGTCGTAGCGCAACGTCAGTGCCTGCGACAGCGTGCGCACTTCCTTGCGGCACATGGCGCCGTCAAGGTTCTCATGGTCGGCCAGAGGACGATGCATGTCTTTCGGATTGCGTGGCGGCTTGCCAAAACGCGCGTTGAAATCCGCCATGAACTCCGGCGCATAGGCATTGGCAGCCTCAATCGTATCGATGCCGCGAAGCCGCATCTCCTTGACCAGCCGATCCTGCAGCGTCTGGTTGGCACGTTCCACCCGACCCTTGGCCTGCGGGGTGTTGGCGCAGATGATATCGATGTTGAGCTCATAGAGCGCCCGGCCGAACTGCGTCAGACCGCTTGCCCTGTCCTTCTTCGACGGATGCGTCGATCGAAAGACACCATGTTTGTCGCTGTAGAAAGCCAGCGGCTTGCCCCATTGCTGCAGATAAGCCTTCGTCGCACGCAGATAGTCGAACGTGTTCTCCGATCCGGCAAAGCGAAGATGCAAGAGCTTGCCTGTGGCGTCATCGATGTAGACGAGCAGGGCGCATTTGGGGCCGCGGTTCTCTAACCACCAGTGATGCGAGCCATCGATCTGCACCAGTTCGCCAAAGCAATCGCGCCGGCCGCGTGGTTGGAAAACCCGCTTCTTGCGTTCGCGACGCGAGACCCAGATGCCAGCCTCGGTCATCCATTGCCGCAGCGTCTCCTTGGCGACAGAGATCCGGTGCAACTCGATCAGCTTCTCCCGCGCCAGCGTCGGGCCGAAATCCAGATAGCGTTCGCGGATCAGATCCAGCGCCGCATTGCGAAACTCCTCGCTGTGGCGCCGATTGCTTGGCCGCGCTCGCTTCTTCGAAACCAGACCGGCCGCACCAGAGTGGTCATAGGCCTGCAGCAGCCTGTGCACCTGACTTCGGCTGAGGCCAAGCAGTTCAGCGGCCTGGACGACGCACAGGCGCTGATCACGGATCTTCTGAATAACTTCGAGGCGATGCAATTCTTTCTGCGACATGGTGATCAAACAGGACATGACGACTCCGACCGCACATGGTCTCGACCAGGTTGAAGGTCGTCATCCTTGCTCCCAACGTTGGCATTGACCAGAACATCGAGAGGCGAGACTGTCGCATCTCTAACTGGCCCAACTGTCGCATTACTAAATAGCCGCTACATACGAT
>Ga0308171_1002226_pt1 | contig 21343 bp, 18 predicted proteins | sample PhyGR1_FD_202135 | JGI IMG/M metagenome (GOLD analysis project Ga0308171, IMG submission 202135) | Phyllosphere microbial communities from UC Gill Tract Community Farm, Albany, California, United States - DLSLSG.R1 | ecosystem: Host-associated > Plants > Phyllosphere > Unclassified | place: USA... | reverse complement strand
GCATGCGTTGGGTCCACTGGTCTTCGCTCATGATCTTTCCGTCGACGTTTGGCACTATTGGCGATTTACGGACTCTGAGGCAAAACGCGGCGCAGGAACAGTGCCCGATGCAGGATGGCGCTACACTAGGCCGTCGTGTGCAGTGCCATCATCCAGGCACGCCTTCCCAACCTTTTTCGCCAAGGATAGCGATTCATGAACTTCGACTGGCACAGCGCGCCCATCACCCGTTACACCCCGTTGGACCGAGGCTATCGCAACACGCAGAACGTGCGGCGCTTCCTCACCGAGGCCTGCGGCCCCAGCTTTCATTTCGACCGCGCCTTCATGGCCTGGCTCAAGAGTGGCGAGGCCAAGACCATGGGCCAGGTCGCAGATCACTGGAAGCTGATGCATCAGCGCTGACGCATGAAGCGGTGGCCGGGTGGCAAAACGCTGCTTTAATGAGTGCAACCCTTACCGTCCACTGTCCTGCGACAGGAGTACCCGATGGATCGCCTCAGTGCCAAAGACTTCTCCCCCGAGCTGCTCGAGCTGTACGACTTCTACGCTCACGGCAAGATCAACCGCCGCGAGTTTCTCGACCGCGCCGCGCTGTTCACTTTCGGCGGGCTGACCGCGGGCGCATTGCTGGCCAGCCTGAGCCCCAACTACGCGCTGGCGCAGCAGGTGGAATTCACCGACCCGCAGATCATTGCCGAGTACGTCACCTACCCGTCGCCGAACGGTCACGGCCAGGTGCGTGGCTATCTGGTGCGGCCGGCCCAGGCGACCGGCAAGGTCCCCGGCGTGGTGGTGGTGCACGAAAACCGTGGCCTGAACCCCTATATCGAAGACGTCGCGCGACGGGTCGCCAAGGCTGGCTACATGGCGCTGGCGCCCGACGGGCTGACCTCGGTCGGCGGCTACCCTGGCAACGATGACAAGGGCCGAGCCTTGCAGGAAAAAGTCGACCCGACCAAGTTGATGAACGACTTCTTCGCCGCAATTCCATGGCTGATGCAGCATGAGGGCAGCACCGGCAAGGTCGGCATGACCGGCTTCTGCTATGGCGGTGGCGTGTCCAATGCCGCGGCGGTGGCCTATCCGGAGCTGGCCTGCGCGGTGCCGTTCTATGGCCGACAGGCCGATGCCAAGGATGTGCCGAAGATCAAGGCACCCCTGCTCCTGCATTTCGGCGAGCTGGACACACGCATCAACGAGGGCTGGCCGGCCTACGAAGCGGCGCTCAAGGCTGCGGGCAAGACCTACGAGGCCTACATCTACCCCGGCGCCAACCATGGCTTTCACAACGATTCCACCCCTCGTTACGACAAGGCTGCAGCCGACCTGGCCTGGGACCGTACCCTGGGCTGGTTCGAAAAGTACCTGAGCTGACGTAGAATGCCGGCCTTTTGCAGCCGTGACTTCAATGATGAACGCCGACGCCCTCGCCACCTTGCACCTACACCTGCTCCAGGCCCTCGCCCAGCCACCGGTGGAAACCCGCCGGCTGTTTCACGGCCGCGGGCGGCGCTGGCCAGGGCTTGAGCAACTGACGGTCGATTGGCTGCAGGGCATCGTGCTGGTGTCGCTGTTCAAGGAGTCACCGCCCGAGCAACTGACCGCCTTGCAACATCTGCTGACCCAACTCGGCGAGTCGCCGGAATGGGCCAGCAGCGGCGCACGCAGCCTTGCCCTGCAACACCGCTATCTACCCACCAGCGACGTGCAATGGCTGGTCGGCGAGGCGCAAGAGCAGGCGATCCTGACCGAAAATGGCCTGCAGTACCGCATCGACCTGGGGCGCAAACAGAACAACGGGCTTTTTCTGGACATGCGCTACGGCCGCGACTGGGTACGGGAGAACGCCCAGGGCCGACGGGTGCTCAACCTGTTCGCCTACACCTGTGGGTTCTCCGTAGCCGCGATCGCCGGTGGCGCTGCCCATGTGGTGAACCTGGACATGTCGCGCGCCGCCCTGAGCCGGGGACGTGAGAACCATCACCTCAATGGTCACGACCTGGGCAAGGTCAGTTTCCTGGGGCACGATCTGTTCAAGTCCTGGGCGCGAGTCAGCAGGGACGGCCCATACGACATGGTCATCATCGACCCGCCGTCGTTCCAGAAAGGCAGCTTTCTGCTGACCAAGGATTACCAGCGGGTGCTGCGTCGCCTGCCGGAACTGCTCAGCGAATCGGGTGTGGTACTGGCCTGCATGAACGATCCGGCGCTGGGCCCGGAGTTTCTCGTCGAGGAATTGCGTCGCGAGGCGCCGGGCCTGCATCTGGAGCGACGCCTGGACAACCCGCCGGAATTTGCCGACATCGATCCGGCCAGTGGCCTCAAGGCGCTGGTGTTCGTGCAGGGTTGAATGGGTATGGCGAAGGGAGGGTCAGAGGGGGCCTAACATACCGTACGGCGACTGACCATCTTAAATATTGAACGCTTTTGCGTGCCTGGCGAACCAAGTAAAAGAGAGCCACCGGGAGGTGAGAGTCCCGGCGGCTCGGGTGACACATCGAATGAAACCCTTGAGAGGTATCCGCCATGTCAGCGCAGGAATATAACACCATCCGCCACACCCCTGTCAGTGCATTGGGCTCGATCCCGGCCAGTCAGTTGATCGCTTTTGTCGAAGCCTGCCGTCCGCTGGTGCGCGACGCGATCCTGAATGCCAGATTGACCCGATGAGCCTGCTGGTAGTGTGCAGCCCTGCCATGGCGGGGCTTTTTAATGTCTGCAGAACCGGTTTCAGGGCTGACGTTGGGTGATCAGGGTGCGCACCCGCTCGCTCAACGCTTCCAGCGCGAACGGCTTGGTCAGCACCTCGGTGCACGGTTGCAGATGGCATTGGTCCAGGGTCAGGTTCTGCGCATAGCCGGTGATGTACAGCACAGGCAGTCCAGGTCGAGTCACCCGCCCCAGTTCTGCCATCTGCCGGCCATTCAGGCCGCCCGGCAGGCCCACGTCCGTCACCAGTAGATCGATGCGCACCGTCGACTGCAGCAGGTCGCGCCCGTGAGCGCTGTCTGCGGCCTGCAGGACCACATAGCCCAGACTTTCCAGCAACTCGGCCACGGCGTCGCGCACCGATGCCTCGTCGTCGACCACCAGCACCGTCTCGCCGGCACCGCCCGTGTCGATTGGCGCATGACCGGCATCCACGGGCGCGACATCCATGCCGGCACAATGCCTGGGCAGGTACAGGCTGACCGTAGTGCCGTGGCCTGGCTGCGACTGGATCTTCACCAGTCCGCCGGATTGCCGGGCGAATCCGTAGATCATGGACAAGCCAAGGCCGGTGCCCTCGCCGACCGGTTTGGTGGTGAAGAACGGCTCGAACACCTTGGCCATCACCTCGTCGGTCATCCCCGAGCCGTTGTCGGTGACGTGTAGCACCAGGTACTCCCCCGCCTGCACCTCGTGGTTGTATTCGTCACTGTAGGGCAACCACTGGTTCGCGGTTTCGATGGTGATGCGGCCACCCGCAGGCATGGCGTCGCGAGCGTTGATGCACAGGTTGAGCAAGGCGTTTTCCAACTGCGTCGGATCGATCAGGGCGGTCCATAACGCGGGGGTATCGCGCACACTCACTTCGATGGCCGGGCCGACCGAACGCCGCACCAATTCTTCCAGACCGCGAATCAGCGCGTTGACGTCGGTCGGTACCGGCGCCAGGGTCTGGCGACGGGAGAACGCCAGCAGGCGATGGGTCAGCGACGCGGCACGCTTGACCGCGCCCTGAGCCACGTCCAGGTAGCGTTCCAAATCATCGATACGCCCCTGCTTGAGGCGCATGTGCATCAACTCCAGGCTTCCGGACAGGCCCGCCAACAGGTTGTTGAAGTCGTGCGCGATGCCGCCGGTCAGTTGCCCCACGGCCTCCATCTTCTGCGCCTGATGCAGCGCCGCCTCAGCCTTCTCCCGGTCGGCGATGGCGGTGCGCACGCGCTCTTCGAGGGTCTGGTTCAGCTCCATGACGGCAGCCTCGGCCTTCTTGCGCGCCGTGACGTCGATGGACGAGCCGATCAGGCCGATGACTTCGCCGTCCTCGTCCACCAGGGGCGTCTTGAGCGACAGCCAGGTCGCCGCCGTGCCGTCGGGAAGGCGGACGTCTTCTTCCACTTCCTGGGTGTGGCGGCCTTCCATGATGCGCCGGTCGGTCTCCATGATCACCCTGGCCTGGACCTTGTCTTCCAGAAACTCCAGATCGGTGCGGCCGATGTACTGCTCGGGCGGTTTGCCGATGAGTTCGCTGGTGCCGCGGTTGGCCACCAGCATCCGCCCCTGGCGATCCTTGGCGTAGACCACACCCGGCACGGCGGCGGTGAAGGTGCGCAGCAGGTGGGTCATGCGATCGCGTTCGGCCTCGGCGGCGCGGCGCTTCTGAATGTCCAGCAGGACACCGGGAAAGCGCTGGGGCCGGCCGGCTGCGTCGAATTCCACATGGCCGTTGGCTTCGATCCAGCGGTAGCTGCCATCGCTTTGCAGCACTCGGTACTCGCAGCGGTAATGACCGCCGTTGCCGAGCGTCTCGAACACGGCCGCCTCGACCCGGGGTCGATCCTGCGGGTGAACGCCGGCCATGGCCGCTTCCAGCGGCAGGCCCTGTGCGCAGACCTTGGCGGACAGGCCGAAGGTACGAGCGAAGCGGTCGTCGGCACTGAAGTGGTCGGCTGCGACATCCCACACCCAGGTGCCGACGATCGCCCCGGTGTCGAGGGCCAACTGCAAGCGCTCGGCCGTATCGGGAGCATTCGGCTCCTCAGGCGCGCAGGGATTGCGAGGGTGTTCGGGAGGCTGGGTCGGCATATCGGCTCACAGCGGAACGCAGGGTGCGCTGATGGTGACCTTGACGTAGGGGTAATACAAGCCTGAGCAACGCAAAATCCCCGTAGCAGCGGCGCGAGCCGCGTCTGGATGCACCGCGGGGTATCAGACAGATCACCTTGTCCGCCGACGCGGCTTGCACCGCTGCTACAGACCCCTCACACCACGCGACCCCTGTAGCAGCGGCGCGAGCCGCGTCCGGCTGCGCCGCGAGGTATCAGACAGATCACCTCGTCCGCCGACGCGGCTTGCGCCGCTGCTACAGACCCGTCACACCACACAACCCCTGTAGCAGCGGCGCGAGCCGCGTCCGGCCGCGCCGCGGAGTGTCAGACAGATCACCTCGTCCGCCGACGCGGCTTGCGCCGCTGCTACAGGCCCCTCACACCACATAACCCCTGTAGCAGCGGCGCGAGCCGCGTCCGGCTGCACTGCGGAGTGTCAGGTACGCCGCCTGAGCAGATAACTGTCCATGATCCACCCATGCCGACGCCGCGCCTCCTGCCGCGCCTGAACGATCATCTTGGCCACGTCATCGAGCCGTCCGCTCAGCAGCACTTCATCCACGGTCCCCACATAAGCGCCCCAGTAGATGTCCAGGTTCTCCCCGAGCAAGGCCAGGAAGCCGTCCTTCGCATCGAGCATCACCACCACCGTATCGACCCCATCGGGCATCCCCGCCGCCAGACGGCGCCCCGTGGTGATCTGCACCGAGCCAGCAATGCTGTTGAGGGTGATCCGATGCGCCGCCGTCAGTGCCTGGACACTGGTGACGCCGGGAAACACTTCATAGTTCAGCGCCCGCGCCCCGTCGGCAGCAATCGCCTCGACGATGCGCAGTGTACTGTCGTACAGCGACGGATCGCCCCACACCAGCACCCCGGCGCACTCGCCATCGGCCACTTCGTCGTCCAGCAGTTGCTCGAAAACCGCGCGCTTGCGCGTGTTCAGAACATCCACCGACGCCCGATAATCCGAGCCGGCCGGACGCTCGGGCTGAAGCACCTCGACCACTCGATACGCGCCAGGCGTTGTGTGACGTTCCAGAATGTCGCGACGCAGGGCATTGAGCTTGCCCTTGTGCTCGCCCTTGTCCAACAGGAAGAACACATCCACCCGCGCCAGCGCACGGGCGGCCTGGACGGTGATGTGTTCGGGATGACCGGCACCGATGCCGATGATGAGGAGTGTTTTCACAGCAGCTCCATAATGGACAAAGCCCTGAAGCGCCAGGGCAGTGACGACGCCGCACGCACCGCCACTACCCAAGTGAGTCGCGCCTTACAGCGTCCACTTCACGGTGAAGACCGCATTGCGCGGATCGCCGTAATTCAAACTGCCAAAGCCCACACCACTGTAATAGCTGCGGTCGAAGACGTTGTTGAAGTTTATGCGGGTATCCACATTTTCGCTGACCTTGTAGCCCACCATCAGGTCGACCAGGGCATAGCTGTCCTGCTCGAAGTTTGAATAGCCCTCGGGATGGGTTTCGGTCTGCGCCGTCAACGTACCGCCCACCCGCCACTTCTCGAACTGCGGCAGGCGATAGGTGGTATTGAGCTTGAGCAGGTGCCGAGGCATTTCCGGCGAGAAGCGGTTGCCTTGGTTCACGTCGTCCTTCTTGTAGATCACGTGGGTGTAGGTGTAACCGGCACTGGCATTCCAGTTGTCGGTAATCGCACCACTGACGTCCAGGTCGATACCCTTGCTTTGCACTTCACCCGAGGCACGTGAACAGTAGATGGACGTCGGCGCGCTGGGGCAAGGGCTGGGGCCGCTCAGATCGTTGGTCGCACGGTTTTCCTGATTGACCAGGAACAGCGCCGCACCGGCATTGAGTCGGCCGTCCAGGTACGCGCCCTTCACACCGATCTCGTAGTTCTTGCCAACGATGGGCGCGATGACCGATCCGCCTGCATCCAGTGCACTCTGCGGTTTGAAAATGTCGGTGAAACTGGTGTACACCGAGTAGGTATCGTCGATGTCGTAGACCAGCCCCGCATAGCGGGTCACATGACGGGTGACCTTGTAGTCGCTCTTGGCGCCGCCGGTGCTTTCGATGTCGGCGTCGTACCAATCCAAACGTCCACCCAGGATCAGCTTGAGATCGTCCGCCAGGTTCCACCGAGTGGTCACGTAAGTGCCCACTTGAGAGTTGTCGGTCTTGAGCGTCCAGCCCTGTAGATCATAGCTGGGCTTCTGCTCGGTGACATCGCCATAACCACCGTGGCCGTCGAACAACTCTTCACGGTAACCGGTGCCCACCACCAGTTCATGCTCGCGCCCGAACAGCTGGAAAGGTCCTGAGGCGTAGAGGTCATAGGAGCTGTGGTCGTCGGTATAGATATAATTGCCGCCACCGAACGAGAGTTCATCACCGCTGTAATAGCTGTAGGCGCCGAGCATGTGGATGCGCGCCCACATCTTGTTCATCGCCAGGTTGATCTTCCAGCCGTTATCGAAGGCGTGCTGCAGGTTGGCGAACGCCTGAGTGTTGTCGGTATCCCAATAGGCCCACTTGGGGCCGACGTAGGTCGAGCGCGACAGGTGCAGATCGGTGCCGGCGGCGCTGAGCGGCAGGCCCGTCCAGTTGTTGGCCTTGTTGTCATCCTGATGAGAGGCGCCCAGTGTCAGAGTGGTCGCATCGGTCACGTCAGCTTCGAGCACTCCGTAGAAAACCCCGCGTTCGCGCTCGACGTAATCCTGGAAGCTGTTGCCATCTTGGTAGGCGCTGACCAGACGTCCTCGCACACTGCCCTGCTGGTTCAGGGGCCCGGACACATCGACTTCGGTCCGGTGGCGGTCCCAGGTCCCGGCACTCGCGGTAACGCTGGCCTGCAGATCTGCGGTGGGCTTCTTGCGCACCATGTTGATGGCCGCCGCCGGGTTACCCGCGCCTTGCATCAAGCCGGTCGCGCCACGGACCACTTCCACCCGGTCGAACATCGCCGAATCGGCGCCGGTCACCACGTCCTGGGTGTAGGTGGACACATCGGTCGGCAGACCGTCATACATCAGATTGTCGACGCTGAAACCCCGCGCCACGTAGCTGACCCGCTCCGGACCATAGGACTGCACGATCACACCTGTGGTGTTCTTCACCACGTCGTTGAGGTCGGTCATGTTCTGATCGTCCATGCGTTGACGCGTGACGACCGTGACCGACTGCGGTGTTTCGCGAATCGACAGCGGCAGCTTGGTCGCAGTGTTCATGCTGCCGGTGGTGTAGGAACCGGTACCCTCGGTCGTCGCGATCCCTTCCAGGGCATTGCCCTGCGCCGAGACTGCGGTTGCGCCGAGCTCCACGGCACCGGCCGAAGCGGCCGTTGGAGCAGTCACGCTGACCACGTTGCCCTGCACACTGCCCACCAACCCACTGCCCGCCAGCAAGCGCTGCAGCGCCACGCCTGGCTCCATCTGGCCCGCCACCTGCGGCGCGGTCTTGCCCGTCACGGCAGCAGGCTCGTAGACCACCTGCAGGCCACTGGCTCGGCCAAGGGTCTGCAGGGAGTCGCCCAGCGGCTGCGCAGGTAGATTGATGGCAACCGGCGCCGCCTGTGCCAGGCCGACGATGAACAGCGAAACGCATAGCGCAAGTGAGCGCTGAGGGAAGTGAGTCATGGATATCGATGCCCTAGGAATGGATCGCAAGGCGGCCCGCCCATCCTGGGCAGCGACTCGCCGCGGCATGGCACGGCGGCGAACTTGCGGACATGACCGCTCGGCTGCGGTCGCGGCACACGGTAATTAAATGTGAAATTTTTGTAAATGATTATTTATGTCGTTTGGGAACCGAATGCAGTCGTGAATGTCTGCACGCCTTGAACAAAGCAGGCGCATTGCACGCCTGCCCGATCGATCACCGTCTCAGAGCGACCATTTCAATGAGAGCATGACGTTGCGCGGGTCGCCATAAGTGCCACTGCCCGTGGCGGTGGGGATGCCCTGCCAATACCTTTCATCCAGCACGTTGTTGAAGTTCACCCGAGCGTCCCAGTGTTCGTCGAAGCGGTAACCGGCCATCAGACCCAAGACCGCATAGGCGTCCTGTTCGGCATGCCCGGTGCCCACACGGCCATAGGTAGCGCTTTGCGCGAGCACATCGGCGCCGATACGGAGCTTGTCCAGTGCGCCTTCGAACTCATAGGTCGTCGCAGCCTTGAACAGATGCTTGGGCTGGTTCGGGGCAAACAGATTGCCTTTCTCATACGTGCGGTCTTTCACGTACTGGCTGAGTACGAGGGTGTAGGCCGCCGAAAATTGCCAGTTGGGCAAGAAGGCGCCACTGATCTCCGTGTCAAGCCCGCGACTGCGTACCTCTCCGGCCGCCTCGTAACAGGTGCGGTTGGTCGCCCGACAGCTGGCCGGCTGATCGGCAATCGCGTAGGCACGGTTCTGCTGAGTCATGTCGAACGCGGCCACCGACGCATTCAGGCCGCCGTCGAAGTACTCACCCTTGATACCGATTTCGTAGCTTTCACCGGTCATCGGGTCCAACACCGAGCCACCGACATCCTGTTGCGTCTGCGGCTTGAAGATCTCGGTGTAGCTGGCGTAGACCGAGTAGGTGTCGTTCAGGTCATAGATCACACCGGCGTAGGGGGTGACTTCCTGAGTGACCTTGTAGTCGCCAATCGCCGAGCGGTTATCGTAGTCGTACCAACTGACCCGACTACCGACGATGATATGCAGCGGGTCCAGAGGGTTGAAGCGCGCCGCGGCGTAGATGCCCTTTTCCGTCGCCGTGTTCTTGCTTTCATAGAGGCGATAGTCGCTGCGAGTGCGCGACGGCTTGGAAATGACGCCCGGATCGAAATTGTAGATGTCGATGGGCGTGGAGTTGTTCCAGTAGCCACCGGTCTGGTCGAACTTCTCCTGACGGCGGCTCGCACCGACGGTCAATTGATGCTCCCGGCCGAAGAGTTGGAAGGGGCCAGCCAGGGAGGCATCCACATTGGTCTGCACGTCGGTGGTGTCGTAGGCACCTGTAGCCTGCCCGTAGACGCCATTGCGCGGTGCCGTCAGGTAGCTGGAAAAGGTGTTGGACTCCGCCCAGATCTTCGCGGCGGCAGCCTTGGCCGTCCAACCGTTGTCGAAGCGATGGGTGACATCAGTGAATACGCTGACGTTGTCCCGATCCCAATACGCCCAGTCGTTGCTCAGGAACGTGGAGCGAGACAGGTGCAGGTCTTCGCCATTCGGACCGGACGGCAGACTGCCCCAGTCCGAAGTCGCATCGTCACGCTGCTTGGAAGCGCCCAGGGTCCAGATCGTTGCATCGCTCAGGTCGGCCTCGAAGACCCCATAGAACGTCTGACGCTGCTTCTCGCGCTCATCGATGTAGCTGTTGCCGTCTTCGTAGGCGGCCACAACGCGGCCACGCAGGGTGCCGGATGCGTTGAGCCGGTTCGACGCATCCACCTGAGTTCGGTAGCGATCCCATGTACCAGCGCTGGTGGTGATGCTGACCTGAGGCGTAGCAGTGGGACGCTTGCGCACCAGGTTCAGGGTCGCCGACGGACTACCAGCCCCGGTCATCAGGCCGGTGGCGCCGCGCACCACTTCGACCCGGTCATACAGGGCCAGGTCTGCCCCCGCGATGGTATCCAGAGTGAACTGGCCAATGCTGGTTGGCAGACCGTCGTACATGATGTTGTCGATAGAAAAACCGCGCGCCTGGAACGCCTGACGATCGCCGCCGAACTTGCGCAACGTGATACCCGGCGCGTACTTGACCACATCATTGAGGTCATTCATGCCCTGGTCATCCATGCGTTGGCGCGTGATGACGCTGACCGACTGGGGCGTTTCACGGATCGACAGCGGCAGCTTGGTCGCGGTGCTCATGCTGCCCGTGGTGTAGGAACCGGAGTGCTCAGTGGTGCTCGTGCCGGCAATGGAACTGCTGGTGGCAGACACGGCTGTCGCGCCCAGCTCGATCGCTGCGCCACTGGACACGGTGTCTGTCGACGCCCAGCCCACAGGTTGTGCCGATGAACCTTCAGGCATCGGAGCAGCGTGGGCCAGGCCGGCGATTGACAGGGAAATGCAGAGCGCAATGGGGCGCAACGGAAATTGATTCATGGCATGACCTCAGGAACCCACACAAGGCGGTCCGCCCCCCCCGGGCGAAGACTCGAATGCGGGCTGTAGGAAACCTCGCAAACTTGTGTGCGAAACCGCGTTGAATTCGGAAGCGCGGCAAGGCTATGCAAATGTAAAAAATATGTAAACGATAATTAATCACGCCTGACAGGGGTTCGCGCTTGACATACGCAAGCGTTTGAAGCCTTCGACTCGCGTTTGCAGTGGACGCAGGTGTGGGAATCGGTAGCGCGATCGCAGACACATAGCCTGAAAGGCACAGCGGGGGCGGGCTGTGGTGGGAGGGGAGAAAATCAAGGGGACTTGCGACAGCAAACGCCCCGCCCTGGCACGCACCAAGGTCGGGGAATTATGTCTGGATGTTGCTACCTTCTGAGGTGTAGCGCTCAGCCGCGCGCAGGAAGCTTCCAGTTCGGCCGTATGAAATGGCAGGTATAGCCGTTGGGAATACGCTCCAGGTAGTCCTGATGCTCAGGCTCGGCTTCCCAGAAATCACCCGCCGGGGCCAGTTCGGTCACGACCTTGCCGGGCCACAGATCCGAGGCGTCGACATCGGCGATGGTCTCCAGCGCCACCCGCTGCTGCTCTTCACTGGTGTAGAAGATTGCCGAACGGTAGCTCAGGCCCACGTCGTTGCCTTGGCGGTTGGCAGTGGACGGGTCATGGATCTGGAAGAAAAACTCGAGAATCTGGCGGTAGCTGATCACGCTGGGATCGAAAACGATCTCGATGGCTTCAGCGTGAGTGCCATGGTTGCGGTAGGTGGCGTTGGGCACATCGCCCCCGCTGTACCCGACCCGCGTTTTCAGGACGCCTGGATAACGACGAATCAGGTCCTGCATGCCCCAGAAGCAGCCACCCGCCAGCAGAGCGGTTTCGGTCTGGACTGTCATATCGATTACCTTCGCTGAATGAACGTCGCCCATTCTAATACAACCGCCGCGAAGGCGCCGTACAGGCCGTCAGAGGTTGGTGAATCGAGCGACCGCCTCCACCACCTTTTTTGCCCCATCCTGGATTTCGACGATCACGTCACCGGCCTGCCCGGCCAGTTGAACGCCCTGCTCGGCCTGCAGCCTGCTGTTGGCCATGTCGCGTACCGTGCCATCGACCAGCGCCTGGTTCTGCTGAACCACCGCGGCGATCTCGTCGGTCGCGGTGCTGGTGCGCCCCGCCAACTGCCGGACTTCATCGGCCACCACGGCGAACCCACGCCCCTGCTCGCCGGCACGGGCCGCTTCGATGGCGGCGTTCAAGGCCAGCAGGTTGGTCTGTTGCGCGATGCTGCTGATGGTCTGGATGATCGAACTGATCAGCAGCGACTGCTTGCCCAGCGCCTCCACACCGCTTGCCGCCGACTGCATGTCGTCGGCGATCTTGCGCATGGTCTGCACCGTATCGGTCACCACCACCGCGCCCCGTTGGGCGCTGGTGTCGGTACTGCGCGAGATATCGTAGGCGGTCTGCGCCGCCTGGTTGACTTCGGCCTCGCGCTCGACCTGATCGGTGACCACGGTGGCAAACTTGACCACCTTGTAGAGTTTGCCTTCGGTGTCGTAGACCGGGTTGTAGGTCGCTTCCAGCCAGATGGTGCGACCCATGCTGTCCAGACGCTTGAAGCGTCCGGCCATGAACTCGCCGCGGTTGAGGCTCGCCCAGAACTCCCCGTAGCTCGGAGCGTTGGTATCCTCGCTGTGACAGAACATGCGATGGTGCTTGCCTTGCACCTGCGCCAGATTATAGCCCATGCCGCGCATGAACTGATCGTTGGCCGACAGCACGTTGCCTTTCAGATCGAATTCGATGACCGCCGTGGACCGCAGCAAGGCGTCGATGAACGAGGCGTTTTCCGCGGCCTTTTCCATGCTCTGGGTGACATCGGTTGCAAAGCACTTGATGTGCATGAGCACACCCGCCGCGTTTCTGATGGGTTTCCAGTGGGCGTTGATCCAGACCAGGCTGCCATCGGCCTTGAGGTAGCGATAGTTGTCGGACACCGACGTACCCGCTGCCACCGCCGAGCGGAAGTTGCTGTAGCAAGGCAGCTTGGTCACGTAGCTGGGAACCAGCTCGGTCATCAACCGGCCCACCAGCTGCGCCTCGGTATAGCCCAGGGTGGTGGCGAACAATTCATTGCAGGCGATGATGCGCAGCGACGTATCGATGTCGAGGCTGAGCATTTCATTCGTCATGCCGGCGACCAGTTGGCGCAGCTCCACCAGTTCGTCGGCCTGGGCGCTGAGTTGCTGTTTGAGTTTATTGTTGAACATAGGGCACCGGCATCAGGGTCATGTGCACGTTATCGGCGGTATCTCGCCAGGGTTTAGGCGTTCACGGCAAATGTTGTTGCTTCAGGGCGAGCTGATCCCGAGCTAGAGCGGGCCGTCGGGACAATCCACAGAAGCTGTGGATAAGTCAGTGGACAACACCCCCCCGCCCCTCGCAAACCCGTATGGAATGGGGCCTGAAGTCAAACTGTCGATTTTTTCACCAACTCGAAAAGACGTTTTTTTTCATTGACTTAAGCGACTGATAACGAGTAGCCATGATCCATGAGCGATTGGCAGGCCCTGTAGACACATCTTCGTACACAGGCGGCCCTCAACGCTTCGTTTGCATCTGCATCGGTGCCATAGTGCATTTTTTTGCAAAAGAGCTTGCGTACTCTGCGCCGGCTGCGATAGTCTTCGACCCGTTAGTACCAAGCTGAAAGTCAATTCAGGTCGACCACCCTGTTCACACGGGATCGACCAACATGATGGTCTCCAGGTAACGCCCCCCGACTTGCGAACAAGTCCGGCATCAAGCGAATTACTCTGCCCCGACCAACCTACGATTGATCAGGATCTGCTTCCAGGGCCATGAACCTCAGCCCGGAATGTTGCCTGCCCTCCTAAGTACCTACCAGTCAGTCCAACAGCCATATCAAAGCGGCGCTGTTCACTGACTGTCTTGTTCCAGACAGGTTCTTCGCCCGGCCAAAAGGCCCGCGTCACTGGAACGTTTTTATCGATCACGGCTCCAAGTCGTGACCATTGCAGGAACACACAACAACATGACTCATATCCAGACCCAGGATGCTATCCGCACCCTCACCCACGCCTTCGCTCCGATGAACTGCCTGATCATGGCAGCGCGCAAAGGCTGCTTCAGCTTCACCATCGTCAACGAACACGGCATTGCCCGTCACAGCGAGCGTCTGTACCCGGAACAGTATTCCAGCGCAGAACCGCTGCAGGCCGTGATCGAACGCACGCGTCAGGCACTGGTTGCCTGATCGCCGCGGCGACGCACGAAAAGCCCCGACATCCGGGGCTTTTTCTTGCCCGGGATTTGACTATCGGCGCATGGCATTGCGGCCATTTGTGACGACCAACTGCAAACGCAAGTTACCGCACACCTGTCTTGGATTGAACCCTTTGTGGAACCGAAGGTCGGGTCCGGCGTAATTCTGACGTCAGTTCTTTTTTCCTGAATGCAACCCCAAGTGACCGGTCTAGACGGCTCGACCTGACCTGCCAGATGCCCGTTCGTGCCCGCAGCACGGGCACCACAGGCACAGGCAGCATGCAGAACGGATTTGAACGCTCGCGAAATCTGGTCGGATTGTCCTACAAAACCGCTCTAGCCGGAGTGTTTCAGGCTATAGCGTTGCGATCAAAATGTTGGTAGCTTGCGCCTCAGTGCCCCCCTAGAGTTAAAACAATGAAAAGACTAATGCTCAAGACCACTCTCGGCCTCGCTGTCACTCTGGCATCCGGCCAACTCTTCGCTGCCGGCTTCGCCCTCAACGAACAAAGCATCAGCGGCATGGGCACCGGCTTCGCCGGGCGCTCGTCATCCGCCGAAGACGCCAGCACCGTCTATGGCAACCCGGCCGGCATGTCGCGTATCAAGCGTGAACAGGTCAGCGTCGGCGCCGCAGCCATCGTCGCCAAGACCGACCTCAGCGGACGCGGGACCTTCGGCGGCAGCAACGACGGCGACATGGTGCCGTTCGTTGGCGTTCCGATGGGCTACTACGTCAAGCCGCTGGATGACAACTGGACCGTCGGTCTGGGCCTCTACGCCCCGTTCGGCCTGGTCACCGACTATGAAAGCGGCTTCGCTGGCCGCTACTGGGCTGACAAGAGCCATGTGGCCGTCGTCACCCTGCAGCCCACCATCAGCTATGCCTTCAACGACCGCGTCTCGATCGGCTTCGGCCCGACCATCAACCGCCTCGAAGGCGAGCTGACGTCGGCCACGCTGAACCGCGCCACACCCGGCCGCAACGACGGCGAAGTCAAGATCAAGGGCGACGACACCGCCGTGGGCTTCAACGTCGGCGTGCTCGTGCAGGCCACTGACGACACCCGCCTGGGCCTGACCTACCACTCCAAGGTCAAGTACAAGCTCGATGGCCATACCAAGGTCGAAGGTTCGGGTTTCGGGCCGTTCAACGGCAGCAAGTACGACGCCTCGCTCGACATCGACACGCCTGAGTCGGTGGACTTCTCGGTCACCCACGAGCTCAACCAGGACTGGACCCTGTACGCAGGCAGCACCTGGACCCGCTGGAGTCGCCTGAAGGAAATTTCGGTCGAGAACGACGGCGTGCCTGCACTGCTGCGTCCCTCAATCGGCACCATCACCGAAGAGCAGAACTGGCATGACACTTGGTCCCATGCCGTGGGCGCCGCCTATAAGCTGAACAAGCAGTGGACGCTGCGCACAGGCTTCTCGGTCGACCAATCGCCGACCAACAACACCAACCGCTCGCCACGCATCCCGACGGGTGACCGTGCCATTCTCAGCTTTGGTGCTGGATGGAGCCCGACCGACGACCTGACCTTCGACTTCGCCTATTCCTACCTGAAGGAAGAAGACACGAAGATCAATCTGGTCAGCGCCACCAAAGGTGCCTACCAGGCCAAGTACGAGAACAGCGCACATGGCTTCGGTACTTCCGTGACCTATCGCTTCTGATCGATCGGTTCACCGCAAAAGCCCCGACAGGTTCGGGGCTTTTTCATGTTCAGGCTCAGCACAGGCTCATGTTCAGCTGCAGCAAGGCCAGACCGCCCTGCTGCCAGCCCCACCACGCCAATCCCAGCAGCCCCAGCAGGACGGCCGCCACAGCCAGTTGCAGACTGCGCAACCTGTTCATGCCGTCGCACCCTGCGCTTGCAGCCGTGCAACAGGCCGCTCGCGCACCGGCCAATTGAGCGCTCCTGCAAGCAGGCTCAGGGCAATCGACAACTGCCAGACCAGGTCATAGCTGCCGGTCTGGTCATACACCAGGCCGCCCAGCCAGCCGCCGAGAAACGCTCCCAACTGGTGAAAGAGAAACACGATGCCACCGAGCATCGACAGGTTGCGCACGCCGAACAGGGTCGCCACCGTGCCATTGGTCAAGGGAACCGTGGACAGCCAGAGCAAACCCATCGCCATGCCGAACAGGCAGGCGCTGAAGGTCGTCACCGGGAACCACAGAAACAGCACGATCACCACGGCGCGCAGCAGGTACAACGCGGTGAGCAAGCGCGGCTTGGACATGCGACCGCCCAGCCAGCCGGCGGTGTAGGTGCCGACAATGTTGAACAGGCCGATGAGCGCGAGCACGGTGGTGCCCACGCTCGCGGGAAGGTGCTGATCGACCAGATAGGAAGGCAGGTGCACGCCGATGAACACCACCTGGAAACCACAGACGAAAAAGCCCAGCGCCAACAGCCAGAAGCCCGAGTGACTGCAGGCTTCGCGCAGCGCCTGGCCCAGGGTCTGCTCAGGACCCTGGCTCGGCAGTGGTCGGTCCTTGAGCAGGCGCACCAGCGGCACGATGAACGCTACCAGCACCCCCATCACCAGCAAGGCCGCGGACCAGCCCAGCCAACTGATGAGGCCGAGTGTGCCCGGCAGCATCGCGAACTGGCCAAACGAGCCGGCCGCGCTGGCGATCCCCATGCCCATGCTGCGGTGCTCGGCGGGCAGGGCTCGCCCGACCACCCCCAGGATCACCGAGAAGGACGTGCCGGAAAGCCCCAGACCGATCAGCAGACCTGCGCTGAGGGTCAGGCTCAGCTCGGAATCCGCCAGGCTCATGCAGCCCAGGCCGACCGCATAGAGCACGCCACCCAGCGCCACCACTCGCCCGGCGCCGAAGCGGTCAGCCAAGGCGCCGGCGAAGGGCTGGGCCAGCCCCCAGATCAGGTTCTGCAGGGCAATGGCCAGGGCGAACACGCCTCGCCCCCAGCCGAACTCTGCGCTCATGGGCGCCAGGAACAGGCCGAAGCCGTGACGGATGCCCAGGGACAGGGCGAGGATCAAGGCTGCGCCGAGCAGCACCCAGCCGCTGGTACGCCATACCGATGTCATTATTGTGTGCTCCGGGCAGGAAGGGACAGGCTGCCCGATTGTATGCCTGTTCAGCGCCGACAGGCAGCATCCCGTGCACGGCCATCAAGGGTGAGGTCTAAAGCGCGGCGCCGAGCAGCACCAGCAGTTCAAGCAATTCGAGCATGGCACCGGCGGTGTCACCCGTGGTGCCACCCAGGCGCCGGATCATCTGGCGTCGCAATGCCCAAAAGCCCACCAGCACCAACAGGCTGATCCAGACCCCACAGAACCCCAGACTGGCGAGCGCGACAGCGCCCAATACCCAACGCCCGGCACGGCGTGGCAAGTGGTCGGCCAACGCCTGGCCCAGCCCACCGGCACGCACGTACGGCGTGCTCATGAACAGGCCGAGCATGGCGGCTCGCGCCAGCACCGGAGCCAGGATCAGCGCGGCCTGCTGGCCCTGTTCGAGCAAGGCCAGCAGTGCGCAGAACTTGAGCAGCAGCACCAGCGCCAGGGTGACCACGGCCATGGGTCCGCTGCGCGGGTCCTTCATGATCAGCAAGGTGCGCTCGCGGTCGCCGAATCCACCCAGCCAGGCATCGGCGCTGTCCGCCAACCCGTCCAGGTGCAGGCCGCCGCTGAGCACCACCCACAACGTCAGCAACAATGCCGCATGCAGAAGCATCGGCGTTGCAGCGAGCAGAGCGTTGGCGACCCACAGAAGTGCCCCGAACAGCAGCCCTACCGCCGGATAGAACAACAGCGAACGGCCCGACGCCTCGGCACTGGGCATGCCAGGCAAGCGCACTGGCAGACTGCTGAGAAACTGCAGGGCGATCCAGAAGGGCAGCATGCTCAGGACCGCTCGCTCAAGCGGCCGTCGGCCGCCATCGTCACGCTGAACAAGGCACCGTGGCCGACCTCGACCTGGAGCAGCTGTTCACGTGGCAGGCCGCGCGCTTCGGCCAGCAGCAGGCGCATGACCCCACCGTGCACAACCAGCAGCAACCGCTCGCCCGGATACTGCAGGTGCAGCCTGCTCAACGCGGCATGGATGCGCGCGGAGAAATCCAGCATGGGCTCGCCGTCGGGCGGCGTGAACCCATAGGGATCGTTCCAGAACAGGCCCAGGCCGGCTTCATCGGTCTGCATCAACTGCGCGGCGCTCAGCCCTTCCCAGGCCCCGAAGTGCAGCTCTTGCAAACCGGCGTCGACGCTCATCGGCAGCCCGCGCTGCTCGGCCAGCACCTGGGCAAAGCGCGCACAGCGCTGCAGCGGCGAGCTGACGATCCGGTCCCAGCCAGAGCGCTCGGCGACTGCCGCATGCAACTGCGCCCAGCCGCGTTCGGTCAGGGCATCGTCGAGGCTGCCGCGAAAGCCGCCGATCTCGGTTTCGCCATGGCGCAGCAGGTCCAGGTGCAGGGTCATGCCGGACGGTCCGCTACGGCCGCTTCGGCGAAGGTCGCCATCTGCCCGTGCAGGTCGCACGCCAGGCGCAACAGCGGCACCGCCAGTGCCGCACCGCTGCCCTCGCCCAGACGCAAGCCAAGCTGCAACAACGGTTGCCCGTCGAGCGCCGCGAGCACATGACGATGACCCGGTTCGGCGCCGTTGTGCGCGAACAGCAGCCAAGGCCGAATGGACGAATTCAACTGCACCGCCACCAGCGCAGCGACGCTGCAGATGAAGCCGTCGACCAGGACCGCAATACCCTCCTGGGCACAGGCCAAGTAGGCGCCGACCAGCGCGGCGACTTCGAAACCGCCGAAGCAGAACAAGCGTTGCAGGGGCTCGTCGGGCAGGTCGGCGTAAACCTGCAAGGCCCGCTCGATGACCTGCACCTTGTGCGCCACACCGGCAGCGTCCAGGCCCGTGCCCGGCCCCGCCAGATCGGCCACCGCGCACCCCAGGGACGCACAGGCCAGGGCGGTGGCGGACGTCGTGTTGCCGATGCCCATTTCACCGCCGATGAACAGTTCGCTGCCGCCAGCCTTGGCTCGCAACACGCTGTCGCGACCGGCCTGCAGCGCCTGCAGGCCTTCATCGAAGCTCATCGCTGGAGCCTCGATGAAATTGCGCGTACCGGCGGCGATGCGCACATGCTGCACGCCGGGCAGATCGTTGAGTGGCGTGGCGGTCCCCAGGTCCACGACTTCCAGGCGCGCCGCCAGGCGACGGGCCAATACGCTGATGGCCGCCCCGCCGTTGACGAAGTTGTGCACCATTTGCGCGGTGACTTCCTGCGGATAGGGTGAGACACCCTCGGCGACGATGCCGTGATCGGCAGCGAACACCGTGATCCAGACCTGTTCGACCGAAGGTTTGAGTCGACCTTGCAGCGCCGCCAGTTGCACGGCGGCCTGCTCGAGCGCGCCCAGCGAGCCGGCTGGCTTGGTCAACTGCTGCTGACGCTCCAGTGCCTGGCGATGAACGTTCGCATCGGGTGCACGGACAGTTTGCAGCCACCAGGCTGAGTTCATAACGCAGGTCCTTTCAGTATCATGGGGAGGCCGGCCACCGTGAACACCACTCGCTCGCAACGTTCGGCCAACGCCTGGTGCAGCAGGCCGGCCTCGTCGACGAAGCGCCGGGTCAGCTCGCCCAAGGGCACCACGCCCAGGCCGGTTTCGTTGCTCACGAAGAGGATCTCACCCGGCAGGCTGGATAAGGTTTCAAGCAGCGCCTCGCGCTCTGCGTTCAGACGCTGTGCATCGTCGAGCATGAGCAGGTTGGTCAACCACAGGGTCAGGCAATCGACCAGCAGACAGCGATCCGCCCGCGCCTGGGTGCGCAGCACCTGCGCCAGGGCCAAGGGCTCTTCCACCAGCCCCCAGTGATCGGGACGACGTGCACGGTGCAAAGCCACACGTTGGTCGAGCTCGCCGTCCAGCGGTTGGCTGGTCGCGATGTAGATCACCTCGAGCTGGCTGTCGGCAGCCAGGCGTTCAGCCAGGCGGCTCTTGCCCGAGCGGGCGCCACCCAGAATCAGTTGCAGCATGTCAATCACTCCCGCCAGGCAGGCTACACAGTTCACGCAGGCGAGCGGTGTCCAGATGCCGCTCGACCAGATCGGCCAGGCGTTCGATGTCCGCTTCGCGCAGCGCGTGGTAGTCCACCGATTGCACGTCGGCGAGCCCGGCCCAGCGCAGCAGTGCCACGGACGACTGCGGCGCTTCGAACAGTCCATGCAGGTACGTACCCAGGATCTGCCCGTCCGCGCTGATCGCGCCGTCGCACCGACCATCACTGAGCCGCACGGCCGGACGCTCGAGCGCCGCGCCGACGGTGACGCCGGCGTGAATCTCGTAGCCGCTGACGGCGGCCTGTTCGAGGCTCAGTTGGCCAGTGACGTTGCGCAACTGTTTTTCCGCATGCAATTGGGTGGTGAACTCCAGCAGGCCCAGGCCTGCACTGGAACCGGCGGCGCCTTCGAGTCCCAAGGGGTCATCGATGCGCGTGCCGAGCATCTGCAGTCCGCCGCAGATCCCCAGCACCTTGCCGCCGTAACGCAGGTGGCGGGTGATCGCCTCTTCCCAACCCTGGGCCCTCAGATGGGCCAGATCGGCGCGCACGCTCTTGGAGCCGGGCAGGATGATCAGGTCAGCCGGGGGGATATCGTCACCTGCCCCGATGAACTGCAGGTCGACCTGCGGATGCAGGCGCAGCGGATCGAAATCGGTGTGGTTGCTGATGCGTGGCAGCACCGGCACGATCACCTTGAGCACGGTGTCGGCCTTGCCCGACTGACGCCGATCCAGGCCGTCTTCGGCTTCCAGGTGCAGGTCCATGACGTAGGGCAGCACACCGATCACCGGCTTGCCGGTGCGGGCCTCCAGCCAATCCAGGCCAGGTTGGAGCAAGGCGATGTCGCCACGAAAGCGATTGATGATGAAGCCCTGCACTCGGGCCTGCTCACTGGGCGACAGCAATTCCAGGGTGCCGACCAGATGGGCGAAGACGCCGCCACGGTTGATGTCGGCAATCAGCAGCACCGGGCAGTCGACCGCTTCGGCAAAGCCCATGTTGGCGATGTCGCCGGCGCGCAGGTTGATCTCGGCCGGCGACCCGGCGCCTTCGACCATCACCACATCGTACGTCTCGTTCAAAC
>Ga0308171_1002215_pt1 | contig 21448 bp, 15 predicted proteins | sample PhyGR1_FD_202135 | JGI IMG/M metagenome (GOLD analysis project Ga0308171, IMG submission 202135) | Phyllosphere microbial communities from UC Gill Tract Community Farm, Albany, California, United States - DLSLSG.R1 | ecosystem: Host-associated > Plants > Phyllosphere > Unclassified | place: USA... | reverse complement strand
GAAAGCCCAGATAGAGTTCATGGCATTAGAGGTTACTTTGACGAGGTTTGCGATGTCCCGCACGATCCGTTTTCACAAGTTTGGTCCGGCCGAGGTGCTCAAATGCGAAGAGCATGCGGCTGCTCAGCCAGGTCCTGGCGAAGTGCAGGTGCGTGTCGAGGCAATCGGCATCAGTTGGTACGACACCCTGTGGCGCCAGAATCTGGCGTCGTCCCAGGCACGTCTGCCTTCTGGCCTCGGTCATGAAATGGCTGGCGTGGTCACTGCGGTGGGCGCTGATGTCGAAGACCTGTCCGTCGGCGACAAAGTGGCCAGTTTTCCCGCGGAAAGCCCGAACGACTATCCGGTTTACGGCGAGTCGATCGTTCTGCCGCGCACCGCGCTGACCCGTTATCCCGATGTGCTCAGCCCGATCGAAGCGAGCGTGCATTACACGCCGCTGCTGATCGCCTACTTCGCTTATGCCGATCTGGCGCGGGTCAAACCGGGTCAATTTGCGCTGGTGACTGACGCCAGCCACTGCGCCGGCCCGTCGTTTGTGCAATTGGGCAAGGCGCTGGGTGTGCGAGTGATCGCGGCCACCAAATCGGCGGAGGAGCGGGAGTACCTGCTGTCCCTCGGTGCGGAGAAGGTCATCGTCACCGAAGAGGAAGATCTGTTGATGCGTATCAACAAGATCACCGACAACCGCGGCGTAGATGTGGTGTTCGATGGTCTTGGCGGTCCGCAGATGTCGTTGCTCGGCGATGTGCTGGCGCCACGCGGCAGTCTGGTGCTGTACGGGCTGCAAGGTGGTAACCAGACCCCGTTCCCGGCGTGTGCGGCGTTTCAGAAGAATATCCAGTTCTTCGTGCACTGCATCGGCAATTTCACCGGCAAGCCGGAGCTGGGCATTGTCCAGGACCACGTCGCTCTGCAGCGTGCTTTGCGTGACATCAACCAGTTGACCGCTGACCGCGTGCTTTTGCCGCTCAAGACTCGTGTATTCCCGTTCAACGAGTTCGTCGAAGCGCATCGCTACATGGACGAATGCCCATGCCGCGAGCGAGTGGCCCTGCAAGTGGAAACCGCGTAAATCCGCTCATCAGAGTCCGTGGCCCCCACGGACTCTTTTCTGTTTATTCCCTTCGCTGTCAGTAAACCCTCCCCGATATCGAAGCATTGGCCTTTTCAGCAACTGAACTGGTTTTTGCCGTTCATCTGTATCTTCTAATCACACTATAAGCACTGATAATTGAATGATTACTTTCATCTCAAGGAATGAGCTATGGCTGTGCATTCAATTTGTCCGAGGCAATATCAAATGGCTGGCTCAGCTGGCTTCGTCAATTTCTGTTTAATTGCTGTAGGGCGATTCGGAAGTTGCTTCTCTTTTTCTTGCAATGATTTGGCGTGGGACGTTGTGGGAAGTTTCCTCAGAACATTGTTGAGTGGCGAAAGGCCAATGAATACGGGTGGTTGAGCGTCCAGCCTGGCATCTGGAATGCTTTGTTCAGGTGAGGTGTTTCAAATAACTACAACTTTGTAAGTGTTAGCATTTCAGCGTCTATTACTTATTGATCCAATTGCCGCGCGCCTACTGTCATGTCTGTGCGGCATGAAACTTTTGATACCGGGTAAATACCGATGAGCACGATCCATGATCAGGCAATGAACTATGTCTATCAGCAAGTATTGCAGCGTTTGCTGAGTTTCTTTTCCCGAGCCGAGCGCACGGCATTGCAATTGCTGATACAGCGCCTGGTGGTGGCCGCTGGCGGCATGGAAAACATCGGGCAGTTCAAGGTGCTGGTGCCTCAGTCCGGCCTGCGGGACGGCTGCTATACCCTGGCCTTGCTCCGGGCCGCTCAGTTGACTATTGCCGGCCGTGCTCCGGCGACCTTTCAGCTGCGCGTGGCTTCCCTGCGCTGGAATGGCGACAGCCCGCTCGCCCTGCAAAACCTGCATCGCAGCTACAGCGCGCTATTCCTTTATGACGATCCGCGGGTCGAGGTGCTGATGGTGGATAACCGCGAGGTCCTGCCGTTCGACCATCGCACGCCTGTCAGCAATGAAGGGCGCGAGGCCAGCCGGGTCAACCTGCTGCTGGTGGGGCACTGTCGCACCTGGCTGGAAACACCTGAATTATGGGATGACGCCTACCTGGCGACGGCCGAGTACTACAGCCAGATCGCGCGCTGGAACAACGGCGTCGACGCCATGATCAGCACCGAAACCAAAGGCAGTCAGCAGCATTTCCTCGAAGGCCTGAACCGCGCGATGCAGCGAGTGGCAATACCGGCTCCAGGCCTGGTCAATGCCGGATTCGAAACGCTTTTTCCTCTGCTCGACGAGCTCGGTGATGACTTTTACCGGGAACTGCGTGCCGATGATGACCGGACCGTGTGGCGACCGGAAGGTGAATTCGAAGCCTGCCGGCGCACCAGTTTTATCGACATCAACGACATGATGGTCGGCAAGCTCGAGGACCGCTGGCCGCTGTTGGGCGAGTTTCTCGGTTATGAACCTGATGATCTGGCGCTGTACCAGGGCGAAGCGGTGTTTGCTGATCCTCTGATCTCGGCACATGTGCGAGGTTTGTACGCACGGTTCATCGAGGGGCGCGCCTATGAGGCGGGCATCGACGATTACGTCCGGCACACGCTGGCCGACATGCGGCGAAAGCAGGTTGCCGAAACCGTCTGCGAGCACTTGCTGGCCAGCTATGACAACGCCGGCGGGCCAGAACAACTGCGGATGCTTGCCGAGGATTACCTCAGCAATGGTTTCGGATTGACCGAAACGCAGTTGGCGTGCCTGCTGTTTGCGCCGTTCATCGACAACGGCAAAGGTCTCGAACGCTTCCTGCGCAATTGTCATCCCGGCATGCTGGTCGCCATGCCGGACCTGCACCGCGCCATGCAGGGTTTGCACGCACCTGAGCAGGTGATGAAGTGGCTGACGGAAGTCAGCGGCTTGCCAGTCAGGCTGTTGAACCGCCTGTATGCAATGGGTCCTGTGCAGATTGATGCACCTGCGCAATTCTCCTCGGAGAGTTCGGGTTCGGACGAGGCGCGTTCGGCTGCGCCGTTCGAGCGGTCGACGGAACGCTGACGGTGAGCCAGAGCCTGGATTGTGAACCAATATCTACGGAAATGAGGGTGTGAAGGGCGCGCGGGACAACGACTTTGTTTATCAGGCAGTTTATCGATATCTGACAACGTTGATTGATGCTGCCGGGGGTGGTGCGGCGGTACGCATGCCTTCCTTGCGACAACTGGCGGACCGGCTGAATGTCTCCATCTCAACGGTGCAATACGCCTATTCGCTTCTGGAAAAGGAAGGCCGGGTCTATTCGATCGCCAAGTCAGGGTATTACGCGCAAGCGCAGTTCAGCATGGATGCACCCGGCAACGGCAATGACCTGCTGGAGACCGTGTACGTCAACGCCAGGCGTCCCGGGATGTGTGTGTTGAGTGCTGACGAACCGGCCTCGCTGCAACCGTTGGACAGTCCGTTGCTGACCTCGGAACGTGAGCTTTTGCGTCAATACCCGCGTCAGTTGCAGACATTCGTGCAGCCTTGCGGTGAACTGGAATTGCGGGTTGCGCTGGCGGCGCGGTATACCAGCTCGACAGAGCACTTCTGGCACGCCGATGACATTTATATCGGTGCTGATCTGCGCGGGGTCCTGGAGATTCTGATTTCGGTGCTTGGATTGCGTCAGGCCACCGTGATTGTCGAATCACCGTGCGACTGGGTCATCCTGCGCCTGCTCGAGTCGTGCGGAGTACGCGTGATCGAGTGGCCATTGCTTGCCCGAGGCGTGCTCGATCTGTCGGCACTCGAATCACTGCTGAAGAACGAGCCGGTTCGTTTGATCCTGCTGTCTTCCGTGCTGAGCATGCCCCAAGGCAACGGTTTCACTCGCGAATGTCAGCAGGCCACGGCGCAGTTGCTCAATCATCATGGCGTCTGGGTACTGGAAAACGACTGCTACAGCGAGCTTGACGAGCGCAATGATTCGCAGCGTTTGCGCAGTTGGCTCGATCCTGATCGTCTGCTGGTGTTTTCCACTTTCGAGAAATTCATCGGCGCCGAAGCACCATTCGGTTTCGTCTTGTCGCGTCACTGGCGCGAGGAATTGCAGCGCCATTTTCTGCTGCGGGCGTTTCGCTTGTCGCCCATTCGCCAAAAGGCGATTGCGCGGCTGTTGAATGGCGGACGGCTTGATCAGCATTTATTCGTGTTGCGGCGAATGCTGGGTGAGCGGCGAGCCGTGTTGATTCAGGTACTGCGCGAACGTCTGGGCGATACCCTGCAGATTGTCGAGCCGCAGGGCGGGGCGACGGTGTGGGTGCGTTCGTTGCGCCCGGTCGACATGGCAAGCGTGTTTCATCGCCTGCTCAAGCAACAGATCATCGTGGCGCCGGGCGAGCTGTTCAGTCTGCAGGGCTTGCATGCGGATCATCTGCGTTTGAGCGCGCTGAACCATGGCGAGCGGGATTTGCCGAGTGTCATCGGCTTGCTCGGCGATGCCTTGCGCCTGTCGCCCGGCCAATAACGTTAAAAAACATCGGGCGAGTTTCGGATACATCCCGTCGCACAGTGGTCAAACTGCCAGTAAACTGCGCTGCATTTCCTGAACCACTCCGATTTCAGAGGTTTTTGCATGACACTCAGTCCTTTTGCGGGCAAACCGGCACCGGCAGAACTGTTGGTCGACATCCCGCGACTGGTTACGGCCTATTACACCGGCCAGCCTGATGCATCGATTTCTACCCAGCGAGTGGCGTTCGGCACGTCCGGCCACCGCGGCAGTTCGTTCGATTTAAGTTTCAACGAATGGCACGTTCTGGCCATCAGCCAGGCGATCTGCCTGTATCGCGAAGCCCAGGGCATCACCGGCCCGCTGTTCGTCGGCATCGACACCCATGCATTGTCGACCCCGGCCGGCGCCAGCGCGCTGGAAGTCCTCGCCGCCAACGGCGTCACCGTGATGATCGCCGAAGGCGATGAGTACACGCCGACCCCGGCAGTTTCTCACGCCATTCTCTGCTACAACCGCGGTCGCACCTCCGGCCTGGCGGACGGTATCGTCATCACGCCGTCGCACAACCCGCCACAGAGCGGTGGCTACAAATACAACCCAACCAACGGTGGCCCGGCCGATACCCACATCACCAAGTGGATCGAAGCCAAGGCCAACGAGCTGCTGGCGAACAAACTGGCCGGGGTTAAACGCATCAGCTACGAGCAGGCGCTCAAGGCCAGCACCACCCATCGCCACGATTACTTGAACACTTATGTCGCCGACCTGATCAACGTCATCGACTTCGATGCCATCCGCGACGCCAAGCTGCGTCTGGGTGTCGATCCGCTGGGCGGAGCAGGGGTGCGCTACTGGTCGGCCATTGCCGAACACTATCGTCTCGACCTGGAAGTGGTGAATAAACAGGTCGATTCAACGTTCCGTTTCATGACCGTCGACTGGGACGGTCAGATCCGCATGGACCCATCGTCCAGCCACGCGATGCAGGGCCTGATCGGCCTGAAAGAGCGTTTCGACGTGGCGTTTGCCTGCGACCCGGATCACGACCGCCACGGCATCGTCACGCCGTCCGGTGGTTTGCTCGCGCCGAACAACTATCTGGCGGTATCCATCGACTACCTGTTCCAGAACCGTCCGCAATGGCGCGCTGATGCCGCCGTGGGCAAAACCGTGGTCAGCAGCGGCCTGATCGACCGCGTGGCCAAGCGCCTGGGCCGTCGCCTGTACGAAGTGCCGGTCGGTTTCAAATGGTTCGCCGATGGCCTGTTCGATGGTTCGCTGGGTTTTGGCGGTGAAGAGAGTGCTGGCGCCTCGTTCCTGCGCAAGGATGGCGGTGTATGGAGCACCGACAAGGACGGTCTGATTCCAGCCTTGCTCGCCGCTGAAATGACGGCGCGCACCGGGCGCGATCCAAGTCAGGCCTACCGCGCGCTGACCGACGAACTGGGCGAGCCGTTCTCGGTACGCGTCGACGCCAAGGCCAACCCTGAGCAGAAGGCACTGCTGAGCAAGCTGGCGCCGGAACAGGTTACCTCGACCGAGCTGGCAGGCGAAAAGATCCAGAGCATCCTCAGCCATGCCCCGGGCAACGATCAGGCCATTGGCGGTCTGAAAGTCATGACCGAAAACGGCTGGTTCGCCGCGCGTCCTTCGGGCACTGAAGACATCTACAAGATCTACGCCGAAAGCTTCCTCGGCGACGACCACCTCAAGCAACTGGTGGCCGAGGCGCAAACTTTGGTAGACGGCGCCATTTCCAGCAAATGATGCGCACATGAAAAAGGGCAACCGTGAGGGTTGCCCTTTTTTATTGCCTGCAGATCAAGCCAGGTCGACCAGTACGATCTCGCTGTCCTCGATCGCCGTGACCGTCAGCACTTGCTCATGGGCCACCGCCACACCGTCACGCGCTTGGGCACGCAAGCCATTGACCTCGATCACGCCAGTGGCCGGGACCAGATAGGCGCGCCGTCCTTCATCCAGTCGATATTCAGCGGTTTCACCGGCCTTGATGTTCGCCGCCACCAGACGCGCATTTGCCCGAATGTGCAGGCTTTCATCGTCACCGTCCTTGCCGCTGGCCAAGGTGACAAAACCTTCGCGCTCGCCTTTGGGAAACGGCTTGGCGCCCCAGGACGGCGGCGCACCGGTTTCGGTCGGCAGAATCCAGATCTGGAAGATCTTGGTTTCCTTGTCTTCGAGGTTGTACTCGCTGTGGGCGATGCCGGTGCCGGCACTCATCACTTGTACATCACCGGCTTCGGTGCGGCCCTTGTTGCCCAAATTGTCCTGGTGCGTGATGGCACCTTCACGCACGTAAGTGATGATTTCCATGTCGCGGTGCGGATGCTGCGGGAAACCGGTGCCTGCGGCGATGATGTCGTCGTTCCACACGCGCAAATTGCCCCAGCTCATCCGCTGCGGATCGTAGTATTCGGCAAACGAAAAGTGGTGATGCGCGTCCAGCCAGCCATGATGGGCGCCGCCCAGCGAGCTGAAGGGTCTGAGTTCAAGCATGATCGTCTCCTTAAATTAGGTTCGTCAGGGGACGGGCCCCGTGGTTGATGACGACGATCATCTATCAGGCAACCATCGATAAAAAGCGCAAAAACTGCCGCATCATGATCAGTTTATTTGATGGGAATGTGCCTCGAAATCGTCTTATCCGACTTTCAATTCGTCGCCTAAACCGATGACCTATAAGCATTTCGCTAGAACTCATCAGCAAATCCAGACACCATAGCCGCCACAGCCTCACACCCTGGAGTCCGTCAGCGTGACGCAACACACCCCCGATCTTCCCCCTGAACTTCGTCCACTGGCCGAGATGCCCTGGTTCAAGCGTCTGGCCGCGCGATTCTTTGGTCACGGGTTGACCAAGCTGCGCGCGCAGCACCGGGCATCGTGGCTGCACGGGCAAGCTGACGGATTTCGCAGTGGCCACACAGCAGGCGTCGAGTACGGCTTCAAGGAAGGCAAGCTCGAGGGGCTGGAAGAGGGCCGTCAGGTGCTGCTGATTCGCGACAGCCGCAACACCGAGCATCGGCCGCCCAGCGTCGATAACAACCTGTTCGATGACTGGCGCCTGCCGCTCACCGCCGAATTGAAAAAACGCATCAAGGCTGACGTCGCTCGTTTGCTCCCGGCCCACGCCCAGCCCAGCGCCGCGCAATGGAAAATGATCTTCAGCGATACGCCGTCCACCTCGGTGGTCGCCGGTGCGGGCGCCGGCAAGTCGACCACATTGGTGCTGCGCATACTGTTGCTCAGCCATTATCTGGGTTTTGAGCTGGATTCGATGACTGTGGTGACCTTCACCCGTGAATCGCGCAAGGACTTCATCAACAAGCTCATCGAAATATTCACGTTGTGGGGGCAGCCGCTGAACCTCAAGCAGGCGCGCGAACTGGTGCGAACCTTCCACTCGCGCATCCTGCCGATGGTGCGCAGCCTGCCGGGTTTCGAGCGCTTGCAGGCCTTCGAGAACCTCAGCGATCGCCCGCAAAGTGGCGCAGAGGAGGTCGACAGCAATCCGTTTGACCTGCGGATCAACGACGCGCAGCGGCAGCAACTGAACGCTTGTTATCACCGGCTGTTCAACGACGATGAGCGTTTCCGCCAGTTGATCCAGCCGCTGTCCCGCGCGGGTTTGCAATTAAAGGAACTGGAACGCGACCACCCCGATGTGCAGAAACGCATGGCGGTCACCGAACTGGCGGCCAAGCGCGATGAAGAGCTCTGCGATGTCATCGAGGATCTGTGGTTTCGCGCCGGTGCGTGGCCCATTAAAGGCATCGAGCCGAATCGGCAGGCCTTCGAAATCAATGGCTCGAAGTTCCACGCTCACGGCTATATTCCCAGCCTCGATGCCTGGGTGGTGCTCGGCTTTGATCCCAAGGAAAACGCCCAGCTGACCCGACCCAACGCCAAGCTGAGTGTCCGTGCAGAGTGGGCGGTCAAGCGCACCCTGTTTCAAGCTTTCTGCCGTAAGCCATTGATATGGATGGATAGTTACGAGTCATCCAGGCGCGTTCTTGCGACGTTGGCCGGAGATGCTAGCGCCGGTCCCGGATTTGATTACAAGGTCAAGGGCGAGCTGGCATCCTCGCCATTGCTGGACTGTTTTGTCGCCGCGGCAGGCTTCATCGAAAACCTCGGCCTGGATGTGCCGGACGCGGTCAGTCGAATGAGCTTCGCCAAGGATGATCCCGACCGCTTTTTCTTCGAAGCCCTGAGCCTGTTCTGGCGCGCATTTGAAGATCACCTGCTGGATCAGAAACCGCCAGTGATGACCTACAACCGCATGTTCGCGCTGTTCAGCGAACACTCGCCGGAAAACCTCAAGCTCCTCAGCGACGAGCTGCTGCGGCCGATGGCGCATCTGATGATCGACGAATTCCAGGACGTATCGCCGCAGATCGTTTCGTGGATTCGCGCCAGCCTCAATGAAATCCGCAGCCGTGGCCCGGCCATGCACGTTGGGCGAGGGGCGCAGCGGTCGTCGCTATTGTGCGTCGGTGATGACTGGCAGTCGATTTACGGCTGGCGCGGCAGTTCGCCGAGCTACTTCATGGAGTTCAACAAGGAGTTTCCTTCGCCGAGCACCACGCGGGTGATGCTCAGTGACAACTACCGCAGTCATCAACACATCATCGATGCCGCCGAGCACATTGTCCGCGCAGCGCCGGCCATCGCAGGCAAGAAGGCCAGGGCCAGTGGTGAGCCCAAACCATTGCAGCCGGTCAACGTGCTTGAGCGGAATGACGAGGCGCTGGGTCAACGGCTGGCCGAACATTACCGCCGCGGCGATTCGATCTTGATGCTCTATCGAAAAAGCAGCGATAAGTTATTGATTGAGCAGCATATTCAGCCTGTACTTAATGTGGATTCGAGCTTGCCCTATGATGCGCGGCGGCTGAAACAGCTGACCTATCACAGCGCCAAAGGCTTGCAGGCTGATGCGGTATTCCTGCTGGGTGATTGCCAGCATCTGACCAGTTCTCCGTACAAGAACCAGGTGTATCGCATGGCGGGATTGGGCAAAAGTGGCGATAGCGAGCCGTACGACAATGCGCAAAAAGACGAAATCCTGCGCCTTGCCTACGTTGGTATTACGCGCGCCGTCAGCCATTGCTACTGGTACGTCGAACCGCAGGAAACCCAAGCGGTAAACATGCCGAGGGCATCGGATCGAGTTGCCAAGGGCAAGCCGTTCTTCGTCGATCATCGAACCGAGAAGGCCAGCGCCTGATCAATAAAAATGCCCGCATCGCTGCGGGCTTTTTGTTTTAAATCAGGCGGTTATGCGTAGTTCTTGAGAGATTCCGGAGGAGTGAAAGCTTCCAGCTCATCTTCGATGGCCTCGATGATGCGCTCGACGTCCGCCGCGTTCATCACCGTTGCGCAGGGAATGCCGGCAATGGCGATCATGGTTTCGCCGCTGGCACGATCAAACAGACGGGCGATCAGGCTGCCCGGCGCATCCATCGTCGCCTCGAAACCCATGGGATGAAAATGCCAGCGCATCAGCTGGCAAGCGTTTGGAAAGGTGACTTTGCTGAACCCTTTATTCATGGTGTTGCCCGCCTGCTTCATCGAGCGCTTCCTTTTGCTCATGTTAGGTGGGAAGAGCCTTCATTGGCTCAACCAGTGCTTGAGCTTTAAAAGTAGCATCCGTGTGTGAAAAAACTGTGAGTTTTTTCAGTCCGTTTAGCGATTGATTCGCATTTTTTGATGTAAGTCACTGGCTCATCGATTATCGCCAAAACGCCACCATGGATTTTTCATTGAAGCGGCAGAGGAAGTTGGGCAAGCTCGGTTCTTTTTCGCCGAGCCGCTTATGCACGCCGATGACGACGGCCCAGAACAGACCCAGGCCACGGCCGCCACGGTCATGCGCTATCACCTGAGCTGGAAACACCGGGATCTGGACAGCGTCATGGCGCTTTATCACGCCGATATCCAGTACAGCGATTTCTTTCAGAACCGTGTACTCGGTCTTAATGAGTTGCGCGACTACGTGCGCGTGAGCATGCCGCGAGAATCCGACGAACTGCTTGAGCATTGCGACCGCATTCGGGTGGATGGCAATACCGCGTTCATTCAGTACGAAGTGACCTTGCGTGGCGGCGATGGTTTAGTGTCGTTCCGTTCCAGCGAAGCGATCACGGTCAAGGACGGCCTGATATGGCGCGTCAATGAATACGCCTCGCTGGTGCGTACCCAAACCAACGGCAGTTCGGCACCGAGCCGTCCGGCGGTCAGTCGTCTCGGTCTGTCACCGCGCCAACTGAGCTTCATGGCCGAAGACCTGCAGCAGTATTTCGAGAAGCAGCAGCCTTATCTGGACCCTGAGCTTGACCTGCAAAGGGTGGCGAAGGAGTGCGGGTACAGCCGCAATCAGATTTCCTACCTGCTCAATCAGGTACTCGGGCAAAGCTTTTATCGCTACGTCAACCAGGCGCGCCTGCAGCATTTGCTGCGTGCACTGGACAGCGCCGCACCGCCATTGCGCGTCGACGAGCTGGCGTTTGCCGCCGGTTTCAATTCGCTGTCGGCGTTTTACAAATGCTTTCGCGAGCACACCGGCCAGTCGCCCAAGGCCTACGCCAAACAAATTTCTCTGCGGGCACGCGCGCAAGACATCCACTGAAGGCAGCCACTAGGATCGACGCCATCGAAGGTTTTCAGTGGCGGAGTCTGGCATGTCGGTGTGGCGCACGATCAGTTTGTGGATGGATCAGCTCGATGAACCGCTGCTGGCGCGCCCTGCGCTTGAGCGGGATCTAGATGTCGACGTGGCGATCATCGGCGCCGGTTACACCGGACTGTGGACGGCGTACTACCTGAAAAAACAGGCGCCCGGCCTGGATATCGCCATCATCGAGGCGCAAACCGCCGGGTTCGGTGCGTCCGGACGCAATGGCGGCTGGCTGATGGGTAACTTGCTGGGTGAGGATCGCTTGCTCGCAGGCTTATCGCCGCAGCAGCGCAGGGCTTCGTTTGATCTGCTGCACAGCATCCCCGATGAAGTGGAGATCGTCGTTGAACGCGAAGGCATCGACTGCGATTACCGCAAGGGCGGGGTGCTTTATTGTGCGGCGCGCTACCCAGAGCAGGAAACCGTGCTGCGCGATTACCTGAGCAAGCTGCATGCCCAAGGCCTGACTGACGACGATTACCGCTGGCTGAGCCCTGAGCAACTGGCCCAGCAGATCCGCGTGGCCAAGCCCTACGGCGGCATCTTCGCTCCCCATGTCGCGACCATTCACCCGGCGAAACTGGTCCGTGGCCTGGCGCGGACCGTGCAGAACATGGGCGTGAAAATCTACGAAAACAGCCCGGTTACCCACTGGCAATCCGGCAGTTTGCGCACTGCCAAGGCCAGCGTACGCAGCCGCTGGATCGTCCCGGCCGTGGAAGGCTATTCGGTGACGTTGCCGCCGCTGGGCCGCTATCAGCTGCCGGTGCAAAGTCTGATTGTCGCCACCGAGCCACTGTCCGCCGCGACCTGGGACGAAATCGGCCTGAATCGTGGGCAAGCCTTCAGTGAGTTCAGCCGTCAGGTCACCTATGGCCAGCGCAGTGCCGACAACCGCCTGATTTTCGGCGCCCGTGGCGGCTATCAGTTCGCCAGCAAGCTGCGCCATGACTTCAACCTCACTCACGATGAAGTCGAGTTGCGCCGCTATCTGTTCGGCGAACTGTTCCCGCAGCTGAAAAACGTGCAAATCACCCACGCCTGGGGCGGCAACCTCGGCATGTCGCGGCATTTCAAGCCGCACATGCTTTGCGACCGCGCCAACGGCATCGCGCTATCGGGCGGTTATGGCGGGGAGGGCGTCGGCGCCAGCAACCTTGGCGGGCGCACCCTGGCCGATCTGATTCTCGAGCGCGACAGCGAGCTGACCCAACAACCGTGGGTCCTGCCCGACGGTGGCATTCATGCGCTGCGTGCCTGGGAGCCAGAGCCATGCCGCTGGCTCGGCTACAACGCGATCATCAAAAGTTTCGTGCATGAAGACCAGACGCTGGCCAATCCGGCGACCGCGCCCTGGCGGCGCAAGCTCGCCAGCCAAGTCGCCGGGTTCATGGAAGGTTTCATGCACTGAACGTCGTTTCCCTCAACAAACAGGTCACGCCATGAGCATCACCCAATTCAAGAACACCGCCGGGCTCGAACTCGAGGAGTCCAACCCGGTCGCCGTGCCCCTCGGCGAACCTGTCGCAATTGCCTCGACCACCAGCGTCGAGCGCGACGACGGTGTCGAAACCGGCGTCTGGGAATGCACCCCGGGCCGCTGGCGGCGGCAGATCACCGCGCAGGAGTTCTGCCATTTCATTTCCGGGCGCTGCACCTTCACCCCCGACGGTGGCGGCGAAACCCTGCACATACAAGGCGGCGACGCACTGATGTTGCCAGCCAACACGCTCGGGATCTGGGATATCCAGGAAACCGTGCGCAAGAGCTACGTGCTGATTTTCTGATTGTTCGATCCTTTGATTGCCTGCCAACAAAAAAAGCCCATACAGGAATCGCCCCATGATCCAGAAAACCCTCGCATTGGCGCCGCTGCTGCTGGCCGCTTCCGTCAGTCACGCGGCCGAGACGGTCAAGGTCTACAACTGGTCCGACTACATCGCCCCGGACACCACGAAGAATTTCCAGAAAGACACGGGCATCGGCGTCACCTACGACGTCTACGACAGCAACGAAACCCTCGACGGCAAATTGATGACCGGCAAATCCGGTTACGACGTGGTCTTCCCGTCGAACCACTTCATGGCGCGGCAGATTCAGGGTGGGGCGCTGAAGAAACTCGACAAGAGTCAGTTGCCGAACTGGAAGAACCTCAACCCGGCACTGCTCAAAGCCTTGCAGACCAACGACCCGAACAACGAGCACGGTTTCCCTTATCTGTGGGGCAGCACCGGCATCGGCTACAACATCGCCAAGGTCAAAGCGGTGCTGGGCGACGACGCGCCGGTGGATTCCTGGGATCTGATCTTCAAACCCGAATACATGGAAAAACTGCAAAAGTGCGGCGTGGCGATCCTCGACAACGGCCCGGAACTGCTCCCGGCGGCACTTAACTACCTCGGCCTGCCACACCACAGCAAGAATCCCGAAGACTACAAAAAAGCCGAAGCTTTGCTGATGAAAGTGCGGCCCTACGTCAGCTACTTCCATTCCTCGAAGTACACCAGTGACCTGGCCAACGGCGACATCTGCGTAGCAGTCGGCTTTTCCGGCGACATCCTGCAAGCGGAGAACCGCGCCAAGGAAGCCAAGAACGGCGTCGAGATCGGTTATGCGATTCCCAAGGAAGGCGCGGCCATCTGGTTCGACATGGTCGCCATGCCCGCCGACGCACCGGACGAAAAGGCCGGCTACGCCTTCATGAACTACCTGCTGCGCCCGGACGTCATGGCGGGCATCACCAACTACGTGCACTACGCCAATGGCAATGAACAGGCGGACACGCTCATCGATCCAGCGATCAAGAACGACACCAAGGTGTACCCGAGCCCGGAAATGATGGGCAAGCTGTTTGCGCTTGAGGCGATGCCGTTGAATATCGACCGGATCCGGACGCGGGTTTGGAACAAGATTCGCACCGGTAGCTGAGTTTTTTCAGGCCAACGTACAAGACCCCTGTGGGAGCGAGCCTGCTCGCGAAGCGGTTTGTCATTCGACACTTATGTTGACTGGCTTGGCGCCTTCGCGAGCAGGCTCGCTCCCACATTTGTTATTCAATGAATCAGCATAGTTGATATCAAAGCACTGGCACCGCTGACTGAAAGTGTGACTTGCCCAACAAATTCAAACTTAGCGATATTTAATATTTAAATAGAAAATCGTCAGACAATTTGCGCCCTCGCTACAACTAAAAACAATCTTTCCTCCCCGCACGCTTTGTTTACGGCAGTTTCCTGATACCACCAAATTGGATCGCAAAAAAATCCTTTACGACAGATTTCCAATTGTGTCAGGTTCGTTACGCCTTCATTGGGCGAGTGATAGGACGATCTCGCCAAAGATCGTCCTGTCGGACAAAAACTGTTCCATTGCTAAACAAGGAAGTGTGTTTATGTCGAAAGTTAAAACCAATGCTGTTGATTCCGCCGAACAGGCTTTCCAGCTGGCTGCCTTCAGCTCGGCGTACAACCAGATCAATAGCTTCAGCCATCAGTACGACCGCGGCGGCAACCTCACGGTCAATGGCAAACCCTCGTACTCCGTCGACCAGGCGGCTACGCAATTGCTGCGTGACGGCGCTGCCTACCAGGACAAGGACGGCAGCGGCAAGATCGAACTCACCTATACGTTCCTGACCTCGGCCTCGAACAGCACGATGAACAAGCACGGGATCACCGGGTTCAGTCAGTTCAGCGCGCAGCAACAGGCGCAGGCCAAGCTCGCCATGCAGTCCTGGGCCGATGTGGCCAATGTCACCTTCACCGAGAGAGCCTCGGGCGGCGACGGGCACATGACCTTCGGTAACTACAGCGGTGGCCAGGATGGCGCTGCGGCGTTTGCCTATCTGCCGGGGACCGGCGCCGGTTATGACGGCACCTCGTGGTACTTGATCAACAGCGGTTACACGCAGAACAAGAACCCGGATCTGAACAACTACGGTCGTCAGACCCTGACCCACGAAATCGGCCATACCCTGGGCCTTGCTCACCCTGGCGACTACAACGCCGGCAACGGCAACCCGACCTACAACGACGCGACCTACGGCCAGGACACCCGTGGCTACAGCGTCATGAGTTACTGGAGCGAGAGCAACACCAACCAGAACTTCAGCAAGGGCGGCGTCGAAGCCTATTCGTCCGGCCCGCTGATGGACGACATCGCAGCCATCCAGAAACTCTACGGCGCCAACACCACCACCCGCACCGGCGACACCACCTACGGCTTCAACTCCAATACCGGCCGCGATTTCCTCAGCGCGTCGTCGTCGAGCGACAAAGTGGTGTTCTCGGTCTGGGATGCCGGCGGCAAGGACACCCTGGATTTCTCCGGTTTCACCCAGAACCAGAAGATCAACCTCAACAGCGCTTCGTTCTCCGACGTTGGCGGCATGGTCGGTAACGTGTCGATCGCCAAGGGCGCGGTCATCGAGAACGCGATTGGTGGTTCGGGCAGCGATCTGTTGATCGGCAACAGCGTGGCCAACGAGCTGAAGGGCGGTGCCGGTAACGACATCCTGTACGGCGCTGGCGGTGCCGACAAGCTGTGGGGCGGCGCCGGTTCGGACACTTTCGTGTTCGCCGCCAGCTCGGACTCCAAGCCAGGTGCGATCGATCAGATCCTCGATTTCGTCAGCGGTCTGGACAAAATCGACCTGACCGGCATCACCAACGGTGCGGGCCTGCACTTCGTCAACAGCTTCACCGGTTCGGCCGGCGACGCAGTGTTGACCTCGTCGGGCGGCAATAGCCTGTTGTCGGTGGATTTCTCCGGGCATGGCGTGGCTGACTTCATCGTCAGCACCGTGGGCCAGGCTGCGACCAGCGACATCGTGGCGTGATGTGAAAGGAAAGCGGCGCCTCGTGCGTCGCTTTCTTCGCTTGCATCGGCCTGATCCCCGAGCAAGGCTACGAGCGGAAGTGAAATTTCCTATGACTCGATACGTTTTAACTGACACGACGATGGCATGGCTGATGGCAGTCACGCTGATGATGACCGGAGCGACAAGCATGGCAAGCAGCCTCAGACTCGAAGAACCCTCGGCATTCGCCGGGCGCTGGCAGGCCACATTGACCGGTCACAACGACACACCCGAAACGCGGTCGTTGCAAGACAAGCCGTCGAACACATGCGTTGTCGATCTTGCGCCAGACAAGACCTTGGGCGAGGGCGCCGATTGTCTGGGCGCGTGGTTGAGCGAAGTCCCGATTGGCTGGTTTCCAGAACCCGATGGCATTGCCATCACTGGCAAGGAGGGTTCGAAAATCGCCTTTTTCAGCCGCCGGGGGGATGGCTCTTACACAAGCAGGTTGAGTTCGCAATTGCTTATCTTGCTCGAACGCGTCGGGCACTAAGCGGTGGCTGGGTAGTTGCGCGAAGTTGATGTACTGCAATAACTGAGCGTTATAACCGCGAAGCCGATCAACTTGTTATGAAATTGTAAGCACTACTTGCAAATGATCTTTGGCAGGTACGCGAAATATCAATGGAATGCTCGTCCGCACCGACGAGACTATGAACTCAGGAAGAATCAATGAAGATGGCGAAGTCTCCGGCCGCTCCGTTAATCAAGGCATTGGGCGACTATAAAAGCATTCTGATCAGCGTCGGTTGTTTCACCGCGTTGATCAACGTGCTGATGCTGGTGCCGTCGATCTACATGCTGCAAGTTTACGATCGGGTGCTGTCGTCACAGAACGAAACCACTCTGGCGATGCTGTCGTTGATGGTGGTCGGGTTCTTCGCCTTCATCGGCCTGCTGGAAGTGATCCGCAGCTTTATCGTCATCCGCATCGGCAGCCAATTGGAGCGGCGCTTCAATCTGCGCGTCTATCAGGCCGCGTTCGAGCGCAACTTGTTCAAGGGTGAGGGTAACGCCGGGCAGTCGCTGGGCGACCTGACCCACATTCGCCAGTTCGTCACCGGACCGGCGCTGTTCGCCTTCTTCGATGCGCCGTGGTTTCCGGTCTATCTGTTTGTCATTTACCTGTTCAACGTCTGGCTTGGCGTGCTGGCCACGGCAGGCGCGTTGCTGCTGATCGCACTGGCCTGCCTCAACGAATACATGACCAAAAAACCGCTGGGCGAAGCCGCCGGTTTTTCCCAGCAGTCCAGTCAGTTGGCCACCAGTCACTTGCACAACGCCGAAACCATTCAGGCGATGGGTATGCTCGGCTCGCTGCGCAAGCGCTGGTTCGGGGTGCATTCGCGCTTCCTCGGTTTGCAGAACCAGGCCAGCGACACCGGTGCGGTGATCAGTTCGCTGAGCAAGACCCTGCGCCTGTGCCTGCAATCGTTGGTGCTGGGCCTGGGCGCGTTGCTGGTGATCAAGGGCGACATGACTGCGGGGATGATGATCGCCGGTTCGATCCTGATGGGTCGCGTACTGAGCCCGATCGATCAGTTGATCGCCGTTTGGAAGCAGTGGAGTGGGGCGAAGCTGGCTTACCGGCGCCTTGATGCGTTGTTGCAGGCGTTTCCGCCTAGCGACGAGGCGATGGCACTGCCGGCACCGAAAGGCCAGATCAGCTTCGAACAAGTCAGCGCCGGCCCGCCGGGGCAGCGAGCGGCCACTTTACACATGGTCAATTTCACGCTGGGCGCTGGCGAAGTGCTCGGTGTGCTCGGCGCTTCAGGCTCGGGCAAGTCGACGCTGGCTCGAGTGCTGGTCGGCGTGTGGCCGGTTCTGGGCGGCACGGTGCGCCTCGACGGCGCTGATATCCACCGCTGGAACCGTGATCAGCTCGGCCCGTACATTGGTTATTTGCCGCAAGACATCGAGCTGTTCAGCGGCTCCATTGCCGAAAACATTGCACGATTCAGCGAAGCCGACCCGCAAAAAGTCGTCACCGCCGCGCAACAGGCCGGTGTCCACGAGATGGTCCTGCGCCTGCCGCAGGGCTACGACACGCAACTGGGCGAGGACGGCAGCGGCTTGTCCGGTGGCCAGAAGCAACGCGTGGCCCTGGCCCGCGCGCTGTACGGCATGCCGAGTCTGGTGGTGCTCGATGAACCCAATTCCAACCTCGACACCGTCGGCGAAGCCGCACTGGCCAGCGCCATTGCGCAACTCAAGGCGCAGGGCACCACGGTGATTCTGGTCACCCATCGTTCTTCGGTATTGGCTCAGGCTGACAAATTGCTCGTGCTCAACGATGGTCGTTTGCAGGCGTTCGGCCCGAGTCAGGACGTGCTCAAGGCACTGTCCGGCCAGCACGAACAGCAACGTGAAAAAGCCGCACAAACACCGGGCGGGCTCAGCATGAGTCGGCAGTATCAGCCCTCGACAAGGAATTCGGGTGTATGAGCAGCGCCAGCATGAACACTGAAAACGAAGCGAATATGGAACACGCCTACCTCACCGAGCGCCCGGAGCGCGATGCGAAATTCTTCGCGCGCATGGGCTGGATTCTGGCCATCGTCGGCGCTGGCAGTTTCTTCACCTGGGCGGCACTGGCGCCGCTGGATCAGGGCATTCCGGTGCAGGGCACGGTGGTGGTCTCGGGCAAGCGCAAGGCCGTGCAGTCGATGAGCAGCGGCGTGGTCAGCCGGATTCTGGTGCGCGAAGGCGAGATCGTGAAGCAGGGCCAGCCGTTGTTCCGCCTTGATCAGACGCAAGTGGCTGCCGACGTGCAATCGCTGCAGGCGCAGTACCGCATGGCTTGGGCCAGCCTCGCGCGTTGGCAAGCTGAGCGCGACAACCTCAAGCAAGTGACCTTTCCGGCCGAGCTGAGCAACGACCCGGACCCGCGCCTGGCGCTGGTGCTGGAAGGCCAGCGGCAACTGTTCAGCAGCCGCCGCGAAGCGTTCTTCCGGGAACAAGCGGCACTGCGCGCCAATATCGAAGGCGCCACCGCACAACTGGCCGGCATGCGCCGCGCCCGCAGCGACCTCAATGCCCAGGCCAGTTCCTTGCAGCAACAATTGAGCAACTTGCAACCGCTGGCCGACAACGGCTACATCCCGCGCAACCGCTTGATGGACTACCAACGGCAACTGTCGCAAGTGCAGCAGCAACTGGCGGAAAACACCGGTGAAAGCGGGCGCGTGGAGCAGGGCATCCTTGAGTCACGCCTGAAGTTGCAGCAGCACGGCGAGGAATACCAGAAGGAAGTGCGTACGCAACTGGCCGATGCGCAGCTCAAAAGCGTGACGCTGTCCGAACAGCTGACCTCCGCCGGTTTCGACCTGCAACACAGCGAGATCCTCGCCACCGCCGATGGCGTGGCAGTCAACCTCGGCGTGCACACCGAAGGCGCCGTGGTGCGTCAGGGCGAAACCCTGCTGGAGATCGTTCCGCAAGGCACCACCTTGGAAGTAGAGGGGCACTTGCCGATCAACCTGATCGACAAGGTCGGCACGCATTTGCCGGTGGACATCCTGTTTACCGCGTTCAACCAGAGCAAAACCCCGCGCGTGCCCGGCGCAGTCAGCCTGATTTCCGCCGACCAGATGGTCGATGAGAAAACCGGCGTGCCGTATTACGTGTTGCGCAGCAGCGTCAGCGATCAGGCCATGGAAAAGCTCAACGGCCTGGTGATCAAGCCGGGCATGCCGGCGGAAATGTTCGTGCGCACCGGTGAGCGTTCACTCCTCAACTATTTGTTCAAACCGCTGCTCGATCGCGCCGGTTCTGCGTTGACCGAGGAATAAGGATGTTCGGCTGTATGAAAAAGCTTTGCATGCTGGGGGCCGCAATGACGCTGCTCGCGAGTCACTCGGCAGTCGCGGCCATGGGGCCATTCGAGATTTACGAACAGGCGTTGCGCAACGATCCGGTGTTTCTCGGTGCAATCAAGGAGCGCGATGCAGGCCTGGAAAACCGCGCGATTGGCCGCGCCGGGCTGCTGCCACGGATCGGCTACACCTACAACAAGGGCCGCAACTCGTCCAAGGCGACGTCTCTGGATGATCGCGCGCGCAACCGCACCGATGAGCGCAACTACAACAGTTACGGCTCGGCGCTGACGGTGCAGCAACCGCTGCTCGATTACGAAGCTTACGCGGCGTATCGCAAAGGCGTGGCGCAGTCGTTGTTTGCCGACGAAGCCTTTCGCGGCAAGAGTCAGGAACTGTTGGTGCGAGTGCTGGATAACTACACCAAAGCCTTGTTCGCCCAGGACCAGATCGACATCGCCCAGGCGAAGAAAAAGGCCTACGAGCAGCAGTTCCAGCAGAACGAACACATGTTCAAGCAGGGCGAGGGCACGCGCACCGATATTCTCGAAGCCGAGTCGCGCTATGAGCTGGCGACTGCCGAGGAAATCGAAGCGCGCAACGAGCAGGATGCCGCCTTGCGTGAGCTCGGGGCGCTGGTCGGCGTGCCGGCGGTGGATATCGGTGATCTGGCGCCGCTTGGTCAGCAATTCCAGACCTTCACGCTGCAACCGGCCAACTTCGACACTTGGCATGAACTGGCGATCAGCAACAACCCGAACCTCGCTTCGCAGCGTCAGGCCGTGGAAGTGGCGCGCTATGAAGTCGAACGCAACCGCGCCGGGCATCTGCCGAAAGTAAGCGCCTATGCCTCGATGCGCGACAACGAGTCGGAAAGCGGCAACACCTATAACCAGCGCTACGAAACCAACACCATCGGCCTGGAAGTCAGCGTGCCGCTGTACGCCGGCGGCGGGGTGTCGGCCTCGACGCGCCAGGCCAGCCGCACCATGGAACAGGCCGAATACGAACTGGATGGCAAAACCCGCGAAACCCTGATCGAACTGCGCCGACAGTTCAGCGCGTGCCTGTCCGGAGTGAGCAAATTGCGTGCTTATCAGAAGGCTTTGAAGTCGGCGGAAGCACTGGTGGTCTCGACCCGACAAAGCATTCTGGGCGGCGAACGCACCAATCTCGATGCGTTGAACGCCGAGCAGCAACTGTTCACCACCCGCCGGGATTTGGCCCAGGCACGCTACGACTACCTGATGGCCTGGACCAAATTGCATTACTACGCCGGGACGCTGAATGAGCAGGATCTGGCGCGGGTGGACGAAGCATTTGTGGTCGCGCAACAGCCCTCACCCTAACCCTCTCCCAGGGGGAGAGGGGACCGATCCGGGGAGATTGGCGAGATACACCGACTTGAACGAGCTGTGCTGAATCCGTAATCGACTGGTTTTCCAGGTCGCTGAATAACTGAAGACAACACGGTCGGCGCCCTCTCCCTTTGAGAGAGGGCTGGGGTGAGGGGACCGATCCGTGGAGACTGGCGAGATACACCG
>Ga0308171_1002214_pt1 | contig 21460 bp, 14 predicted proteins | sample PhyGR1_FD_202135 | JGI IMG/M metagenome (GOLD analysis project Ga0308171, IMG submission 202135) | Phyllosphere microbial communities from UC Gill Tract Community Farm, Albany, California, United States - DLSLSG.R1 | ecosystem: Host-associated > Plants > Phyllosphere > Unclassified | place: USA... | reverse complement strand
ATTCGATCTTTCCTGAAATGCCCAGGTGGCGGAATTGGTAGACGCACTAGTTTCAGGTACTAGCGAGTAACATCGTGGAGGTTCGAGTCCTCTCCTGGGCACCAAATGCAAAAAGCCGCTGTGAACACAGCGGCTTTTTTTTGCCCGCCCGAAGCCGGCAGGCACGAAATCGGGACGGCAGCCCGCGTGCAGCGGCGGGCGAGCCGGGCGGGGTACGAGAAAAGGTCGACACCCTTACGTCCTCGCCCGCACCAACCCGCCCTCTTCCCCCGTCCAAGGCATCACGAGATGCCGGACGGGCGCTCGCCTCACTTCCGCAGCAGTGCCTTCAGCGCATTCTGCAGGCGGCGCGCGGTGGCGTCGTCGCTGGCGCTGGCCAGCACGCGAGCGGCGTCCTGACCCCAGGTCTGGAGGGGCGCGGGATCGTTGCGGCGCGTGAGCAGTTGCAGTTGCAGAGCACGGCGCTCGGACAGCTGTTCCGCCGGGGTCGGCACCTCTGCCGCCATCTCCAGACGCAGCAGCGACTGCGACGCATCGCCCGACGGCGCGGAAGACAGCGCCTGCGCCCACGCCGTGCGGGTCGCGGCATTGACCTGCCCGCCGAGCTCCTGCGCACTCGGCAGCAAGGCCGGGTCGCGCTGGCTCCACGCGGACAGCACCTGGGTCAACGCCTCGCCATGGGCCTGCGCGGCCAGCTTGCGCAGCGCGGCCTGGGCATGCTCGATGGCGTCACGCTGGGCGCGGAACGCCGCGTCGCCCAGACGTGGGCCGCGGGCTTCAGGCCCATCACCGCGGTCGCCGAAGCGTCCACCGCGGTCCGCGCCGAAACGATCGCCACCGGGGCGACCCGCATCGCGCGGCCCGCGCGCGCCATCCCGGCCGCCACGGCCGTCGGGGCGGCCGCGACCGCCCGCCGGGGCGGGCGCGTCCTTCTTCATGCCGGGACGGTCATCGCCGCGCACGGCCACCACGGGTCGTGGCGCCGGCTTGGGAGCGGCGGCCGCTTCGGGCGCCGCAGGGGCCTGCGCTTCGCCGTCGGCATCGGCTGCTACATTTTCAATAGCGCCAGGCGTAGACTCCACAGGTGTGGGGGCCGCATTGGGCTTCGAAGAAGCACTGGCGGCCTCCTGGTTCCCCTGGGCCTGGCTGCGCAGCGCAGCTTCCAGGTCCGCCATGGCGGAGCGGATGCGCTGGGCGTCGCCGCTGGTATTGGCCGCTTCCAGCGCCTTGGAGGCCTCCAGCACGGCGCGGTCGCGGGCGCTCATCTCGGTCGTGGCGCGTTCGCGGTCGGCGGTCTTGCGGTTGAACGCTTCGTCGATCGGCTTGCGGAATGCGTCCCACAGCTTCTGCTCGTACTTGCGGTCCAGCGGAACCGACTGAGCCTCCGCCTGCCAGCGCTGCTGCAGGGCCTTGACCGCGTCGACACGCAGGCTGGGCGCGGCGCCCAGCTGGGCGGCTTCCTCGATCATGGCCTGGCGGCGGGCGACGCTCTCCTTCTGGGCGTTCTCCAGCGGCGCGGCTGCGGCGGCGAATGCCTGCTTCCACTGCGGCTGCAGCTCCGCGAAGATCTTCTCGCCGACATGGCCGCCATCGCGCCAGCGATCGCTGAACTGGTGCAGCGCGCGATTGACGGCCTTCAGGTCGGACGCCATCGCCGGCAGCTGGTCCTGGGTCCAGGCCTTCAGTTCGTCGATCAGCGCGACCCGCTGCGCCTTGTGTTCGGCAGCATCGGCACGGACCTTGTCCAGCCACGCCTCGACCACCTTGTGCGCGGCGTTGCAGGCTTCGTCGAACTTCTTCCACAGCGCATGGTTGGCGGGACCACCCTGGTCGGCCTGCTTCCACTGGTCGCGCAGCTGGCGCAGGGTTTCCTGCATCTTGCGGCCACCCAGCGCCTGGCCGTCGGGCCGCTTGAGCAGGCCCTCGGCGCGCGCCACCAGGTCTTCGCGGACCTGGTCGGCGCTCCAGCGTTGCCAGCCCTCGAGCTCACCGGCCGCCACGAGCGCGGTGTGCACGCGCTGCTCCAGCGCGCTGTCGATGTGCTTGCCTTGCGTCTTGAGCACGGCGCGCAGGGCGGCAGCCGCTCCGGCGCTGGCCTTGCCATGGCCCTCGGCGGTTTCCTGTTCGAGCTTGCCGAGTGCCTCGCTCACCGCCTGCACAGCCTTGTCGCGCACCTGCGGATCGACCTTGGGCTTGGCGGCTGGACGGGGTTCGCTCTTGGCGGCCGCCGCGGCGGCCTCGGAAGGCAGGCCCCGCGCCACGCGCAGCTCATCCGCCCACACCGGGACCGATGGCAAGGGGGCGTTGGCGTCCTCGGCCGCCGCGGCGGCCTGCGCCACCGCCGGCTGGAAGGCGTCCCACACCAGGAGCAGCTGCGCGCGCGAGGCGTCGAGCAGCGGCGGGAAGCGGGCCTCCACGCTCGGCCAGGACGCATCGCCCGTCAGCGTCTCGGCCTGCTCCTGCCAGCGGCCGACGTCGGCGCGCAGCACTTCCAGCGCGGCCTGGGCGTCGCGCCACGGCTTGGTGGACAGCACCTCGATGCGCTGGGCCAGCAGCACCGCGGCCTCGCGCTGCACCTGCACACGGTGCTGCAGATCTTCGATGACCTTGATGCGTTCGGCGAGCTGCGCCTTCAGCACCGACAGCGGCTCGCGCGACAGCGGCGCGCCGGCCTTGGCGGCGTCGCGCTGCCAGGCCATCGCATCGGCGATGTTGAGCTTGGGGGCCGCCAGCAGCGCCCGGGCCTTGTCGGCCCACTCGGCGGCGATGGCTTCCTGCCCCTTGGCACGGCGCAACTCGTCGAGGCGCTCGCGCACGGCGCGCGCTGCGCCCTTGTCGCGGGCGCTCAGATCCTTGAACACTTCCTGCAGCTGGTCTTGCTCGGGCTGCGTGGCCAGCCAGTCGCGGATGCGCGAAGCGCGTTCGCCAGAGGTAGGGGCAGAAAAGGCGCCGCCCGTCAGCGCATCGAGGGGATGCGGCTCGGAGGCCTTGGCCGGGGCCGGATTCACTTCAGGTGCGTCGGACATGGTGCTGCGGGAGGAAAAAGGGAACATGGATCCAGTAGGGAGGAAGGATGGCCGGCGGAACACCAGCGCTGACGGGCCGATTCGCGCCGGGAGGCGCGGCCCATCAAAAAACGCTATTTTCGCCCGGTTTTGCTCCGCACCGAAGGCGGCGTGATCGCCGCCGGTGGCGCAGGGTCATTGCCGCCATCGCCGTTCAGGGATGACAAGGCAGTTGGGGGCGCAGCGGCGCAGTGCAAGCGCGGGCCCGGCAGCGGTGCCAGCACGCCCCGGAACGTGCCCTCATGGCCATGCCAGTACGCCGGGCACAGGCGGCTTGGAGCGTTGCACCGCCGGGCGCTAACGCCGCCCCAGACTCAACTCCGCATGCGGTACCCACCCATCGCCGGAGGCAGCCGGCCGGGGGGCCCCCAGAAACAGCCGGTCGGTCGGTATCGACCGTGCCGCCAGGTAGTCGCGCACGGCCACACCGCGGGCGATGGCCAGGTTGCGCATGGCGTCCTGCGGCACGGGAATATTGGCCAGCAGCAGGTTTTCCATCTCCTGCTGGGGCACGTCCCTCGCCATGCCGACCAGGTTGCGGGGCTTGGCGATGTCGGCGCGCCGATAGGCCTCGCGCAGCAGCGGCAGGTATTCGGCCTCGGTCACCGGCGCGACCTGCGCCGCCTCCTGGCCGGCCCGCGCGGCGGCGCGCCGTTTCTCGGACAACACCAGATCCTGCAGGCGCTGGCGCTTCCAGCCCTCGCGCTCGGCCTCCAGCGACGCCTCTCCGGCCACCGTCAGGTTCAGCGATGGCCGGTCGGCGAGCGCCTTGGCGACCGTATCAAGGCGCGCCTGGGCCGCCGGCTGCAGCACGGCGCTGCCGGGCGGGAAGTCGACCTTGTCCAACTCCTCGCCACCGCCGAATCCGCCGGTCAGCAGGGCGAAAGGAGAGGTGACGGCCTTGACGATCAGGTTGCCCAACACCTTCCAGATCAGCGATCCGACGCTGAACTGCGGATCGTTGAGCGAGCCGCTGATCGGCAGATCGACATCGATCACGCCATTGCCGTCGGCCAGCAGGGCCACGGCCAGGCGCACCGGCAGGCTGGCGGGCGCGCCTTCGACCGGTTCGCCGAACGCCAGCTGGCGCAGCACCAGCCGGTTGCTGGCGGTCAGCTCCCCGCTCGGCAGCACGCGGTAGTTGACGTCCATCGTCAGCTTGCCGCGCTCGATGCCGTGGCCTGCGTACTTCACGCTGTAGGGCGAGAGCGCCGGCAGGTCCAGGTCGCGCATGCGGCCCCGGATGTCGAGCGCCAGCGGCTGGGCCAGCGGGTTGACCTTGCCGCTGATCTCCACGGTGGCCGTGCCTTCGGCCTTGCCCCGAAGCTCCAGGTCAGCCATGGGCAGATCGCCGCCGGCACCGGTCCCGGCCGACGAGAAGGCACTCAGGCGGCCGGCCAGTTCGCTGAGGTCGGCGGAATAGTTCGGCTTCACGAAGCGGTCGGAGAACTGCACGCTGCCGCCGCTGAGAATGATGGGCCCGAAGGCCAGCACCGCGCTGTCCGCGGGCGCCGCGGGCTTGCCGCCGCGCTCGCCGGGCGACGGGGACGCGCCCGCACCCGTGCCCGTGCCCGTGCCCGCCGGAGCGTTGGCGGGGGCCTGCGGTCTGAAGGCGTCCTGCAGGTTGATGCGCCCGTTCTCCTGCAGCACCACGCGGGCGAAAAAGTCGGTCAACGCGGTTTCCTGCACCTTGAGGGCCAGGGGACGGCCGGGGAGCACGTCCAGATCGATGCCGCGCAGCCCCAGGGACTTCCAGCGCACCAGGTCGCTGCGCCCTGCCCCGCCCACCGAGGCTGTCGTATCCGACGCCGTGGCGCCGTCGGTGGCCTCGGTGCCGCGCACCCGCAGCTCGTCCAGCGTTGCATCGCCCCGCAAGGTGGTGGAGGTGCCGCGGTCACTCTGCGCCACAGCCAGCTCGCCTGAAAAGCTGCCCTCGGCCCGGGCGATACGCACGTTCAGCTGCTCCGCCACATACGGTTCCAGCGCCTGCAGCGGCACATGGCTGGCCTGCACACGGCCTCGCAATTGCAAGGGCGCCGTGCGCAGCGTGCCTTCGTAGGCCACGCGGCCCGGCTCGAATCGGCCGGATCCGACGCGGGCCGAGAAGGTGAGTGCCGACTGAGGCGCGGCACCCGGCTTCGCCAGCGGGGCGGCATCGCGCAAGCGGATCTGCAGCGACGACACATCGACCGCCACCGGCCGCACGTTCGAAGCGTCGCGGAACGCCACCGTACCGCCTTCCACGGCCGAGTCGGCCAGCGTGACCGTCCACGCAGGGGACTGAGGCTCCTTCGAGGCCGGGCCGTCCGGGGCGGCGGCCGGTGCCGGCGCCAGCCAGTCTTCGAAGGCCCAGCGGCCGTCCGCATCGCGTGCCACATGGACACGCGGCTCGGCCCAGGCCAGCCGGCCGATGCGCACCTCGCGCTGCGCGGGGCGCACCCAGGCGTCCTCGACGGTCAGGCTTCGCCAGTCCGCCAGGCGGCGCTGGCCCGGGCGTGGCATGCCGGCGTCGGCCAGTGTGGCGCCACAGCCCGCGCCGTCGCCAGCGCATGCCAGGGCGACATCCCGTGCGGACACCCGGGCGAGCCGGGCCAGCCAGGCGGAACTGTTCCAGGCCAGGCCCAGGTCGGCGTCGAGCGCCCCGCTGATTCGTGGCCGCAGGCGGGCCTGCAGATAGGGCGACGCCAGTGCCAGCGGCACGGACCGCAGCGACACCGCCGCAGATGCCGACGACAGCGTGGCCTGGCCCGCCAGCGCCAGCCGCCCCGCCTGACCCGGCGCGGAATCTCCCGATAACTCGGCCTCGGCCTGGAAGTGCAGTGGCTCCTTCAATGGCCAGGCGATGCCTGAGCTGGTGACGTTCACGCCACGGGCCTCCCACCGGGCGCCGCCCGCGGCCTGGTCGGTCCAGCCCAGGCGGGCCTGGCTGAGCGAAGCGCGCTCTACCTGGATGCGCCAGGGCTCCCCGCTGGGCGCCGCGGCACGGGCACCTGGCGCCCCTGGCGACGCGGTCGACCCGCTGGAAGGGCCTGCGGCCGAAGCACCCACCGCCTCGCCAGAAAGCAGGTCCAGCGCGCCGTCCGCCCGGCGCCGCATCTCCACATGCACACCGAAGCCGTCGACGGCGGCGAGCCGAACCCGGCGCTGCAGCGGCTGCACGCTGCCCAGCTGCACGCGCAATGCATCGAACGCCACCGTCTCACGCCCTTGCCGGTCCAGCAGGCTGGCATCGTGCACGGTCGCCGTTCCGGAGAGGTCGACCGACGGCTGCTCGGCTTGCTCGAACGCCACCTTCAGATCGGCATCGAGCCGGCCGGACTGCAGCCGAACCGGCAGGCTGGCGGGCAGGTAGGGCGCGAAGGGAGCAAGGTCGAACTGCTGGACGCGCAATCGCACGTCGGCACGATGATCGGCGGCGAACGGAGTCGCCTCGGCCGTGGTTTCAAAGAGGCTGCCGTTGAGCCGGAAGGCCAGCTGCGGCGTCACGGTGACCTGGCGGTGGGTCGGCAGGGTACTGAGAAAGGGGAGCGCCAGACGCAGGTCGCGTACCGACTGGGTCCGCCCGGCGACCCGGTCGTCGTAGTCGATCGCCCCGCCAGAAATAGACAGGTTGTACAGAGCCATCCGGGCCGGGCCGTCGGATGCGTCCCGGTCCGATGCGTCCGGGGCCGAGGCCAGTCGCTCGATCACGTCGTCGATGTCATGGCGGCCAGGCGCGACTTGCGCCCAGCGCACCACGGGCCTGTCGATGTCGATGGCGTCGATGACCGGGGCCAGCCTTACCAGGGACTGAATGGCCGCATCTATATAGAGACGTGCAATCTCCACCTGGGAGCCGCTGCCGTCCGCCGTCGCTATCTTCACGCCGCGCAGTTCCAGCTCGAGCGACCAGGGCTTGAAGTCGACCGCCTCGACCGTCACCGCACGGCCCAGCCGTTGCGTGCCTTTTTGCTCCAGCTGCGCCTTCAGCACCACGGGAACCAGCCACCAGGCCAATACACCCAGCAACACGACGGCCGCCGCGGCCCAGCACGAGGCCCGCAGCACCCGCAACGCCCATGGCGCACGGGAAAAAAAGAAATTGGATGACAAGATGTTTCTGAACGAGGCGGCAGGAACAGGCATTCCACCAGAAACGCCCCCATGGACCGTGTAAAGAAACGAAAAAAAGAAAGCCCGGTGACGAATGAATTCGTCACCGGGCTTGACGGCGGACACCAAGGTCCTCTGCCATCGATTTGCGTCCCCGAGATGAACGTCGGTTCGGCAGGAAGCAAGGTATTGCTCCCGAGGTTAGCCAGCCGGAATTTCAGCCTCGGGTCCACGGCGCTGAACGCCCTCGGACACGCTGCAAAAGCCCCTTTTGGCATGCCTGTCGCAACAGGCAAGGCCACCTTACCGCGCCCTTGGTGCCTGTGCAAATGCTTTCGTCAATGGGCCGGGACGCGTCCATTGACGCTTGCTCGGTCAAGCCCTGGAAAGTGTGACAAACCCATGCCCGGACGCCTGGTGAAAACCCTTGGAATTTGGCGATCACTGTGATTTTTTACAGTTTTTTTATCATATATTGTTCTAAGAAGTCACTTTGTTAGTGTTGACCTAGCATTTAGACCACTCCTAGAATCCGCCAGCCCGAAATTCCGGGCTGGTTCAAACCCCCACTCCGCTGCCGACCCCGGCTAAGTCAGTTCGGATCCATCGACACGCTGCCGCGTGCGACCCGAACTCGATGGCGTACCAATCCAGGCGAGAAGCCTGGCAGCGCCCCCTGATCCCAGGAGGTGCTTCACAGGTCTCGACTCAGAAAGGAAGAGCTATGACAGCGTCAGGAACATGGTTGGCCGGTGTACGAACGTTCGTCTCCGATGTCACCGACGGCTTTCTGGAAATCACCCACAGCGGTTTCGCCCTCGTCGGGCTGGCCATGGCCTTCGTGGTCATCACCCTGACGGCCCGGCCCGACCTGCGCGATGCAGGCGAGGCGCACTTGCGCAACTGGCTGCAGGCCCGCCAGGTTGCGATGCTGGGCGCGCCGGTGGAGCCTGGTGCCAGCGAACGCGCCACCGCCAGCAACCCGAAGGATCTGCCCAAGGAGCAGGCGGCCGTCGCCTACTGGCTGAGCAAGAAGTACCGCGTGGCGCCCGAGCCGCTGGCGGTGCTGGTGTCCGAGGCCTACGACATCGGCTCGCGCACCAAGCTCGACCCGACCCTGATCCTGGCCATCATGGCGGTGGAGTCGAGCTTCAACCCGTTCGCGCAAAGCTCAGTGGGCGCCCAGGGCCTGATGCAGGTGATGACCCGCGTGCACACCGACAAATACGACAACTTCGGCGGCCACTTCGCGGCCTTCGACCCCGTGTCCAACCTGCGGGTGGGCGTGAAGGTGCTGCAGGAATGCATCACGCGGGCCGGCTCGCTCGAAGGCGGTCTGCGCCATTACGTGGGCGCGGCGAACCTGCCCGACGACGGCGGCTATGCGGCCAAGGTGCTGGCCGAACACTTCCGCCTGCGCCAGGTGGCAGCGGGCCGCTCGGTGCCGCTCACCACGCCCCAACCGATGGCACCTCCGCCACCCGCCATGCTGTCCACCAAGGCGCCGGCGTCGGCAGCGCCTGCCGCCCCGGCCTCCACGACCGGCACCACGGCCACTGCCGCGCCCGAGGCGGCACCGGCCAACGAGAAGGTCGCCCTGCTGACGGGCGCCGAGGGCTGATCCCCTGAGCCCAGGGCCATTGGCGGCTCGGCTACACTAGCGGGGCACGCGACTGGCGATAGGCGCGGCGACCTTTTCAGGACGCCGCCGCTGACGTGGAATCCGGCAGGAGGCACCTCCTGTGACCACTGGGAAGCGTGCCGCACCGATCTCGTCGCCGTGCGTTCCGCCGTTCGCCTGGGCAGCCCTTGTTGCAAGGGACACAAGTTCATAGGACTGCCACGCCATGTACCAACGCCATATTCTTGTCGAACAAGCCGATCCCGAAGTGTGGGCGGCCATCCAGGCGGAGAACGTCCGCCAGGAAGAACACATCGAGCTCATCGCCAGCGAGAACTACGCCTCGCCCGCCGTCATGGCCGCGCAGGGCTCGCAGCTCACCAACAAGTACGCCGAGGGTTACCCGGGCAAGCGCTACTACGGCGGCTGCGAAAACGTCGACGTCGTCGAGCAGCTTGCCATCGACCGCGTGAAGCAGCTCTTCGGCGCCGATGCCGCCAACGTGCAGCCCAATTCGGGCTCGCAGGCCAACCAGGCCGTGCTGCTGGCGTTCCTGAAGCCTGGCGACACCATCCTCGGCATGAGCCTGGCCGAAGGCGGCCACCTCACGCACGGCATGCCCCTCAACATGAGCGGCAAGTGGTTCAACATCGTCTCCTACGGCCTGAACGACAAGGAAGAGATCGATTACGACGCGCTGGAAGCCAAGGCGCGCGAGTCCAAGCCCAAGCTGATCATCGCCGGCGCGTCGGCCTATTCGCTGCGCATCGACTTCGAGCGCTTCGCAAAAATCGCCAAGGAAGTCGGCGCCATCTTCTGGGTGGACATCGCCCACTACGCCGGCCTGGTGGTCGCGGGTGAGTACCCCAATCCCGTGCCGTTCGCCGACGTGGTGACCTCCACCACGCACAAGAGCCTGCGCGGCCCGCGCGGCGGCATCATCCTGATGAAGGCCGAGCACGAGAAGGCGATCAACTCCGCCATCTTCCCCGGCCTGCAGGGCGGCCCGCTGGAACACGTGATCGCTGCCAAGGCCGTCGCCTTCAAGGAAGCGCTGACGCCCGAGTTCAAGGCCTACCAGCAGCAAGTCGTGAAGAACGCCAAGGTCTTCGCCGACACGCTGATCGAGCGCGGCCTGCGCATCATCAGCGGCCGCACCGAAAGCCACGTCATGCTGGTGGATCTGCGCGCCAAGGGCATCACCGGCAAGGCGGCCGAAGCGGCCCTGGGCCAGGCCCACATCACCATCAACAAGAACTCCATTCCGAACGATCCGGAAAAGCCGATGGTGACCAGCGGCATCCGCGTGGGCACGCCCGCCATCACCACGCGCGGCTTCAAGGAAGAGGAAACGCGCATCACCGCGAACCTGGTGGCCGACGTGCTGGAGAACCCGCACGACGAAGCCAACCTGGCCGCCGTGCGCGCCAAGGTGCATGCGCTGACCAGCCGCTTCCCGGTCTACCGCTGATCCGCCCCGCCGCTCGATGAAGTGCCCCTTCTGCAGCCATGCCGAGACCCAGGTCGTCGAGACCCGCGTGTCGGAAGATGGGGACTTCATCCGGCGCCGCCGCCAGTGCGGCGCCTGCGAGAAGCGCTTCACGACCTACGAGCGGCCCGAGGTGAACTTTCCGGCCGTGGTGAAGAAGGATGGCCGGCGCATCGATTACGACCGCAGCAAACTGCAGGGCTCGTTCAAGCTGGCGTTGCGCAAGCGCCCCGTGAGCACGACGCAGATCGACTCCGCGATCGAGCGCATCGAGGAAAAGCTGCTCAACCTGGGCCAGCGCGAGGTGATGTCCAACCGCATTGGCGAGCTGGTCATGCGCGAGCTCAAGAAGCTCGACAAGGTGGCCTACATCCGGTTTGCGAGCGTCTACCGCAGCTTCGAGGACATCGACGACTTCCGGGCGATGGTGGACGAGGTGCGCAAGTAGACCCTGGCTCGCCGGCAGGCAGCAGCCCGGTGCGGCTGCAAGCGCGCACCTCGCCGCTGCCCGCTGCGGAATCTGCGGCGATTTACTATGAATTTGATAGCTGCGTGCGCTGATGAATCCAGCGCTGCCGGCTTTTTTGACTCATCGATCGGGTGACCGGGGCGCGGCAATGGCGCCCCCAGCCCACGCCGCGCTAACGGGGCCCGTGAGGCGCCTCAGCCCCGCGATGCCTTGATCGGTGGGACGGCCTGCACCACGTCGCCGCACTGGGCGCGGTGGCGCAGCGCATGGTCCATCAGCACCAGCGCCATCAGCGCCTCGGCGATGGGCGCGGCGCGGATGCCCACGCAGGGGTCGTGCCGGCCCTTGGTGATGACCTCGGTGCTCTGGCCGTGCACGTCGATGGATTCGCGCGGGCTGATGATGGAGCTGGTGGGCTTGATGCCGATGGTGGCCTCGATGTCCTGGCCGCTGCTGATGCCCCCCAGGATGCCGCCGGCGTTGTTGCTCGCGAAGCCCTCGGGCGTGAGCGAGTCGCCGTGCGTGGTGCCGCGCTGCACCACGCTGCCGAAGCCGGCACCGATCTCCACCGCCTTGACCGCGTTCAGGCCCATCAGCGCGTGGGCGATGTCGGCGTCGAGCTTGTCGTAGAGCGGCTCGCCCAGCCCCACCGGCACGCCCGTGGCCTGCACGCGGATGCGGGCGCCGCAGGAATCGCCGGCCTTACGCAGCGCGTCCATGTAGTCTTCCAGCGCCGAGACGTCGGCAACGGGCGCGAAGAACGGGTTGTGCGGCACGTGGTCCCAGCTCTCGAACGGAATCTCCAACTCGCCGATCTGCGTCATGCAGGCGCGAAAGCGCGTGCCTAACTTCTCCAGCAACCACTTCTTGGCGACGGCGCCGGCCGCCACGGTGGGTGCCGTCAGCCGGGCCGACGAGCGGCCGCCACCGCGCGGGTCGCGAATGCCGAACTTGTGCCAATAGGTGTAGTCGGCATGCCCGGGCCGAAAGCTCTGGGCGATGTTGGAGTAGTCCTTGCTGCGCTGGTCCGTGTTGCGGATCAACAGGGCGATGGGCGTGCCCGTGGTGCGGCCTTCGTATACGCCGGACAGGATCTCGACCGCGTCGGGTTCCGCCCGCTGGGTAACGTGGCGGCTGGTGCCTGGCCGCCGGCGGTCCAGATCGGCCTGGATGTCGGCCTCCGACAGTTCCATGCCCGGCGGGCAGCCGTCGATCACGCAGCCGATGGCCGGGCCGTGGGATTCACCGAAGTTGGTGACTGCGAATAGGGTGCCGAGTGTGTTGCCGCTCATGGCGCGGGATTATCCCAGAGCCCCATCGGGCGCCGGTGACCTGCAGCCCCACCGACAAAGAAAAGCGGCGTCAGAGCCAGTCAAAGAGCACGGGGTCTGCGTCGGCACGGCGTTGCCCGTCAGATGGCCGCGGAGCAGGCCAAGCCAGCAGACCCCGCGGAACCGGCTTCGCCGGGCCGCTGGGGTCGTCCCCCTTCCCGGCGTGCGCAGCGCGACGAGAGAAGGGGGAAGCCGCGCAGCGGCTCAGGGGGTTGGTTCCTTCTCTTCGGGCCAGTCGCGGATGTAGGCCTTCAGCATCTGGTTCTCGAAGTTCTGGCTGTCCACCACGGCCTTGGCCACGTCATAGAAGCTGATCACGCCCATCAGCATGCGCTGGTTCATCACCGGCATGTAGCGGGCATGGCGGCCCAGCATCATGCGGCGGACCTCGTCCATCTCGGTTTCCAGGGTGCAGGTGAGCGGCGCGTCGTCCATGGCCGTGCGCACCAGCATCGTGCCCACGCTGCCGCCGTTCTTGACCGTCGCCTGGATCACCTCGCGGAAGGTGAGCATGCCCACCAGGTCGCCGTGGTCCATCACCACCAGCGAGCCGATGTCCTTCTCGGCCATCACCTGCACCGCCTGCGACAGCGGCTCGTCCGCCGTCACCGTATAGAGCGTGCTGCCTTTGACGCGAAGGATGTCACTGACTTTCATGGGGTGTCTCCGGGGATTCAGGCCCGCGCGGGCCACGGGTAGATAACGAAAGAATATAGCCCACAATGTCCCGCACATCCGTACATCAGGAGACAAGACAACCATGCCCGGCTATTCCGATCCCGGCTTCGACACGCTGGCGCTGCACGCGGGCGCCGCACCCGACCCTGCCACCGGCGCGCGCGCCGTGCCCATCCACCTCACCACCTCGTTCGTCTTCGAGTCGAGCGACCACGCAGCGTCGCTCTTCAACCTGGAGCGGCCGGGCCACGTCTACAGCCGCATCAGCAACCCGACCAACGCGGTGCTGGAGCAGCGCGTGGCCGCCCTGGAAGGCGGCGTGGGCGCCATCGCGGTGGCCAGCGGCCAGGCCGCGCTGCACCTGGCGATCTGCACCCTGATGGGCGCGGGCAGCCACATCGTCGCCAGCACCGCGCTCTATGGCGGCTCCCAGAACCTGCTGCACTACACGCTGTCCCGCTTCGGCATCGAGACCACCTTCGTGAAGCCGGGCGACATCGACGGCTGGCGCGCCGCAGTGCGCCCCAACACCAGGCTGTTCTTCGGCGAGACCGTGGGCAACCCGGGGCTGGACGTGCTGGACATTCCCACCGTGGCGCAGGTGGCGCACGACGCCGGCGTGCCGCTGCTGGTCGATTCCACCCTGACATCGCCCTGGCTCATCAAGCCGTTCGAGCACGGTGCCGATCTGGTCTACCACTCGGCCACCAAGTTCCTCTCGGGCCACGGCACGGTCATCGGCGGCGTGGTGGTGGATGGCGGCAGCTTCGATTGGGACGGACCCCGCTCGGCGGGCAAGTTCGCCGAGCTGACCCAGCCCTACGACGGCTTTCACCGGATGGTGTTCACCGAGGAATCGACCGTGGGCGCCTTCCTGCTGCGGGCCCGGCGCGAGGGGCTGCGCGACTTCGGCGCGTGCATGAGCCCGCACACCGCCTGGCTGATCCTGCAGGGCATCGAGACGCTGCCCCTGCGCATGGAGCGCCACATGCGCAACACGCAGCGCGTGGTCGAATTTTTGGCCGTACAGCCCTTCGTGGCGCGGGTGGGCCATCCGTTGCTGGAATCGCACCCCAGCCATGCGCTGGCGCAACGGCTGCTGCCGCGCGGCGCCGGCTCCGTGTTCAGCTTCGACCTGAAGGGCACCCGTGCCCAGGGCAAGGCCTTCATCGAGGCGCTGAAGGTGTTCAGCCACCTCGCCAACGTGGGCGACTGCCGCAGCCTGGTGATCCACCCGGCCAGCACCACGCACTTCCGCATGAGCGACGAGGCGCTGCAGCAGACGGGCATCTCGCAGGGCACCATCCGCCTGTCCATCGGGCTGGAGGATGCGGACGATCTCATCGACGACCTGAAGCGCGCGCTCAAGGCCGCCGAGAAGGCAGGAGGCTGAGCATGTACATCGACGTCAACGGCGCCACCACGTATTGCTACACCGGCGGCAAGCCCTTCGATGCGGCCAAGCCCGCCGTGGTGCTGATCCACGGCGTGCTGAACGACCACAGCGTGTGGGCGCTGCAGAGCCGCTATCTGGCGCACCACGGCTGGAACGTGCTGGCGGTGGACCTGCCCGGGCACTGCCGCAGCGGGGGCGACGCGCCCGAGAGCGTGGAGCAGGCGGCCGAATTCATCGTCGCCCTGCTGCAGGCGGCCGGCGTGGAACGCGCCGCGCTGGCCGGCCACAGCTGGGGCTCGCTGATCGCGCTGGAGGCAGCCGCCCGGTTGCGGGAGCGCGTCACCCACCTGGCACTGGTCGGCACGGCCTACCCCATGAAGGTGTCACCCGCCCTGCTGGACGCCGCGCTGAACGAACCCGAGAAGGCGCTGCGCATGGTCAACGTGTTCTCGCGCAGCACGCTGGCGCCGCCCTCGGGCGCGGGCGCCTGGGTGTTCGGCGCGGGCATGGCGCTGGGCCGGCGCGTGCTGCGCTCCAACACCGCGGTCAATGTCTTCCACCGGGGCTTCCAGGCCTGCGACCGGTACACGGGCGGCGAGGCGGCCATGGCCCGCGTCACCGCGCCGGTGCTGTTCGCCCTGGGCCGCCAGGACCAGATGACCCAGCCGAAGGCAGCACAGGGCCTGATCGCCGCGGCGCGGTCGGCGGGCTTGGCCGTCACGGTCGCCGATCTGCCCAGCGGCCACCAGCAGATGTCGGAAGCACCCGACGAGACGCTGTTCGCGCTGCGGGACTTTCTGGCGCGCTGATCGCGGGGCCGGCCCCCTGGCGCGGCGGCCGGCCGGCTTCTACACTGATCCCGAGCGCCTCGCCCCCCAGAAGGCGCCAGGAGACACGCCATGCCCATCCCGACCCAGGCGGCGCCCTCGCCGCGACCATCGCACCCGGCAGGAGCCACGCCGGTGGACCCGCGCAGCTTCCGGAGCTTCGCGGAGTTCTACCCTTTCTACCTGACCGAGCACAGCGACCGCAGCTGCCGGCGCCTGCACTTCGCCGGCTCCACGCTGGCACTGGCCTGCCTGGCGCTGATGGTCGCCACCGGGCATGCGGGCTGGCTGCTGGCCGGGCTGCTGTGCGGCTACGGCTTCGCCTGGGTCGGGCATTTCGTGTTCGAGAAGAACCGGCCCGCCAGCTTCAAGCGGCCGCTCTACAGCTTCATGGGCGACTGGGCCATGTACCGCGACATCTGGCGGGGCAAGGTTTCATTATGAAATCAGGCTGCAGCGCTTGATCTACCTGCGCACTCAGCTACATTTTTTATAGCACCGCGTTCCACAGCGCGCAGAGCCCGCGCAGATCGGTCACCGTGGCGTGCGGCAGGTGCGCGTCGTCCAGCGGCCAGGGCTTGCCGGTGCGGTTGATCCACACCGCCTGCATGCCGGCGGCGACCGCGCCCCGCGCATCCATCGCCGCGTCGTCGCCCACATGCAGCACCTCGTGCGGCGCCACCCCTGCCGCCTCGGCGGCGGCGAGAAAAATGCGCGCATCGGGCTTGGCCACGCCGAACTCCCGCGCACTGACGCTGGCGCGGAAATACTGGCCGATGCCGATCAGCTGGATGTCAGCATTGCCATTGGACAGCGCCACCAGCGGGTGGCGCGCCGCCAGGCACTCCAGCGTCTCCAGCGCGTCCTCGTACAGGTCCACCCGCTGGCGCTCCGCGAAGAACACCTCGTAGCCCCGCTCGGCCAGCGCTGTGTCCTCGCCGGCCGCATGCAGCGCCGCGCGAATGCTCTCGCGCCGCAGCGCGCTGAGGTCGTGCGACAGCTGCGGGTGCGCCGCCACCACGCCCGCCCGGATGGCGCGCGCCGTCTCCGGCACCGCCAGCAGCGCGGCCGTGGCCGGCGCCGTGGTCAGCAGCCAGGCCCGCAGCGCCTGCTCCGCCCGCTCGATGGTGGGCCAGACCGGCCACAGGGTGTCGTCCAGGTCGAGGGTGATGGCGCGGATGCGGGAAATGTCGAGCATGGCGGCGAGCATAACGGCCATCCTCCACAATGCCGGCATGTCCGCCACGCCCTCGCCCGCCCAGCCGCCCGCCAGCTCCGGCGGCCCTCGCACCGCCATCCTGCTCTGCAACCTCGGCACGCCCGACGAACCCACCGCCCCCGCCCTGCGGCGCTACCTCGCGCAGTTCCTGGGCGACCCGCGCGTGGTGGAAATTCCCCGGGTGGCATGGCTGCCCATCCTGCACGGCATCATCCTGCGTATCCGGCCGGCCAAGTCGGCCGCCAAGTACGCCAGCATCTGGATGCCGGAGGGTTCGCCTCTGGCGGTGTGGACGGCCAGGCAGGCCGTGATGCTGCGCGGCTGGCTGGGCGAAGCCGGGTTGCGCGTGGTAGTGCGTCAGGCCATGCGTTACGGCAACCCCTCGATTGCGTCCCAACTCAAGGCTTTACAGGACGAAGGCGTGGACCGGGTGCTGGTGCTGCCGCTCTACCCCCAGTATTCGGCCACCACCACCGCCAGCGTGGTGGACGACGTCACGGCCTGGGCGCGGCGCCAGCGGCGGTTTCCGGAGCTGCGCTTCGTCAACAGCTACCACGACCACCCGGCCTACATCGATGCTCTGGCGCAGAGCGTGCGCGCGCACTGGGCGCGCGAAGGTGGTCCGGCGGAGCAGCTGGTGATGAGTTTCCATGGCATTCCCGAACGCAATGTGCGCCTGGGCGACCCCTACCAGGCCGAGTGCCTCACCACCGCCCGGCTGCTGACCGAGGCGCTGGGCCTGGCGCCGCACCAGTTCCGCGTGACCTTCCAGTCGCGCTTCGGCAAGGCGAAGTGGCTGGAGCCCTACACCGAGCCCACGCTCGTGGCCATGGCCCAGGCCGGCACGCGCAGCGTCGACGTGATGTGCCCGGGCTTCACGGGCGACTGCCTGGAGACGCTGGAAGAGATCAACATGGAGGCGCGCGAAGCCTTCCTGCACGCGGGCGGGCAGGCGTTCCGCTACATCCCGTGCATGAACGACAGCGGCCCGTGGATCACCGCCCTGAGCCAGATCGCCCAGCAGCATCTGGGGGGCTGGCCGGTGCGCTGACCGGCCGGCAGGCGCCGCCGGTCAAAGCCGGTTCAGCCGTTTCGCATTGGCCACCGCGGCGGCGCGCACCGGCGCCAGGCCCTTGCCCATCACTCCCAGGGCGGCGGACTGCCACTGCGCGGCCAGCGCCTGCTGGCCCGCCCACGCCTGAGCGCCCCAAGGCGTGAACCAGCTGCGCGCCATGCTGGCCGCGAGCGCCGGGCCAGCCACCATGGACTGCGTGGCCATCGCCATCCAGGCCTGGGCGAAGGCAGTCTGCTTTTCAGCCACCATGCGCGTGAATTCGCGCTGGTCGCGCGCGGAAGGGCTGGCCCCCGCAGCGGCCATCCGGGCGAGGCGATGGGCGATGACCTGCGGCGCGGCGACGGACAGCTCCGTCCCCTGGCGCCACAAGGCCGCGGCCTTTTGTTGGTTTCTGCGTGTCATGTGTCGAGGCTCCCGGGCATGGCGCCCTGTGACGTGGTGTGTTGGATGAGCAAACCCTGGGCCATGTTGCGGCAAGGACCGCACGCCATGCGTAGGCATCGGGCCCGTTGGGGTCTTCATACTTGATAACGGTTCTCATTCCTCTTAGAATGCCGGGCTTGCAAGCATGCTTCTCTGGTGGGGGAGGCCCCCTGGAGTGCGATGCAGTGCTCCGGGGGGTGCCTGCTGCGGCGGGCGGCCCATCGCCAGGGGCGCCTTGTCGCTCCATCCGCCCCGTTGGCATTCTCTTCCCGCGAGCTTTCAAGCCCGCCACGTTTTCCCACCCCCGGTGGCCTGTCCGCCGCCACGCCTCGCCCGCGCCTCTGGCGCTTTTTTTTCGCCAGTCCGCAGCCGGTCGTCCTCGCCGCCCATATCCGTTGCTCCTCCACCCTTCGCTCTGCATCCAGGCCATTCCATGACCCGACTCCATCCCATCGCGGCAGCCGCAGTGCTCGCCTTGCACACGCTGTCCGTCCAGGCACAGAACACCGCGCCCACCGCGCCGGCCACCGCGGCCACGGCACTGCCCACGGTGGACGTCAGCGCCAGCGCCGATGCGTCCGCCGAGGGCCTTTCGCCCGCCTACGCCGGCGGGCAGGTCGCACGCGGCGGCCGGGCCGGCATCCTGGGCACGCGCGACAACATGGAAACGCCGTTCTCCATCACCAGCTACACCAACGAGCTGATCCAGGACCGCCACGCCCGCAGCGTGGGCGACGTGCTGCAGAACGACCCCTCCGTGCGCATGGCGCGCGGCTTCGGCAACTTCCAGGAGTCGTACTTCATCCGCGGCTTTCTTCTCAACTCCGACGACGTCGCCTACAACGGCCTGTTCGGCCTGCTGCCGCGCCAGTACATCGCCACGGAACTGTTCGAGCGGGTGGAGGTGCTGCGCGGCGCGTCGGCCTTCCTGGTGGGGGCCAGCCCCAACGGCGGCGGCATCGGCGGCAGCATCAACCTGCTGCCCAAGCGGGCACCCAACGAGCCGCTCACGCGCATCACCACCAGCGTGGACGACAGCGGCAACGCCACGGTCGCGACCGACATCGCCCGCCGCGTGGGGCCGCAGGGCGACACCGGCATTCGCCTGAACGCGGCCTACCGCGGAGACGGCACGGCGGTGGACGACGAGAAGAGCCGGCTGGGCCTGGTCTCGCTGGGCGCGGACTGGCGCAGCCGCGACGTGCGGCTCTCGGGCGACATCGGCTGGCAGGACAACCGCCTGAAACGCACGCGCACCAACGTCACGCCCTCGGCCACCCTGGCGGCCATCCCCGCCGCGCCGGATGCGAGCTCCAACTGGGCCCAGCCCTGGACGTATTCCAACGAAAAGGACATCTTCGGCACGCTGCGCGGCGAATGGGACATCGCCAGCGACGTCACCGCCTGGGCCGCCTATGGCCTGCGCCGCAGCAAGGAAGCCAATTCGCTGGCCAACGTGACGCTCACGCCCGCCGGCAACGGTGCGTTGACCACCAGCCGCTTCGACAACGCCCGCAAGGACCAGGTGGACACGGGCGAGCTGGGACTGCGCGGCAAGCTGCGCACGGGCGCCGTCGGCCATGAATGGGTGGCGTCGTTCTCCGCCTTCCATTTGAAGAAGGACAACGCCTATGGCCTCAGTTCGGGGTTGAACCTGGCCACCAACCTCTACCACCCGACTTCCTACGCCATCACGCCGCTGACCTACCTGGGCAACGACCTGGCCGATCCGGCCTACAACGGCGGCACCAAGCTGCGCAGCTTCGCGCTGGGCGACACGCTCTCGTTCCTGGACGACCGCGCACTGCTCACCATCGGCGCGCGCCACCAGAAGATCGAGGTCGAGTCGGTCGCGTACCGCACGGTCTTCAACGGCGCGGTGACCAACCCCGGCGGCGCCAGCACCGTCTACGAAGGCAGCCGCACCAGCCCCGTGCTGGGCGCGGTGTTCAAGCTCACGCCGCAATTCTCGGTCTACGGCAACTACATCGAAGGCCTGGTGCAGGGCGACACCGCACCGGCCACGTCGGGCGGCGTGCGGGTGACGAACGCCGGCGAGAACCTGGCGCCCTACGTCTCCAAGCAAAAGGAAGTCGGCGTCAAGTACGACGGCGGCCGCGTGGGCGGCGGCATCGCGCTCTTCTCCACCGACAAGCCGCGCTCGGTGCTGGTGGACAACCGCTTCACCTCCGAGGGTGAAGACCGCCATCGGGGCGTGGAGGTGACCGTGCATGGCGAGGCCATGCGTGGCCTGCGCCTGCTGGGCGGCGCCACCTGGCTCGACGCGGAGCAGCGCAGCACTGGCAACAGCGCCACCGACGGACGGCGCGTGATCGGCGTGCCCCGCCTGCAGGCCACGCTGGGCGCGGAATGGGACGTGCCCGGCGCCAGCGGCTGGGCGGTCGATGCCCGCGCGGTCTACACCGGAAGCCGTTATGCCAACGCCACCAACACGCTGCAGGCCAAGGCCTGGACCCGCCTGGACATGGGCGTGCGCTACCTGACCGAATGGAACGGCCGCGCCCTCACCTTGCGCGCCCGGGTGGACAACGTGGCCGACAAGAACTACTGGGCTTCCGTCGGCGGCTATCCCGGCTCGGGCTACCTGGCGCTGGGCGCGCCCCGCACCTTCGTGGTCAGCGCCAGCGTGGATTTCTGACCGCTCTGGAATCACGCGGCCACCAACGCAAAACGCCCGGTTCGAGACCGGGCGTTTTTTCGTGGACACCGTTTCCAGCCAGCCGCCTGTCGGGGCGCTCCCCTCCCGACTCAGGCGTCGAGCGGCTGCAAACGCTGCAGCTTGCGGCGGGCCACGGTCTTCATGACGCGGGGCACGACCAGCACGGCCAGCACGATCACCAGCAGCGTGACGGACATGGGGCGCTGCAGGAAGACCATCCAGCTGCCCTCGCCGATGGAGATGGCGTTGCGCATCTGCGCTTCGGCCAGCGGCCCCAGGATCATGCCCACCACCACCGGCGCGGTGGGGAAGTCGAAGCGCCGCATCAGCACGCCCAGCAGGCCGATGCCGTAGAGCAGGAACAGATCGAACGTGCTCTGGCGCATGCCGTAGGCACCCACCGTGGCGAAGATCAGGATGCCGGCGTAGAGCTGCGGCTTGGGCACCTTCAGCAGCTTCACCCACAGGCTCACCAGCGGCAGGTTCAGCACCAGCAGCATGATGTTGCCGATGTAGAGCGAGGCGATCAGCGCCCAGACCAGCGTGGCCGACGTGGTGAACAGCTGCGGGCCAGGGTTGATGCCGTAGTTCTGGAACGCGCCCAGCAGCACGGCCGTGGTGTTGGATGTGGGAATGCCCAGCGTCAGCAGCGGAATCAGCGCGGCCGTCACCGTGGCGTTGTTGGCGGCCTCGGGCCCGGCCACGCCCTCGATGGCGCCCTTGGTGCCGAACTCGGCGTGGTCCTCGCCCTTGGCCAGCTTCTTTTCGGTGGCGTAGCTCAGGAAGGTCGGGATCTCCGTGCCGCCGGCGGGGATGCAGCCGAAGGGCGTGCCGATCAGCGTGCCGCGGATCCACGCGGGCACCGAGCGCTTCCAGTCGCGCTTGGTCATGTGCACGCGGCCCAGGCGGTTCTGCGTGTCGACCACCTTGCCTTCGTACATGGCGGCGTGCAGCACCTCGGCCACGGCGAACAGGCCCACCGCCACCAGCACGATGTCGATGCCGTCGAGCAGCTCTGGCTGGCCCAGCGTGTAGCGGGCCGCGCCGGAGATCTGGTCCATGCCGATGCAGCCCAGCGCCAGGCCGACGAAGAGT